>Ga0307986_10003081_pt1 | contig 11715 bp, 14 predicted proteins | sample EllFjometageno82_FD_203170 | JGI IMG/M metagenome (GOLD analysis project Ga0307986, IMG submission 203170) | Marine microbial communities from Ellis Fjord, Antarctic Ocean - #82 | ecosystem: Environmental > Aquatic > Marine > Unclassified | place: Southern Ocean | collected 2014-10-09
GACTGTGATTACGATTAAGTCTCCTACTCCAGCATATCTTCTTTTTGATCCGCCAAGAACTTTTATACATTCTACTCTTTTAGCTCCAGTGTTATCAGCTACAGTACATTCGGTATGATTTTGTATCATTTTTCAGTCACCTCCCATGTTTTTTTCTTGGAAATAGGAGCGCATTCTGAAATATGAACGTCGTCACCTTCTTTAAATTTATTTTTTTCATCGTGAGCATGATATTTTTTAGTCCTGGATATTACTTTGCCAAAAAATGGATGTTGGAACTTTCTAACAACTGCAACTACAATTGTCTTATCGCTTTTAGAACTTACTACCTTACCTTTTAGTACTCTTTTGCTCATTTAGAAACCTTTGTATTAATTGTTGTGTATAATCTTGCAATACTCTTTTTTATTTCGTTATATTGAGCAGGATTTTCTACCTGACCATTAATTTTTTTAAACCTTATATTAAACAAATCTTTTTTCAAAGTTTGAATTTTTTTAACAGCTTGTTCGCCTGTTAATTTTTTAATTTCTTTTTTTTCTTTTGCCATATTATCTCTTAATAAATTTTGTTTTTATTGGTAATTTTGCAGATGCCTTATAAAGAGCTATTCTTGCTACTTCTTCCGTAACACCATCAACTTCAAAAATAATTCTTCCTGGTTTAACTCTACAAGCGTAATATTCAGGGGCTCCTTTACCTTTACCCATTCTTACTTCAGTCGGTTTCTTTGAAACTGGTATGTTTGGAAAAATTCTAGTCCAAACTCTTCCAGTTCTTTTCATGTATCTAGTTAAAGCAACTCTTGCAGATTCAATTTGTTTGCCAATAATTCTTTCAGGTTCAAGTGCTTTTAGGCCATAAGTTCCATAATTCAAAACAACAGCTCTCCCAGCTTTTCCATGAATTCTACCCTTAAAAGCTTTCCTAAATTTAGTTCTTACTGGCTGTAGCATTTTTTATTCTTTCTTTTTTTTGATTATCGACATCTTTTTTATATAGCTGGCCTTTATAAACCCAAACTTTTATTCCTATAATTCCGTAAGTTGTAAGAGCTTCAGCAGTGCCGTAGTCAATATTAGCTCTTAATGTATGAGAAGGTATACTACCATCTCTTTCCCATTCGGTTCTTGCTATTTCAGTTCCATTTAGTCTACCACTTACCATTATTTTAATTCCTAGCGCTCCTAGTCGAGATGCAGATTGCATGCCTCTTTTCATTGCTCTTCTAAAAGCAATTCTTTTAATTAATTGAGTAGCTATATTTTCTGCTATTAAGTAGGCGTTTAACTCTGGTTTTTTGATTTCTTTAATGTTCACTGACACCTCGCTATCAGTAGAAATTTTAAGTATATTTTTTTTGATTTTTTCAATATCCGCACCTTTTTTTCCTATAACAAAACCAGGTCTTGATGTGTGTATTGAAACAATCATTTTTTTTCCAGATCTTTCGATAATTATGTCTGAAACACCGGAGTTTACTATATTCTTATTAATATATTTTCTGATCTTAAAATCTTCAATTAAAAATTTTCCAAAATCTTTTTTTTTAGCAAACCAAACAGAATCCCAGCCTCTGTTTACACCTAATCTAAAACCAATTGGATTTATTTTCTGTCCCATAATTATTTCGTAACCTCTTTATTAATCTCTTTTTTTACTTCATTATTCTTGACTTTTTTAATCTCTTTTTGAACAACTTTTTTTTCTCCCAGTACAATAGTAATCCTAGCAAAAGGTTTTTTTATAGGGCTTGCTCTACCTTTGGCTCGTGGTCTAAATCTTTTCATTACCATTGATTTTCCTACATACGCTTCTTTTATATAGAGACTATCAATGTCGTATTGGTAGTTGTTTTCTGCGTTAGCAATTGCAGATTTGACAGTTTTTTTAACATCATGAGCTATTCTTTTTCTTGTAAATTCTAAATCCCTAATAGCTACGTCTGCTTTTTTTCCCTTTATAAAATCTAAAATCAATGCAATTTTACGAGTACTTGATCGAACATTTTTATTTACTGCTGTAACTGAAATATTATTTTTTTCCACCTGCTCCTCCTGGCTTAGCTGCTGGTGCTGCCTTCTTATCAGCTGGTGTATGTCCTCTGAATGTTCTAGTCAAAGCAAATTCTCCTAATTTGTGACCGACCATTTCTTCTGAAATTGTAATGGGTATAAAAGATTTTCCATTATGTATTAAAAAACTATGACCAACAAAGTCAGGAATTACAGTTGAGTTTCTAGACCAAGTTTTGATTGGTCTTTTGTCTCCACTTCCTTCTTTCAGTCTATCAATCTTTTTTAATAGACTTGGATGTACAAATGGTCCTTTCCAAACAGATCTAGCCATAATTATTTCCTCTTTTTCCTTCTTGAAATTATTAATTTATCACTTCTTTGTGGTTTTCTAGTTTTTAAACCTTTAGCGGATTGACCCCAAGGTGAAACTGGGTTTCTACCACCAGCTGTCTTTCCTTCACCACCACCATGTGGGTGATCGACTGGATTCATCACTACACCTCTTGATTGTGGTCTTTGACCTTTCCATCTAGTTCTTCCAGCTTTACCAATTTTAATATTTTTTTGATCCGGATTTGAAACTGAACCAAGAGTAGCCATACATTTACTGCTAACTTTTCTTGTTTCGCCAGAACCTAATCTTATAATAGCATGGTCTCCATCAAATCCTGTTAAGGTTGCAGATGAGCCTGCAGATCTAGCCATTTTTCCACCTGTATTAGGTACAAGTTCTATATTATGTATTGAACTACCTTGAGGAATTTCATTTAATTCCAGGCAGTTGCCAACTTTAATTTCAACTTTTTTCCCAGCTTCAACTGTGTCTCCAATTTCTAAATTTTGCGGACAAATAATATATTTCATGTCATTATCTTCATATTTAATTAGAGCAATATAACCAGTTCTATTCGGATCATATTCAATTCTCTCAACAATTCCTTTGATGTTTCTTTTTGATCTGTAAAAATCTATTATTCTATATTTATGTTTATGGGCACCACCTCTATGTCTAGAAGTAATTCTACCCATGTTGTTTCTTGCGCCTGTTGAATGTTGTCCAATTGTAAGAGGCTTGTAAGGGTCACCTTTCCACAGTTTGCTCTTATCAACAAGAACTGTTGCACGAACTGATTTTGTATAAGGTTTAAATGTTTTTAATGCCATTTTTAAATTCCCGATGATAGGTCAATACTTTGACCCTTTTTTAGAGTTATAATTGCCTTTTTATACCCTGGTTTAATTGAAACTTTACCTTGTTTGATTTTCTTTTTTCGCTTTTGGTTAAGTATATTTACTTTAGTTACAGTAACTTTAAATATTTTTTCTATATTTTTTTTAATCGAAATTTTATTAGCGCCTGAATGAACTTTAAAAACAGTCTTATTATGTTCTGAGAGAATAGTAGCCTTCTCAGTAATAATAGGATGTCTTATGGAATCTATAAAATTAATTTTTTTCATCTAATAACCTAGTTTCTATTTTTTTCATTGAGCTAGAAGTAATAATTACATTTGTATATTTAAGTAAATCATAAATATTTGTACCCTCGTCTCTAATAACTTTAATATTTTTAATATTTCTTGCAGATTTTACAAAATTTTTTTCAGAATCTTTGTCAGATACAATTAAAACATTTAATAATTTATTATTATTTAAAAATTTATTAAAATCTTTAGTTTTCTTAATTTCTTTTGTTACGTCAGCTAATATGTGCAATTGTTTGTCTACATTTTTTTTAGCCAATGTTTGTGCTAAAGCTAATTTTCTAACTTTTTTATTTATTTTTTTTATTTTATAAACTGCACCTTTTGGGCCATGCGCCTGACCACCTCCAACAAATAATGGAGCTTTTTTACTTGCGTGTCTTGCTTGCCCTGTTCCTTTTTGCGCGTAAATCTTTTTGGTAGAACCTTTAACTTCATTTCTTTGTTTTGTTTTAGCTGTTCTTGGTTTTTGATGGTTTAATTGCCAGTCAATTACATACTTAACTAACTTATGATTAAATTTTAAATTCATTATTTTATCAGAAACTTCAACTGTTCCAGATTTACTTCCTTCAAAATTTAATAAATTTAATTTCATAATATTATTTTTTTCCTTTATTCGCTGCTGCAATTTTCGCTTTAGCTTCAATTTTTTCAACTAAAGTTTTTCTTCTAACATTTTTAATCGATTGTCTTACTAATATTGTTGAGTTTTTTGAACCAGGAATTGAACCTTTGACGTATAAAAGATTATTTTCTAAATCAGATTTAACTATTTCTAGATTTAACATTGTTCTAAATTTATCGCCCATATGTCCAGCCATTTTTTTACCTTTAAAAACTTTTCCTGGATCTTGTCTTTGACCTGTTGAACCATGTGATCTATGGGAAACCGATACACCATGGGAAGCTCTTAGGCCCCCAAAATTCCATCTCTTCATTACTCCTGCAAAACCTTTTCCTATTGTTTTAGATCTAACATCGACAAATTTTATATCTTTTAATATCTCAAGACCTATTTCATTACCTTCTTTAAATTCTTCAGTTTTATCTAAACGAAATTCTTTTAAGATTTTTTTAGGTTCTGTGTTTTTTTTAACAAAGTAGCCTTTCATTTGATTTGTTAATTTTGAGCTTTTGATTGGAAAGAAACCTACTTTAACTGCTGAATAACCTCTAGTATCACTTGTGATAACATCTAGAACCCTACCTTTTTCCACTCTAATTACAGTTACAGGTACTGATTGTCCGTTTGTCAAAAACTCTCTTGTCATACCCACTTTTGTTCCTAATAATCCTAATGTCATAATTTAAATTTTTATTTCTATGTCAACACCTGAAGCTAAGTCTAGTTTCATTAACGCTTCGACTGTTTGTGGTGTTGGTTCAATGATATCGATAAGTCTTTTATGTGTTCTTTGTTCAAATTGATCCCTGCTTTTTTTATTTATATGTGGTGATCGTAATACTGTATATTTTTCAATTCGTGTTGGTAGAGGGATAGGGCCTTTAACTTGAGCGCCTGTTCTCTTTGCTGTGTTAACAATTTCTTCTGTAGATAAATCTAGAATTTTATTGTCATATGCACATAAATGTATTCTTATATTTTGTTTTTCCATAATATTAAGCTAATTTTTTTGTTACCTCGTCTTGAACATTTTGAGGAACCTTATCGTAGTGACTAAATTGCATTGTATATTGAGCCCTACCCTGAGTTGATGATCTTAAATTATTTATATACCCAAACATATTTGCTAAAGGAACAGTTGCTGAAATTGCAGTCACATTACCTCTTGGTTCTGTTGATCCAACTTGACCTCTTCTACTATTTAAGTCTCCGATCACATCACCCATAAAATCTTCTGGTGTAACAACTTCAACTTTCATTATTGGTTCTAAAAGCTTTAGTGTAGCTTGCTGACAAAGTTCTTTAAAACAGTATCGCGAAGCAATTTCAAAAGCTAAAACACTTGAGTCAACATCATGATGCAAGCCGTCTAATATTGTTACTTTATAATCGATTATTGGGAAGCCAGCAAGAATTCCACTTTCCGCAACTGACTCAACACCCTTTTCAACTCCTGGAATAAATTCTTTTGGTATTGATGCGCCTTTAATTTTATTTTCAATCTCTCTACCTTTGCCGGGTTCTAATGGCTCAACACTTAAAGTAACTTTTGCAAATTGACCAGATCCACCACTTTGTTTTTTGTGGATATATGTAACTTCAGCTGAGTTTAATATGGTCTCCCTATAAGCCACTTGAGGAGCGCCAACATTAGCTTCTACTTTGAATTCTCTTTTCATTCTATCTACAATTATATCTAGGTGTAGTTCTCCCATTCCTTTTATAATTGTTTGTCCAGACTCTTCGTCTGATGTTACTCTGAATGAAGGATCTTCTTTAGCTAGTCTAGCCAAAGCTTCACCCATTTTTTCTTGGTCAGCTTTGGTTTTAGGTTCAACTGCGATCTCTATTACAGGATCTGGAAATTCCATAGGTTCTAATAATATAGGCTTATTTTCATCGCAAAGAGTATGGCCTGTTACAGTAAATTTAAGTCCCGCTAAAGCAACTATATCACCAGTCGTTGCTTCTTTAGTGTCTTCTCGACTATTAGCATGCATTAATAACATTCTTCCAACACGTTCTGTTTTTTCTTTTGATGAGTTATAGATACTTGTTCCTGTTTTAATAGTGCCTGAGTAAATTCTAATAAAAGTTAAAGATCCAACAAATGGATCATTTGCAACTTTGAAGGCTAAAGCAGAAAAAGGTTCGTTGTCACCAAATTTCATATCTACTTTATCTTCTGTTCCAAGTTTAGTGCCTTGTATCGAACCGATATCCATAGGACTAGGTAAATAGTCTACAACGGCATCTAAAAGTGGTTGAACACCTTTATTTTTGAAAGCTGAACCTGTAGTTATTGGAACAAAATTAAAACCTAAAGTACCTTTTCTTATGCATTTTTTAAGATCAGATTCAGAAGGCTCTTTTCCTTCAAGATATGCTTCCATTAATTTTTCATCTTCTTCTACGGCAGCTTCAACAAGTTCTTTTCTATATTTGACAGATTTTTCTTTTAGGTCAGCTGGAATGTCCACAACATCAAATTTTGCACCAAGATCTTCATTTTGCCAAATAACAGCTTTCATTTTTACTAAATCTACTATGCCTTTTAATTCGGCTTCGGAACCAATAGGCAATTGTAACACTAATGGTTTGCACCCTAATCTGTCTTTAATCATATCTACACACATATAAAAATCTGCACCTGTTCTGTCTAATTTATTTACAAAACAAATTCTTGGTACTTTATATTTATCTGCTTGACGCCAAACTGTTTCTGATTGTGGCTCTACGCCAGCAACACCATCAAAAACGCAAACAGCTCCATCTAAAACTTTTAAAGATCTCTCAACTTCAATTGTAAAGTCTACATGTCCAGGTGTATCGATAATATTTATTCTATGGTCATTCCAAAAACATGTGGTTGCGGCTGAAGTTATTGTAATTCCACGTTCTTGCTCTTGTTCCATCCAGTCCATAGTTGCGGCACCATCATGAACTTCACCTATTTTGTGACTTTTTCCAGTGTAATACAAAATTCTTTCTGTTGTTGTAGTTTTGCCAGCATCAATGTGTGCCATGATGCCAATATTTCTATATTTTTCTAAAGGATATTTGGTTTCAGACATAAATAATTACCATCTAAAGTGAGCAAAAGCTTTGTTTGATTCTGCCATACGATGTGTATCCTCTCTTTTTTTAATTGCTGCACCTTTATTTTGTGATGCATCTAATATTTCAAAATATAATTTTTCAGCCATAGTTTTATTCTTTCTATTTCTAGTGGCATCTTTAATCCATCTTAAAGCTAATGCTTGAGCTCTTTTACTTTTAACTTCGACTGGCACTTGGTAGGTAGCTCCACCGACTCTTCTTGATCTACATTCCACATTCGGCTTAACATTTCCTATAGCGTCATTAAAAGTTTTTAAAGGATCTTGTTTGCTTGTATCTTTAATTTTATCAAGTGCGTCGTATAAAATTTTTTCTGCAGTAGATCTTTTGCCATCGTACATAATGCAGTTAATAAATTTAGAAACTAATTCTGAACGGAATTTTGCGTCAGGGTAAACTTTTCTAACAGGTGCTTTTCTTTTTCTAGACATAATTAAAATTATTTAGGTTTTTTAGCTCCATATAAAGATCTTCTTTTTCTTCTTGCTGCAATTCCTTGAGTATCTAAATTTCCTCTTAAGATATGATAACGAACTCCTGGTAAATCTTTTACACGTCCGCCACGAAGTAATACTACAGAGTGTTCTTGTAAATTATGCCCTTCACCTGGAATATAAGCAGTGACTTCAAAACCATTTGACAATCTTACTCGTGCGACTTTTCTTAATGCAGAGTTTGGTTTTTTAGGAGTAGTTGTATAAACTTTTAAGCAAACGCCACGTTTTAAAGGTTGTCCTTCTAAAGCGGGAACTTTATTTCTTGCTATAGGTTTAGTTCTAGGTTTCCTAATTAATTGACTAATTGTTGGCATAAAAAAATTTTGAAGAAAAAAGATAAAGGTAGGCCTTGATATCAAGGTACGCTTAAGTCAGTGTTTAAGGTTAAATACTACCCTACTTCTAACTATCAAAATTGCGCTAAACTAACATTGAAGAGGCAAAAGTCAATATTTAATAGGTGAAAAATGCTTTATTTTTAGGGTTACTCTGCTGCTGGAGTACTTTCTAATTGTTGTTTTTTAATTTCAGCTAACCTTAGCTCATCTTGTTTTCTAGCTTCTTTATCCCAGCCCATTTTAGTTAGGCCAGTGCCTGCCGGCACTAATCTTCCGACTATTACGTTTTCTTTAAGGCCTTCTAAATAGTCAACTTTACCCCTTATAGACGCGTCTGTTAAAACTCTTGTCGTTTCTTGAAATGATGCAGCTGAAATAAAAGATTTAGTTTGAAGAGAGGCTTTTGTTATTCCTAACAATATTCTTTCATATACGGCTGGTTTTTTGCCATTTTTCTTAAGATCTTCGTTAATTTTAACTATATCTATAAGATCCACTGTTTCATTAAGTAAAAAATCAGTATCACCTGGTTCTTTAATTTCAACTTTTTTAAGCATTTGTCTTACAATGGTTTCGATGTGTTTGTCGTTAATAATAACACCTTGTAGTCTGTAAACTTCTTGTACTTCAGTCACAAAAAACTCAGTCAATCTTTCAACACCTAAAATTCTTAAAATATCATGTGGTAAAGGACTGCCGTCTAATAAATATTCACCTTTTTTAATTTTTTCACCTTGGTTGAAGTTTACATGCTTGCCTTTAGGAATTAAATAATTTGAAGTTTCGCCTTTAGAAGAAACAATAGAAATCTTTTGTTTACCTCTTATTTCTTTTCCAAATTCTATCGTTCCATCATTTTCTGCTATAATTGCACTGTCTTTTGGTTTTCTAGCTTCAAACAACTCAGCTACTCTTGGTAAACCACCAGTTATGTCTTTAGTTTTAGAGGTTTCTTTAGGTAGACGTGCAAGTACATCGCCAGCTGAAACATTTTGACCGTCCTTAACGGAGAGAATTGAATCTGGTACTAAGAAATATCTAGCAACATTGCCATCTGCTTTTTTAATAACTTCACCTTTTTCATTTCTAAGAGTTAATCTAGGTTTAAGCTCCGTATTTTTTGAGAGAGACTTCCAGTCAGTGACTGATTTTGAAGAAATTCCTGTAGAGTCGTCCATTGTTTCTGTTAAAGAAGTTCCTTCAACAAGATCCATATAATTAACAACACCACTAGTTTCAGCTATTACTGGCAATGTGTAAGGATCCCATTCTGCAATTTTTTTTCCTTTTTCAATCATGTCACCGTCTTTGAAAAATAGTTTTGATCCATAGATAACTTTATATATGCCTAACTGAATTCCATTATCACCTTCAATGGAGAGTTCCGTATTTCTTCCCATCACAATTATGTTTTTCTTTGAATCTTCAATGAGATTTTTATTTATTATTTTAAGTTTTCCTTTGTTCTGAGAAATAATCTGAGATTCTTCTTTAACCTGTGCCGTACCACCAACGTGGAAAGTTCTCATTGTTAACTGAGTACCAGGCTCACCTATTGACTGTGCTGCGATCATACCAATTGCCTCACCAATACTTACTAGCTTACCTCTAGCTAAATCCCTTCCGTAGCAAGTTTGACAAACACCTCTTGTAGCTTCACACGTAATTATTGAGTAAACTTGTATAGCTTTAACTCCAGCAGCATCTATTAATTCACAATCAGCTTCATCTAATAATTTTTTCTTTTTAATTATAACTTCACCAGTTATCGGATTTTTTATATCTAGAGCAGGTGTTCTACCTAAAACTCTTTCTGATAAACTAACTAAAATATTTCCACCTTCTATAACTTCTGTAATGTTTATTGATGATTTTGAACCACAGTCATTTATTGTAACCTGTAAATCTTGAGCGACGTCACACAATCTTCTCGTTAAATAACCTGAGTTTGCAGTTTTCAAAGCGGTATCTGCTAAACCTTTACGTGCACCATGTGTTGAATTAAAGTACTCTAATACAGAAAGACCTTCTTTAAAGTTAGCCATAATAGGGGTTTCGATAATTTCACCTGACGGTTTTGCTATCAAGCCTCTCATTCCTGCTAGCTGTTTCATCTGAGCTTGAGATCCTCTGGCGCCAGAGTCAGCCATCATATAAACTGAATTTGTTTCTATTCTATCGTCCGGGAAAATTTTTTGCGCAGAAGAAATTTCTTTCATCATTTCGTTCGCTACAGTATCAGTGCATTTAGACCAGATATCTACAACTTTATTGTATTTCTCACCTCTTGTGATTAATCCATCTGAATATTGTTTTTCATACTCTTCGATCTTTTTTTTAGTTTGGTTGATTAATTCTATTTTAGTTTTAGGTATAATTAAATCATCTTTACCAAATGAAATACCTGCTCTAAATGCATGTTTGAATCCTAATGATTTAATACGATCACAAAATATAACTGTTTCTTTTTGTCCGCAAAATCTAAATATTGTATCTATGATTTCTGAAACATGTTTCTTGGTTAAGAGTCTGTCAATAATAGTAAATTTAATTTTATGATTTTTTGGCAACACATTGGCTAATAAAAATCTACCTGCAGTGCTTGTATATTTCTGCATTATTTGATTTCCTTTTTCGTCTACAGTATCAAAAACAGAAATAATTTTAGAGTGCAGGCTTATATCTTTATTTTCTATAGCCTGACCAATCTCTTCTATATTTGAAAAAATACCTTTTGGCTTATCATCGTTTTTATCGTCAGCTTGAGAAAGATAGTAAATACCAAGTACTATATCCTGACTTGGCACAATAATAGGCTTTCCATTTGATGGACTTAAAATATTGTTAGTAGACATCATTAGCACTCTTGCTTCCAATTGAGCCTCTAAACTCAATGGTATGTGCACTGCCATTTGATCTCCATCAAAGTCAGCATTAAATGCGGCGCAAACAAGTGGGTGCAATTCAATAGCAAAACCTTCTATTAACTTAACTTCAAAAGCTTGTACGCCTAATCTGTGAAGTGTTGGTGCTCGATTTAATAAAATTGGATGTTCTCTTGTGATGAATTCTAAAGCATCCCAGACTTCGGGCACTTCCTTTTCAACAAGTCTTTTTGCTTGCTTAATTGTAGTGGCTAAACCAAGTTTGTCTAATCTTGCATATAAGAAGGGTTTAAATAATTCTAAAGCCATTTTTTTGGGTAGTCCACATTGATGTAGCTTTAATTCGGGGCCAACTACGATGACTGATCTACCAGAATAATCAACACGTTTTCCAAGTAAATTTTGTCTAAATCTTCCTTGTTTACCTTTTAACATTTCGGCTAAGGATTTAAGAGGTCTTTTGCCAGTTCCTGTAATTACTCTACCTCTTCTACCATTGTCAAAAAGTGCATCAACTGACTCTTGAAGCATTCTTTTTTCATTCCTCACTATAATATGAGGTGCTTTAAGGTCTAATAATCTTTTTAATCTATTGTTACGATTTATAACTCTTCTATATAAGTCATTTAGATCTGAAGTTGCAAATCTTCCTCCGTCTAGAGGAACTAAAGGTCTAAGTTCAGGTGGAATAACAGGTACTGTTGTTAATATCATCCACTCAGGTTTGTTTCCAGAGTCTATAAAC
>Ga0307986_10003087_pt1 | contig 11699 bp, 10 predicted proteins | sample EllFjometageno82_FD_203170 | JGI IMG/M metagenome (GOLD analysis project Ga0307986, IMG submission 203170) | Marine microbial communities from Ellis Fjord, Antarctic Ocean - #82 | ecosystem: Environmental > Aquatic > Marine > Unclassified | place: Southern Ocean | collected 2014-10-09
TGAGCAATTATAGTCTTTAGCTGCTTTAATTATTTCGACAACCCTATCATTTGCTCCGATATTTCCTGGATTAATTCTTAAACAACTAGATCCCATTTTTGCAGCTTCGAGTGCTCTTTTGTGATGGAAGTGAATGTCAGCTACTATTGGCACATTAACTTCTTTAACAATTTCTTTTAATGCGCTTGTAGATGCTTCATCTGGGCATGATACTCTAACTATATCTGCTCCAGCGTCTTCTAAATCTAAAATTTGTTTAATAGTTGCTGACACATCAGACGTAATAGTATTTGTCATGGACTGAACTGATATTATTGAACTTCCTCCAACAGGTACTTTCCCAACCATTATTTTTTTAGTTTTTTTTCTATTAATAGTTCGATGTGGTCTAATTTCCATAGAATTAATCTAAATTAAAAACTGAATGAAGTTTTTTTACAGCTTTTATAGTTTTAGTTTCATTAACAATTACAGATATTTTTATTTCAGATGTAGATATAGCTAGAATGTTTATTTTTTCCTTAGCTAAAGCTCGAAACATTTTATAAGTCACACCAGGAGTAGTTATCATACCAGCTCCAACAATTGATACTTTTGAAACTTTTTTATCTGCACTGATAGATTCAAAATTAACATTTTTTTTATTTGATTTTATAAGTTTAATTGCTTTATTTAAATCATTTCTTTTTATTGTAAATGTTAAGTCTGTTTTTTTCCCATCTGGTGAAATGTTTTGGATAACCATATCTACATTTATTGAGTTTTTTCCCAGTGGTTCAAATATATCTGCAGCCACTCCAGGTTTGTCTTGAACGCCTAATAGTGTAACTTTAGCATCATTTTTAGAATAAGTTATACCAGTAATAGTTTTAGTGTAGTCAATATTTTCTGATCCAAATATTCTAGTACCTTCTTTATTTGAAAAAGTTGATCTTACGTGTAAAGGTATATCGTACATCATGGCTGTTTGAACAGCTGATGACTGCATTATTTTTGCTCCTAAAGATGACATTTCAAGCATCTCTTCATATGAGATTTTGCTAATTTTTTTAGCTTTTGGAAAATTTTTTGGGTCTGTAGAAAAAACACCTTCTACATCCGTATATATCTCACAATGATCAGTTTTAAAAATTTTTGCAATTGCAACTGCTGTTGCATCTGATCCTCCCCTTCCAATTGTTGTGATTTCTCCATTTCTTGAAATGCCTTGAAATCCAGGAATGATAGCAACACCTTTGTTTGAAAGAAACTGATTTATTTTTTCGATATGCATATTAATAATTCTTGAATTGTTTTGATCTCCATCGGTTAATATTGGTATTTGCCAGCTCATATAACTTCTGGCTGTAACTTTAAGATCATTTAACGCACCAGCTAATAAAGCCGCAGTTACCTGTTCTCCTGATGCTAATAAAACATCTAATTCTCTTTTACTGAATTTTTTACTTATTTTTTCTGAATATTTAATTAATTCATTGGTTTTCCCAGACATAGCCGAGACAACAACTATGATTTTGTTGTTTTTTTTAAGTTTATCTTTAACTATCTTTGCGGCAGCAATTATTTTTTCTACACTTCCCACAGAAGTGCCACCAAACTTGATAACTATTTTTGCCATATATAAAATATAATTTTTAGCTATAAATATCTTAATTTAAAAATTTAACAAGAGGATGTAAGATAGAATAATGAGTACTATAAATAAAGATGAAATTGAGAAATTCTCTAAACTAGCTGATGAATGGTGGGATATTAACGGTAAATTTAAACCTTTGCACATGTTTAATCCCATACGTATTGAATATATTTTAGAAACTGCTTCAAATTACTTTCGAATAGATAAAAACAAAAAGACACCTTTAAAAAATTTAAAGATTTTAGATATCGGTTGTGGTGGGGGATTGATTAGTGAACCAATGAAAAGATTGGGTGCCGAAGTAACCGGCATTGATGCTTCAAAAAAAAATATTAAAGTAGCCAAGACCCATGCAGAGAGAAATAGTTTGAACATATCGTATTTAAATGAAGTACCGGAAAACTTAAACTCAAAAAATAAATTTGATATTATTTTAAATTTAGAAGTAGTTGAACACGTTGAAAATTTAGATTTATATTTAAAATCTTGTTTTAAGTTATTAAAACCAAAAGGAATAATGTTTACAGCAACTTTGAACAGGACCCTGACTTCTTATCTAAAAGCAATAGTAGGTGCAGAATATGTTTTAAGATGGCTACCGATAGGTACTCACGATTGGAATAAATTTATAAAACCTGAGGAACTTGAAAAAAAAATTACTGATTTAAATTTTTCAATAATTAATCAAACAGGACTAAGCTTTAATCCATTTTTTCAAACATGGAAAAAATCTACAAATGTATCTGTAAATTACATTTTAGTTGCTAAAAAAGACTAATTTTTTTTATTAATTACCCATGGAACAGAGGTTAACTCTATTCCTTCTTCTTCCAACTCTTTTCTTTCGTTTGAGCTAACGGTTCCATAAATATTTTTATTTTTTTTATTGTTGTAGTAAATATCTCTTACTTGTCTAGGAAATTTATCTCCTACAAACTCAAAATTTTTTTCGACAAAAACTTTGAGTTTTATTAAATCTTTATTGATTTTAATAAATTCTCTGCTCTTAAAAGTGTTGAAATCTTTTTTTTTTTCTCTAGTTATATTCGGTGACATAATTGTTTTGTTTATTGCTGTTGATTTACAAAAAATACACTCTATTAATTTTTTTTTTTTAAGCTTCTCATATTCTCTTGAATTTGAAAACCAACTTTCAAACTCATGTTTATTTCTACATTTTAAAATATATTTGATCATCTAATTATTCAGATGGGTATTGTTGACATTTTTCAATATTTAACTTCTTCTGTAATTAGCATTTATATCAATATAATCGTGGGTGAAGTCGCATGTGTAACATTCGTATTCTTCTCTGCCTTGCTTTAAATCTATGGTAATTAAAATTGCATCCCATTCCATATATGCTTTTAATTTTTCTTCGCTATAGTTTTCTGAAATTTTTCCTTTTTCTGCAACAATAAAATCACCTAACTTAATAATTATTTTTTTAGGATCAACTTCTTCGCCTGATTTGCCAACTCCCATTAAAATCCTTCCCCAGTTTGGGTCTTCACCAGCGATAGCAGTTTTTACAAGCGGTGAATTTGCAATTGAAAAAGCAATTTTTTTAGCTCTTTCTGTTGTTTCTGAGTTTATAATTTTTATTGTTATAAATTTTTTTGCCCCTTCACCATCAACCACAATTTGTTTAGCTAAATCTAAACAAACAGTTTTTAAAGCTTTTTCAAATTTTATTGCTTCTTTACTCGTGGTTATATTTAACTTTTTACTTTTAATTTTTTGCGTTGAAAATATAGCAACCATATCATTTGTAGATGTATCACTGTCAACTGTTATTGCGTTAAAAGTTGTAGATAAAACTTTATTTAAATATTTATTTAATATTACAGAAGAAATATCTGCGTCCGTAAAAATAAAAGAAAACATAGTTGCTAAATTTGGTGCTATCATTCCAGAGCCCTTTGCAATTCCAGCTATTCTCACAATTTTGTCTCCAATTTTAATTTCTGAATAAGCTACTTTTGGCTTTGTGTCAGTAGTCATAATGGCAGAGGCCATTTTTAACCAAATAAGTTTATTTTGGTTAATTCTCAAATTTTTAACTAAATTTGGAATGTTTGTTTTAATTTTTTCTACGGGAAACTTTTCTCCAATAACACCTGTTGAGGCAAATAAAACATCTTTAATTTTACTTTTTTGATATCCATTTTCTTCTTCTAAGCTTCTCAAAGAATCAATTAATATTTTTGATATTTCATTTAGGCCATCTAAGCCTTTTGAACCTGTAAACGTATTAGCATTTTTAGTATTTACAACTAAAGCTTTAATATTATTTTTTGTATTTTCTCTATTCCAAGTTATTGATTCCGAAACAATTGAATTTTTTGTATAAGCGACGGCATAGTTCGCTCCGTTTGGAAAATAGAAAAGAGAAAGATCTTCTCTTCCATTTTTATAGAGGTTGGCTGAAATAGCTGACACCTGCAGTCCCTCAATGTGCTTTACTTCTTGGAAGTCACCCATTTTTGATATTTTTTTACTAGATCTGAAGAAATTTTTTATATTTATTGTCATAATTGATGTTTAATTTAAATTATAAATACATATATAGAGTATTAAGTATAAACCTACAAATCTACTAATATGAATTTATTTTCAAAAACATTAAATAAAATTTTTAAATCTGGCAATCAAAAAGAATTGGACAGAATTAGGCCTTTAGTTAATGAAATCAATGATCAAGAAAAAAACTTCAAAAATATAAGTGGTGAGGAGTTTAAGGCAAAAACACATCTTTTAAAAAAAAACCTTAAAGATGGTAGAAATTTTGCTTCAATAATTCCAGAAAGTTTTGCTTTGGTGAGAGAGGCTGCTAGCCGTGTTTTGGGTGAAAGACATTATGATGCACAGTTAATGGGGGGAATTTTTTTAAACGAAGGAAAGATTGCAGAAATGAAAACTGGTGAAGGCAAAACATTGGTATCTACTTTGCCTGCTTATTTAAATGCTTTGACAGGTAAGGGCGTACATATCGTAACTGTTAATGACTATCTGGCTAAAAGAGACTCGGAATGGATGGGTAGAGTGTTTAGTTTTTTAGGATTAACTACAGGCTGTATCACAAATGAATTAGAAGATTTGCAGCGAAAAAAAAATTATAGTTGTGACATTACTTATGCAACTAATAATGAATTAGGTTTTGATTATTTGCGTGACAATATGATTTATGATCTTTCTGAAATGGTGCAGAGAAATCATCACTATTGTATTGTAGATGAAGTTGATAGTATATTAATTGATGAGTCTAGAACTCCATTAATAATATCTGGAAGAAGTGAGGATAAAAGTAATTACTATTTATTATCAAATAAATTTATTAATAAACTCCAAAAACCAGATTATGAAATAGATGAAAAAAATAAGAATGCTATCCTAACTGATTCTGGCATAGATCAAATTGAAAAATTAGCTACGCAAAATGGTGTTTTAAAAAATAATAATTTTTACGATCCGCAAAACTTAAATCTTGTTCATCATGTCAATCAAGCTTTAAAAGCTAATTTCTTGTTTGATAAAGATGTTGATTATATTGTTAGAGATAACAAAGTTCAAATTATTGACGAGTTTACCGGTAGAGTTTTAGATGGAAGAAGATTCTCTGATGGTCTGCATCAATCTATAGAAGCAAAAGAAAATGTAAAAATACAAGAAGAGAATCAAACTCTTGCTTCTATTACTTACCAAAACTATTTCCGTTTATATCAAAAACTGTCAGGAATGACCGGAACAGCGTTAACAGAGGCAGAAGAATTTTATGACATTTACAGATTAAATGTAATTTCAGTGCCTACAAACCGAACTATGATTAGAAAAGATTTTAATGATCAAATTTTTAGAACTGAAAAAGAGAAATATTTAGCTATAACAAATAAAATTATAGATTGTCACACTAAAGGGCAGCCAGTCTTAGTTGGAACTACTAGTATAGAAAAATCAGAAAAAATTTCAAAAAATTTAATTGAAAAAAAAATTAAACACAATGTTTTGAATGCGAAACAGCATGAGAAAGAAGCCAAAATAATTGCAGAAGCTGGGAAAGTCGGTGCCATTACAATAGCAACAAATATGGCAGGAAGAGGAACTGATATTCAACTTGGCGGCAACAAGGATTTTAGAGATGAAGACAATCAGAAAGAACTGTCACAAATTAAAGAGGAAAAAATGAAGGTAAAATCTCTCGGTGGTTTATACATAGTAGGAACAGAGAGACATGAAAGTAGAAGAATAGACAATCAATTAAGGGGCAGGTCCGGCAGACAAGGAGATACTGGAAGTTCAATTTTTTATATTAGTCTTGAAGATGAGTTAATGAGAATTTTTGGAGCAGATTCCATTGACGGGATGTTAAAAAAATTAGGACTTAAAGAAAATGAATCAATTGACCATCCTTGGATCAATAAAGCAATGGAAAGAGCACAACAAAAAATTGAAGGTAGAAACTTTGATATTAGAAAAACATTAATAAAATTTGATGACGTCATGAACGATCAAAGACAAGTAATTTTTAGTCAAAGACTTAAAATACTTGAAAGTAAAAATATTTCTGAAACTTTGGAATCTTTTCTTGATGAGGTGGTACAAGATTTAATCATAGTCAAAAATAATTATGAAAAATCAAATGATAAAAATGTCTATTTAAATGCTATAAAAAATATTTCTGGAAATGTATTAAATGATAACGAGCTACTAGAGCTAACCAATAAAACTGAAGATGAATTTATCAAAAAATTAAAAAGCTTTTTTCAGTCTAAACATCATGAAAGAGTTAATTTAGTTGGAGTTGATGAAAACAATAATATTGAGAAAAGAATTTTTTTACAAATTATAGATTTTTCTTGGAGATCTCATTTGCAATATCTTGAGGAACTTAGGCAGGTTATAGGACTTCGGAGTTATGGACAAAAAGATCCTCTATCTGAATTTAAAAAGGAAGCATTTGTTCTTTTCGAAGGTCTTTTAGAAAAGATAAAAAGTGATGTTATAAAATTTTTATTAAATCTAAATTTAATTATTAAAGATCAAGAGGAAGCAACTAAAAATCAACTTCCTATTCAAAATAAAAAAATTGGAAGAAACGACAAATGCTTATGTGGGTCGGGTAAAAAATATAAGCACTGTTGTAGTTCTATGTAGTTTTTTTTTTTATGCTTTTAAAAGCTTCTAGCGCAGCATTTCTGGCCTCTTCGTGAACAACAATAGGCCTAGGGTAAGTTTTTCCTAATTCAAAATCTTCAATTTTTTCATCTAATGCCCATGGTTTGTGAATAAATTTTTTCGGAACATTGCACAATTCAGGTATCCATTTTTTAACGTATTCGCCTAAAGGGTCAAATTTTTCTCCTTGTAGAATAGGGTTAAAAATTCTGAAATATGGTGCCGCGTCCGCACCACATCCTGCAACCCATTGCCAGCCAGAAATATTACTTGCTTCGTTAAAATCTAACAGACAATCTCTAAAATACTTTTCACCTTCTTGCCAATGTATTCTAAGATGCTTAACCAAAAAAGAAGCTGTGACCATTCTTACTCGGTTATGCATCCATCCAGTTTTGTATAATTCTCTCATACCCGCATCAATAATTGGATATCCTGTCATTCCTTTTTTCCATGCAATTAGGTGATTTTTATTTTCCTGCCATGGAAAATGATCAAAATCTTTTCTTAAATTTCCTTTTAACATCTCTGGGAAATAATTAATTAAACTGTGGCTAAATTCTCTCCAACCGAGCTCATTAATATATTTCCTATAGCCATTACTTTTAGCTCTAATTTTTTGACACTCATCCCAAATTGTTTCTACGTGTATTTGGCCAAATGCTAAATAGGGAGAAATTTTGGACGTTCCCTCAATGCTTGGAATATCTCTATCTTTACCATAATTAGAAAGGCCATTCTTTATAAAATATTTCGTATTTTCCAAAGCTTTTTCTTCAGATGGATTCCATAATTTTTCAAAATTTAAATGCCATTTTTTTTCTTTTAATATAGATTCTACATTTATAAGCTGATCTAAAAAATTAATTTTTTTATCTTTAATTTTAATTTTTTGTTCCTTGCTAAACTCTTTGTCTAAATAAAATTTTTCAGCAGTTCTCCAGAAGGGAGTAAAAACTTTATACGGCGTATTATCACCTTTTTTTATTTCATGCGATTCGTTTAACAGATTTCCCTTAAATATTTTAAAATCAATTTTTTGAGACTGTAGCAAGAGAGAAGTTTTTTTGTCAAATAGTAAATAGTCAGGCTCGTAAACTTTATTCCAATAAATAGAAAAATTTTTTTTGCTTATAATTTTTTCAAAAATTTCTTTATAAGAATTAGCCTCAACTATCTCAAGATTTATATTAAATTGATTTAATTTTTTTTTAAAATTTTTGAGAGATTGATAAAGCCACCAAAATTGTGCCGATCTTTTGCTAAAATCTTTTTTCTTTAAAATATAAAAAGCACATACATTGTCATGGTTTTTAGTTGCGTATAGTAATGCATCATTTTTTAATGTTCTAAAATCGTTTCTTAACCAAACTATGCCATTATTTTCTTTCATATTGTTTATATTTATCAACTTTTGAAAATATTGATACGCAGTTTGAAGTGGTGGCCTTGGTTTGAATCGCACAAACGACACATACCTTTTCAGGGTACTGCTCTACTACTGAGCTACAAGGCCTAAAATCTAAAAGTTATTCTACCTTTAGTTAGATCGTAAGGTGTCATTTCCACCTGAACGTTATCACCTGCTAGAACTCTTATTCTATTCTTTCTCAGTTTTCCAGCCGTATGAGCCAGAATTTCGTGGTTATTTTCAAGTTTAACACGGAACATTGCATTTGGTAAAAGTTCTGTGACTTTACCCTTAAATTCTAAAGTTTCTTGTTTAGCCAATTATTTTTTTCCTTTTTTTAATCTTATTTTAATTGAATTTGCGTGACCTTCAAGATTTTCATATTTAGCTAGATTTATAACCGATGCACCTAATCTTTCAATACCTGATTTGCTCATCTTTATTACAGAATGTCTTTTTAAAAAATCATATACAGACAAACCAGATGAAAATCTTGCAGAGCCTGATGTGGGAAGAACGTGGTTTGGGCCTGCCAAGTAATCACCCACAGCTTCTGGGGAAAATTGACCAACAAATATTGAGCCAGCATTGGTAACATCTTTTAAAATTTTTTTTGGATTTTTTATAAAAATTTCTAAGTGTTCAGGTGCGATTAGATTAATTGTATCTACTAATAGTTTCTCATTTTTAATTAGTATGGATAAACCAAAATTTTTCAAACTTTTAAATGCTATTTTTTTTTTGGGTAATAATTTTAGTTGTTCGAGTAGAAAATAGTTGATTTTATTAATTACTTCCATGTCATCAGATATAACAATTGATTGGGAACTTTCATCGTGCTCTGCCTGTGCTATTAAATCAGCTGCTATCCAGTCAGGTTTAGACCACCTATCAGCAACTATTGTCACTTCTGAAGGTCCAGCTATCATGTCGATACCGACATCTCCAAAAACTTGTTTTTTAGCCGTGGCAACATAGATATTTCCGGGCCCAACTATTTTATCAACTCTATTTACAATTTTAGTTCCATAAGCCATTGCAGCTATTGCTTGGGCTCCTCCCACTTTATAAATTTCTTTAACTTTACATTTTTTTGCAGCATACATTACTGCTGGGTTGTGATTTTTACCCATAGTGGGAGTCGTCATATATATATTCTTCACACCAGCAACTATCGCAGGAATACAATTCATCAAAACCGAACTTGGATAACTAGCTAAGCCACCTGGAACATAAACACCCACTTTATTTATTGCATTTGATTTATAAGAAAATGAATTTTTAAATTTATCTGTAAAACTAAAGGATGATAATTTTTGTTTTTTATGAAAATTTAATATTCTATTATAAGCTAGATCAATAGAAATTTTCGTTTTTTTATCTAAATCTTTTATTATTTTATTTTTTTCTTTATTTGTAAATTTAATATTTTTTAGTGTAACATATTTAGACTTAGAATATTTTTTTTCGTATTTAATTAACGCTAAATCTTTATTTTTTTTGATATCTTGTATTATAGATTTTATTTTTGATTCAATTTTAGGATCTTTAAATTTTCTCTTTTCTAAAATAAGACTCAATTTTAAAAGAAAATTTTTTTGATTTGATTTAAGTAATTTAAGCATTATAAAAATTATGTTTTGGTTCTGTTTTACTTTCCCACGGAGAACCTTGATCGTCTAATGTGACATCAATTACTTCTGCGTTTATCTTAATTATTGCATCTCCAGAAAAAATTAATTTAATTTCATTGCTTTTATCAGGCAATAGACTGCTTTCAATAGTTAAAAAGTCTAGAAAGTTTTTATTTTTTTTTATATTAATGTTTTTTGACAAAACACTAGTAACATTGTCAAATTTTAACATTGTTCTTATTCTTTTGTTTTTTCTAAAGACCCCTTTTTCAACATCCTCCCACATAAATCTATTTAGTTGAATTAAAAAAATCCTATTTTTTTTTAAATTAGCAATATCTTTTGGAGATACAATTGAATCTTGTAAGTGCGCAGCTATAACACTTAGGTCTTTGTCTGAGGTAGCTAATAATTTTAAATTTGTTACTTTCATTTTAAATTCTATTGATGTTTGCTTTACATTTTTTTAATTTTTTTTCTAAATTTTCATATCCACGATCTAGATGATATACTCTGTTAATTATAGTTTTTTCATCAGCTACTAATGCCGCTAAAACTAAACTCACCGAGGCCCTAAGGTCAGTAGCCATAACTTCGGCACCTGATAAATTAGTCGGGCCGGTAATAATTGCTATATTCTTTTTGGTGTTTATTTTAGCCCCCATCCTCTTTAGTTCTGGTACATGCATAAATCTATTTTCAAAAATACTCTCTTTTACTTTTGATACTCCTTTGGCTTTTGACATTAGAACCATAATCTGGGCTTGTAAATCAGTTGGAAAACCAGGGTAAGCTTCCGTTTTAATACTAATATTATTTATTTTTTTAGATTCAAAAACTATAATTCTATTTTTTTCAACTTTCATTCTAACGCCCATTTTTTTTAGAATTTTAATTTCAGTATTTATGATTATTGGAGTTACCCTTTTTAAAATAATTTTTTTCCCTATTAATGCTCCGGCTATCAAGTATGTTCCTAGTTCTATTCTGTCAAAAATTATTTTATGATTTGCTTTTTTAAAATTATTAGTGCCAATAATTAATATTTTTCTTTTACCAATAAAACTTATATTGCAACCAATTTTCTTTAAAAAAAGTATCATATCTTGAATCTCTGGTTCGATAGCACAGTTGGATATAATTGTTTTTCCTTCTGCACACGCCGCTGCAAGAATTGCATTTTCTGTCGCTCCAACTGATACAGACGGAAATTTTATAATATTTCCTTTTAATCCATTTTTGGCAGACGCATATATATATCCATTTTTTATTTTAATTTTGGCCCCAAGTTTTTCTAAAGCAAATAGATGTAAATTAACTGGCCTTGTTCCGATTGCACAACCCCCTGGGAGTGAAACTTTAGCTTTTTTATATTTAGCTAACAAGGGTCCTAAAACTAAGACACCTGCGCGCATAGTCTTAAGAAGGTTATATGGTGCTATAGTTTTTAATTTTTTATTGTTTTTTATATTTAGCAAATTTTTTTTTTTTGAAATCTTGATATTTAAACCAATAAATTTCAATAATTTTATCATGGTATATACATCTTGAACTAAAGGTACGTTTTTTAAAATTAATGATTTATTGGTAAGAATTGTAGCTGCTAAAATTGGTAAGGTGGCATTTTTTGAACCAGAAATGTTTATAGAACCTGATAATTTTTTTTTACCTTTGATGATAAGTTTTTGCATCAAGAATGAATAAATTTAAACTTTTGGAAGAGTAACGCCTCTTTGTTTCATGTATTTACCTTTTCTGTTGGCATAAGTTACTTGAGGTTTTTCATTGCCTTTAATAAATACAAACTGTGCAATTCCTTCGTTAGCATATATCTTTGCTGGTA
>Ga0307986_10003089_pt1 | contig 11698 bp, 13 predicted proteins | sample EllFjometageno82_FD_203170 | JGI IMG/M metagenome (GOLD analysis project Ga0307986, IMG submission 203170) | Marine microbial communities from Ellis Fjord, Antarctic Ocean - #82 | ecosystem: Environmental > Aquatic > Marine > Unclassified | place: Southern Ocean | collected 2014-10-09
CAATGTTCCGTTTGGTTTTATTATTAACAATAATGTACATGTTTGTTTATTTAGCAGCAGAAGTTACAGCTATTGCAAAAGTTGTTAATCTAATATCTGGGTTTCCTCTTTGGCAAACTTCACTTGTAATAATCGTTGCCACTCTATCCTACACTCTTTACGGAGGACTTAGAGCTTCAATTTTTACAGATAAAATACAATTTGTTATAATTATGATTTTATTAATATTTACAATTAATCATATTTTTAATTCTGGTAATAATACTTTTTCTATGGATTTGATTAATGAAAAAGCTGGTACATTAATGAGTGGTAAATATTTTTATGGTTATACTGCGGGTTTAACTTTCTTCATTGCTGTTTTTGCAACCAACTTATTTGATCAAGGTGTTTGGCAAAGAGTATTTGCAGCTAAGAGTTCGGATGATTTAAGAAAAGGATTTATGTCTGCATTCTTTATTGTAATTCCGTTTATGCTTGTTTTGGGTTTCTTTGGAATTCTTGCAGTATCTGTTGATAAAGCAGCTGACCCTAGCACTTTATTTTTTACCCTTTTACTAGAACCATTCTCTGGAACTAATTCTTTATTAACTGTTTCAATATTAGTTTTAGTATTAGCTTTAGTAATTAGTAGTATGGATACTCTCATCAATGCACTTTCAAGCACTATCATAATTGAAGGAAATAAATTCATCAGCTTAAAGAATAATAATAGTTATCTTACTCTTTCAAAGTACTTGATATGCGGTTTGTTGGTAATTGTTTTTTTAATTGCATCAAAAGGCTACAGCGTATTATTTATGTTTTTATTTGCTGATTTATTGTGCTGTGCCGCAGTATTTCCTATTTTTTATGGTATGTTTAAAGGTAATGTTGATGAAAAACTTTCTTTAATCTCAATTATAATTGGTCTGATATCTGGATTACTTTTATTTCCAAATCAAACTTTTGATAAAAGTATTTTAGTTGGTGGGCTTTTTCCAACTGAAACATTTCCAATTTGGATATCTACAGCATTATTATTTTGGTCATTTGTTTTAGCAACATTTTCTCCGATGATTACTGTGTTGGTTTTCAAAAAAGATAGTAAGTTTAACTTTTCTAAGATTGAAACATCAATTAAGAAATAGTGAATATTTACAATAATAAAAAAACTTTTTTTTATTGGTTAAAGAGTAGCTGTAAGAGAGAATGGTCAGAATACACTGATCATAAGTTTTTGTTTGATTTAGCTAATAATAAGCTACCTGATGAGGTTTTTAAAAAGTATTTAGTACAAGATTATGTTTTCTTACAACAGTTTCTTAAAATTTTAGCACTAAGCATTTACAAATCTAAATCATTTGAAGAGATTAATAGATCGGTAAACCTTATTAAGGGAATTGATCATGAAATCAAACTCCATGTAAGTTACTGCAAAAAATGGAAGATATCTCTTAGATCACTTGGTAATATTAAAGTTGAGAAAGCTAATAGTGCTTACACCGATCATGTATTAAGTGTAGGTAAAAGTGGAAATAATTTTGATATATTCACATGCTTGTCTCCATGTATCATTGGCTATGGTGAAATTGGCTTTAAGCTCTCAAAAATTAAAAATTGGAAAAAAAGTAAATATAGCTCTTGGATTAAAATGTATTCCTCAAAAGAATATCAAAAAATAGCCAAAGATAATATTAATTATCTAGATATTCTTTTTAAAAAAAACAGAAATAACAATCTAACTGAACTCAAAAAAAATTTTAAAAAATCAACTATTCTTGAAAGAAATTTTTGGGAATGTTTTGCTGGAAGATAAGTGTTATAAAAATTAGATTTAATAAAAGATAGCAGAACACCTCTACTTACTTCACTAAATTTGTTTTTATATTAAATTAATTACCTATAATGATTTTTAATGAACAATTTAGTTTTATTTATAGTTACTCTTTTTTGTTGGTCACCTACGTGGTATATTATCAAGTTTCAATTAGGGTATGTTGATCCGCTTGTTTCAGTTTTTTATAGATTTATCTTTGCTTCGTTAATTATTTTTATTTATTTAGTAATAAAAAATAAAAAATTAACATTTTCTTTAAATCAACATATTTGGTTTTTATTCTTTGGAACTTGTCTTTATTCTATAAACTATTTATTTTTTTATTTATCTAATACTTATTTAATTAGCGCATTTCCAGCAATAGTTTTTTCATCAGTTGTAATAATGAATATTTTAGGTGAACGGTTTTATTTTAAAAAAAAACCTTCTCATAAAACTTTAATTGGAGTGGTAATTGGCATGATTGGAATTGTAATTATATTCAATGATGAGATTTTTGATTTTAGTTTTAACAATGATACACATCTAGGTCTTTTTTTAGCTCTACTTGGAACTTTCTGCGCTTCCACTGGAAATATGGTTCATCAAAGAAATTTAAATAATAATTTTCCGTTAATCGAAACAATTGCTTATGCAATGTTATATGGCTCTTTGGTAACATTGCTTATTACACAAATAAAAGGAACTGAATTATTATTTGAGTTTACCTTTAGTTATATCTCATCTTTAGTTTACCTCTCTATTGTAGGTTCTATTTTTGCTTTCATTTTTTATTTGAAATTATTAGAAAAGGTTGGCCCTGGTAGAGCCGGGTATGTCGGTGTTGTTATGCCTGTGCTTGCTTTATTAATTTCAACAATATTTGAAAATTTAGAATTACAACAAGATTTGATTATTGGACTTCCAATTTTGTTAGTTGGTGCAGTCCTGGTTATAAATCAAAAAATTTAATCTAGTTGAATCTGGTCCAGTACCCGTAAACGCAACGTGTACCACGTCTTGAGCAATCATATGTGTCGTGGAGAATACCATCACTAACAACAGTTATATGTTTTGAACAAGATACAATTAAAGTACCCATTGGGAGTTCACTTTTTTTTAAATGAACCTTGCAGCCTTGACCAATAAACATCGTAGGTGTCCAGTTCCATCCCATTTTTTTTAGATACTTTTTAACTACAACACGGTGAGTGCCAGATCTCGGACTATCATTTTTTTGTTTTAAGCTTTTTGCAAGTTTACTTCTTGATGTAATTCTAAACTCTTCGTTTGCTCTATAAAGGTCATCATAGATCTTTTGGTATGGGAGACCCGATACAATTGCAATAGATCTAACCACACAATCTCCAGTTTTACCCTTGTATCCAGCTGCAGCTCTACCGCCATCATTAATCTGTAATTTTAAATTACTTTTTGAAAATAATTTTTTAAAAAAATTCACGATTTACTTTTATTATCTAAAATCTCCACCATGCACTGTGTCGCGTATTCACGCCATTCTACAGCAGTTTTGCCTTTAAGACTATTAAGGTGTTGCTTATTATTATCAATATTTTCTTGATGTTTTACTTTGTCTATTTCTTCTAAATTTTTTTCCATGTTGATAAGGTTAGTTTCCATTGCATTGATCCAACCATTCCCGAGTTCAACACATTTTTGATCTTCTTTCTCATCACATATTTGTTGAAAAAAGTTAAAAATAACATCATCTGCTTTTATCTCTTTGTTCATCCTATCTTCCAAAAATACCTAACTTTACATCATAATCAACTGCCACTCCATAATCAGGATCATCGTCGCTATCTACAACGAGCTGACCAGCTCTACTTAGTAATTTATGACAATCTCGAGTTAAATGTCTAAGTTTAACTTTTTTTCCAAAACTATTATATTTGTCAGCAATATCTTCAATTGCCTTTAAAGCTGATTGGTCAATTACTTTTGATCCAGCAAAATCTATAATAACTACCTCCGGGTCTTCCTCTGGTTTAAATAATTCTAAAAAACTATTGGTTGAACTAAAAAAAAGTGCTCCTTCTATTTCATAAACTTTTGCACCTTTTTCTGTTTTAGAAGGTCTTTCAGTCGCTCTAATTTTTGAGGCAGACTTCCATGCAAAAACTAGTGCAGAAACAATCACCCCTACTATTACTGCAACTGCTAAATCCTCTAGAACTGTTACTACGGTTACAAGTATTGTAACTAATGCATCGCTCTTAGGTACAAAAAATAATATTTTTAATGAGTTCCATGCAAACGTTCCAATCACTACCATAAACATAACACCTACAAGGGCTGCTATAGGGATCATTTCAATATAAGAAGAAGTATACAAAATAAAAATTAATAAGAATAATGCAGCTGCAATTCCAGCTATTCTTGTTCTTCCACCTGATCTAACGTTAATCATTGACTGTCCTATCATTGCACACCCTCCCATTCCTCCAAAAAAACCTGTAATGGTGTTAGCCAGCCCTTGAGCTAAACATTCCTGACTAGCGCCTCCTCTTTTATTGGTTATCTCTCCCACTAAATTTAAAGTTAATAAACTTTCTATTAGCCCTATAGAGGACAATATAAAAGCATAGGGGAAAATAATCTTTAATGTTTCAATATTAAAAGGAACACTTGGTATAGAAAAATTTGGAATACCGCCTTTAACGCTGGCAAGATCACCAACATTTGGTATGTCAATTTTTAAGGTTAAAGCTAAGATGGTTGTGAATAAAATAGCTACTAATGTAGAGGGTAATATCTTTGTTATTTTAGGTAAGAACCAAATAATAAACATTGTAAACGCGACAAATATAATTGAATAAAGCAATGTATTACCTGTTATCCAAACTGACTCTCCTAAAGTATTTATTGTTTTGAACTGACTTAGTTGTGAAATACCAATTACAATTGCAAGACCATTAACAAATCCTAACATTACTGGCTGGGGAACCATCCGTATAAATTTTCCAAGTTTAAAAACTCCTGCTAATAATTGTAAAAAACCCATCAAAACTACTGTTGCAAACAAATATTGCGCCCCATGGTCCATAACTAGTGAAACCATTACAACGGCCAAAGCACCTGTTGCTCCAGAGATCATGCCAGGACGTCCACCAAAAATAGCAGTAATTAAACCAACAATAAAAGCCGCGTAAAGACCTGATAAAGGTGCAACTCCTGCAACAAAAGCAAAGGCAATTGCTTCGGGTACTAACGCGAGAGCAACTGTTAATCCTGATAAAACTTCAATTCTAAATAAAGAAAAGGACATTCCTTCTTTAGGTATGTAGTTTTGCGCATTAAAGCCAATAGATTTAGCAAATGAAGAAAGTGTAATTTTTTTCAATTATTGCCTAATAGTATTTTATCATATGTTAGTAAAAGTTTTTAATTATTCATCTAATAAACCAATGGACTAGTAATGTCTACTTTCAATTATTACGTGTGAAGTATTTTTAAGAGAATCATATACAAACACATCGTGGGGTGATGTAGGGAGACTGAAACCACCCCTACTATTAAATTAATAAAACCTTTTAGAATGAAATTTAAAAAATATTTTTACATTTTTGGCTGTTTTTTTGTTTTTGTTGCTGTGAGCAATTGTGTTCAAACAACAGCACCTTTCTTCGGATCCGCAATAACAGTAGCCAAGACAGGAAATGTTTACCAAGCAGGGATTTCATATGCCTCAAACACTGTAATTAAAGATACGTTTGGTACGACACCAGGGGAATATATAGGAAATCTTTTAGTTAAAGAACAAGATAATAATGGTTTAATTTCAGCAAAGACTAAAAAACTTAAACAAAAAAAAATAAAGTCGGTAAAAAGTTCAGAAGATAATATGAAGGATTATAGTGACTTTATAACTGCAGTTAAAAAAATATTAAAATAATTTCTTTAATCTTTGGGTTATATTTGACAATTTTTTTTTTGAATAAGGTTTTACTTTAGTAACCCATACAGACTGAGGCCATGTACTATCTTTTTTATATCGTGCAATTATATGTATGTGCAATTGTGGAACTATATTTCCAATCTTTTCAACATTAAGTTTTTTTGTTTTAAATATTTTCTTCATCAATTTACTGCAGTAAACAATCTCTTGCATAAGCAAAGGTTGGTCTTTTAAATTTAGTTCGGTTATATCTGTAATGTTTTTTCGATTAGGAATTAAAATAATCCAAGGAAACTTACTATTATCCATTAAACGTATACTGCATAGTTTTAGATTTTTAATTAAATAAGAATTATTTAAAAGATTATTGTGAATTTTATATATTTTCATTATATAAAAAATTTATCTAATTCTTCTATATTTAACTCAATATCACCCATTAATTGAGAAGATTTTTTAACAACATTAGTTTTTATCACATTATAATTTAAATCATTAATCTCACTTATTCTTTTATAATTTAAGTCGTTATAGTTTGTTGGCATAATTTCAATAACTTTTGTTCCTTTATTACAAAAAGCTAAATTAGAAAATGCTGCTCCATGAGGTCCAACTATATATTTTGCCTTGTTGAACAAATATATTTGTTCAAAAAAATTTAATTGTTCTGTCTTATATTTAGTGAATCCTTTATTAATTAGATAATTTGATATCTCTTCATCATTAATAAATTTACAATGTGCTGTTAAAGTAGAAGATCTATCTATAAAAATTTTATCATTACATGAAAATTTTTTTTCAAATTGTAAAAAGGTTTCTCTTAACCATTGAACTATCCAAATAGGAATATTTTTGGTCTCTTCTTTAATATAGCCACTATAGTAAGATGGGTGATCGGTACAAACTATTTCATCTGCTTCAATGTGACGAAATTTTTGTGAATCAATTATGTTAATTTTATCTAAACCCATAGGTTTAAGAGACGATATTTGCCAATCTTTCAGTTTATTAATATATAAATGATCTAAGTCTTTAAAGTCATAAATTTCAGAATATAATTTGATTTTGGGCAGTAAATCATAGAGCCAATGATAATAGTTAGAGTTTCCACTGGCTCCCTGGACTAAAGATAAAACTCTACCATTAAATTTTTTTTTAAATCTTGGAGTACCTTTTTCTAAACATACATTTCTATTCGTACCAACTAAGTTGCCTAATATTTGTTGATATGAAATGTTATCAAGTATTTTATTTTTTTCTATTATGGCAACATTTTCTACATTATCTGTATATATTCTGCCTTTTTTAATTTTATAAATTTTATAATTTTTTTCAAAAAAATTAATTATATTTCTATTTTGGACTTCCTCAGTTTTAATTTGATTAGATCTCAAGTTTTCAACTTGATAAATTACTTTTCCATAGATTATTTTGAAAAAAAATTGAAAAAAAAGTTTAAATAATTTTTGTAATTTTATTTTTGTTATACTCATTTAAAATTGATAAAGTTGTTTATTTATATTTATCAAATAGTTATATCTAATCTATATATCTTTTTAGTTTTTCTGAAAAAATTACTTTTTTATCATTCATGTAGTCTTCATGATTTTTCTCTATATTTTTTAGTTCATAAAGATAATTAACCATAACACCATAAGACCTTTTAAACCCTGTTTCAGATATATTTGCATTAACAACTATATCCTCAACAATTGCTCCATTACCTAAATGAAATCTACTAACATCATTCATTGGAAGGCCTTTTTGATTTTTTTCATTTATTATATAATGAGCAACTAATTTTATTATTGCTTCTTTATTTTCAATAATTCTATTATCACCAATTTTCATATCTTTTGATTTTAGGAAAAATACATTTTGCTTTGTTAAATTTCCTAAAATATTTTTAATTTTACTTTCCTCTAAATATGAAAACCAGTCAGCAAATCCAGGTATTGGGGATAATGTTCCAAAATTTTTAATATGAGGTAACTCCTCTTGTATTTCATATACAACTCTTTTGATTAGAAAATTACCTAGGGTAACTCTCGATAATCCTTCTTGGCAGTTACTAATTGAGTAAAATGTTGCGGTATCATAATTTTTTTTATCTCCACTTAACGGCTTCATTAATTCTTGTATCGATTTACCTAAACCATTTGTCAGTGCTACCTGTACAAAAATAATTGGCTCATCTTCAAGAGCTGGGTGAAAATAAGAAAAAAACCTTCTGTCTTCTCCTAATCTTCTTTTAAGTTCATTCATGTCTTTCATTTGATGAACTCTCTCATATTTAATAATTTTTTCTAAGACTGCAGCTTTAGTATCCCAAGTAATCTTTTCAAGTTTAAGAAACCCTGGGTTAAACCAAGCTCTAAATAAATGCCTAAGATCATTATCTAATGCTGAAAGTTCTTTATTATTTTTTAATATTTTTAACAAATCCTCTCTCAATGCAACTATAATCGCAATTCCATTAGGTGCCATATTCATCCTTCTAAAAAGCTCTCTTCTTTTACCTTCGGAAACTTTAAACAAATCAGATAAAGTTTTTTCATTTTGTGATTTCGTATAATTTTCTATTGTTTCGTTAACTTTTGTAAAGCTAGGCTTATATTTGTTGTTAATTTTTTTAAAAAATAATAATTTATTTTCTGAGGATAGAGATTGATATAGCTCAGTAATATCTCTAGCAACTGTAATGCCAAATGCTGCACCTTTGTGTGAAATTAAATCATCACATAAAGATAAGGTTGAATCTAAGTCATTTTCTTTAATATCCTTTTTACTAAATAACTTTTGACCAGCATCAGCAATGGATGAGATTATCTCTTTAAAATTAAACATAATTGAATTTATTTTTTACTATGTAATACTTAGGTATTCAATGAAAGATCGGATAGACACTACAATTAAGAAAGTACCAAAAACTTTACTTAGTAATTTTTTTTCTATTTTATAAACAGCTTTTGCTCCTAATCTAGCCATAACCATTGTTACTGGTACAAAGACAGCAAAACCTAATAGGTTAATATATCCAATGCTTAAAGGAGTTGTAACATTTCCATAAAATATACCACTTATGGCTAACGTCGTTGCCCCACTTACAGCAATAAGTATTCCAATAGCAGCAGCTGTACCTACGGCTGTTCTTATATTGTATCCAAACATTTTAAGGAACGGTACAGTGATTGACCCCCCACCTATTCCTAATGGTACTGAAATAAAACCAATAACCAGTCCCATAAAGCTTTTCATTTTATCCGATATATTTCTTGGTATTTCCCCAAGCTTTTCCCTAAGAAATATAAAGAATAAGCCTACAGTTAAAGCAAATATTGAAAAAAACAAAACAAGCTCAGGTGTTTTTAAATTTGCAGCTAAAAAGGTTCCTAAAATTACCCCGACTAGAATAAATATTCCAAAAGATTTAATCAATTTAAAATCTACAGATTTATGCTCCATATGAGTTTTCGTAGAAATAATCGACGTTGGAACTATTATTGCCAATGAAGTACCAATAGATAAATGCATTCTTGTTACAAGGTCAAAATCTAATACTGTAAAAGCATAATAGAGAGCTGGAACCATTATGATTCCGCCTCCGACACCCAATAATCCTGCCATAAACCCTGCAACAGCAGCTGCCATTGCCATAACCATTACTAGGTTAGTAATTTGAGATATATCTAATGAACTAAACAACTATAACTTCTAACGGATTTAATTTATCAATAGTACCAATTAATTTGTCCCCCTTCACAACTGGACCAACACCTGCTGGAGTGCCTGTCATAATAATATCACCCGCTGTAATATCGTAAAAAGTTGAAAGATGTGCAATCATTCTCGGTATTTTCCATATAATTTGATTTAAATCACCATCCTGTTTAACGTCTCCATTAACGGTTAATGTAATCTTACCACTGTCCATATTTCCAGATTCTTCAATTTTAGTTAAAGTCCCCATTGGTGCTGAACGTTCAAATGCCTTACCAACTTCCCAGGGTTTTCCTCCTTTTTTAGCTGCTGCTTGCAAATCTCTTCTAGTCATATCTAACCCAACTGCAAAACCATATATATGTTGGTACGCATCGGCTTCTGAAATATTTGAACCCCCACTTTTAAGTGCCATAACTAATTCTAATTCATGATGTACATCATTTGATTGAGGTGGGTATGGAAATTTTCCACTAGTATCTACGTTATCAGTATTCTTTTGAAAAAAAATAGGAGACTCTTTTGGATCATTTCCCATTTCAATAACGTGATCTGCATAATTTCTTCCTATACAGTAAACTCTTCTTACGGGAAATAGCTCTTCAGATCCATGAACAGGTATTGTTGTAATTACTGGTGATGGTATTGCTAACTTAGTCATTTTTTTCCTTTTAGTTTAATTGTTAATTTTTTTTAACCCCGCTTTGATGCATAATAGGCAACTTTTCTTTCAAAGTAAGCAAGAATTTCTGAAAGTGTAAATGCCATTGCAAATAAAACTATTATTATTGCCCAAAAATGTTTCATTAAGAAGTTAGAAGAATACAGCTCAAACAATGCTCCGAAACCAACTATTGAAATTAATAATTGCCCAATAATAACACCTTTTACAGCTCTGATAAATCCTATACGCACACCGCCTAAAATTTCAGGTAAAGCTGCCCAAAAATAAATTTTAAAAAATGCATCCATTGGTTTTGCTCCAAAAGATTTTGCCATATCAACCAAAGATCTATTGATTTGCATCACCCCTGCTCTGGTATTAAGTATAATAATCCAAATAGCAAAAAGAGTAGTAATAATAATTATTGATTTCATTCCAAATCCAAACAAAACCATTAAAACTGGTACTAGCGCTGTTAATGGTGCACTCAAAAACATATTCACCCATGGTAATAATAGTTCATCAATAATTCTATTTTTTCCCATTAGAATTCCTGTTGGAACTCCAATTACAACGGCATAAAATGTACCTGCTAAAAATGCATATCCAGTTTCGGATACAGCTTTAATAAATACTTTTGTAGGAGCAATTTCTAAGAAAGTGTCAAATATTGCCGATAAAGATGGTATAAAATATGTAACTTCCAATCTTCCAAATATTTCCCATAGCAATCCCCAAAGTATAAGTGACGACATTGCAGGTAAACGATATCCAAATAATTTCATTGTATTCTCTTATTCAACATAGGTTCTTAATGATTTCCAAATACGATCAACAATATCTAAATATTCAGAATCTCTTCTAATACTGTCTACATCTTTGTTTTTAAAACTGGTTGGTCTAATAATCTCTGATACTCTGCTAGGACGGGGTAACAACAGTGCGATTTGATCTGAAACATAAACAGCTTCTTCAATTGAATGTGTTACAAAAATAAAAGTTTTGTTTTCATTTTTAACTAGATTTAACAGATCCTCTTGAAATTTTCTTCTAGTTTGCTCATCAACAGCTGAAAAAGGTTCATCCATTAATAAAACTTGCGCATCAACACTTAGAGCTCTAGCTAAACCTACTCTTTGTCTCATACCTCCCGATAACTCATGGGGAAAGCTGTTTTCAAAACCTTTTAAACCAACATCTCCTATATATTTTGCGGCTATCGATTCTCTTTCAGATTTTGCAACTCCTCTTAATTCTAAACCAAATGCAACATTTCTTATAACGGATGCCCAAGGTAATAATGCAAAATCTTGGAATACAAAAGCTCTATCCGGACCAGGTTCTTTTACTATTTGTCCATTAACAATTACTTCGCCACTTGTAGCGGGTAATAATCCTGCAATAATTTTTAATAAGGTTGTTTTTCCACAACCAGAAGGTCCTAATAGAGATGTTAATTCCCCCCTAGGAAAATCTAAAGACATATCTCTTAAAGCCTCTGTTTCCCCATAGTTTTTAAAAACATTTTTAACTGTTACTGCATTATCTTTACTCATAATTTATCCTCTTTATATTGTTATTCTGAAACGTACCCTTG
>Ga0307986_10003090_pt1 | contig 11696 bp, 8 predicted proteins | sample EllFjometageno82_FD_203170 | JGI IMG/M metagenome (GOLD analysis project Ga0307986, IMG submission 203170) | Marine microbial communities from Ellis Fjord, Antarctic Ocean - #82 | ecosystem: Environmental > Aquatic > Marine > Unclassified | place: Southern Ocean | collected 2014-10-09
TCCTGAACTCACCGATGGCATTAGCCGCGTCGGTCTTCTGTCGTGAACGTAAGAATGCTTCTGCCTTCTTGGTGTTGTTGAGCATGTATATCTTAAGTAGTTGCTGGTCTGCATCATTAAGGTTGGCGGCCTTGATTCGACCAAAGAGTACCTCACCTTCTTGAAGCATCTTACCACTACGCGTGGACTGTAGCCACTCCGCACGCGCTAGGGCGGTGGCAACTGTTGGCGATAGTTTCTCAAGTCTCGTCATCACGTTACCCAAGAAGCTGTCCATCACATCAAGACCTTCTTGCCACATCTGACTAATCTTACCACCATCGGGGTCATTCTTCTTGACGACCGCTTCAACCTTGGCCTTGAACTCAGCCGAGTCACTGGATACCTTACGCAACGGTTCCTTGGCCTTATAGTTCTCGAAGACCTCTTCGGTTGCCTCTCGTTCAACGCGTGCGGTCTTACTTGCCACCTTTGCCTGACGACCCTTGATGAATCCTGGAAGTTTAGCACCGGCGATACCACCACCGGCGGCACCCAAGAGTGCGCCCATGAGGGGATCTTCATCCGCTGATGCCGCACCAACTAAGGCACCAACACCCGCACCAGCCACGCTGGTTAGACCCGTGACATCTGAGCTACCACGTTGGTTGCCCACCACGCCGTTGGGGGGCATTGGTGGTAAGCCCTGTGGTGGGACTGGTGGTAAGCCCTGTGGTGGGACTGGTGGTAAGCCCTGTGGTGGGACTGGTGGTAAGCCCTGTGGTGGGACTGAGGACGAGGTAATGGCAGTCTGATGTTCAACCATCTCCCTCAGTTCCTTGATCTTCCGGGGAGCTAGTACCTTATTGGTGATGCTTGGGTCATTCTTCTTTAGGGCATCATATGCTTGCTTACGCGACAGAGGTTTGTCCAGTAGTTTAGTCACCTCATTACGACCCTTTAGGAACTGCTCCCCCGTGACCGCCGCAACCTTCTTCTTACCCACCTTATCGATGCGTGCCTGAAGTTTAGCGGCCTTCTCCGGTGATAGACCAGCGAGTGATCTTGTCATGGCTGCCTGTTGACGAGCAAGTTTATCGGCAATGCGACCAAGCTTCTGCTGTGCCGCCGCACTGGCCTTGGCAAAGCTACCATAGCCCAGCTTACGAATGGACTTCTCGGCGGGCGTGAGTGTCTTGAGACTCTTAAAGGTTTCCTTGGCTCTCGATAGTGATGCCTTGAGCTTCGATGGTTTATCCACACCAAGTAACAGGGGTGCCTTGTCATCAGGAACTATTCGTGCCGTACCTTCGGGGATGTAATCATTAGCTAACCTAGGTACTGGACCCGTCGGTGGTACGGGACCAGCCTGTGGTGGTACTTGATCTGAACGTCTAACAGCACCACCCGCGCTTCGTACAGGGGTTGGCATCCGTGAGGGATTAACCACTGCGGGCATTTGGTTTGTACTGGGCTGGAACGGACTCTCATCTAACGTGGCCTGAGCCATGTTCTTTGGGCGTCCAAGCTTGTCAAGACCAAAACGTAGACCACCACCAAGGGCCGCACCCATGCCTATCTGTGCCAATCTATTCTGATTATCGGGGTCATCTTGAAACATGCTACCACCAATGAGACCACCAGCCAGCATAGCCCCCTTGATTGTACCACCTAGAGGTGCGGGAGCAAACGCCGCAAGTTCACCGGCGATCTCATAACCCATTCGCCCGTCAAGTTGCTGTGAGTGATAGTTATCCTCGCGGAATGCCTCCATCCCTGAGAGTAGTTCTTGAGTCTTGTAGCGAGATTCACCACGGGGGAGAATCCCAAGGAATTCCCCAAGTTCCGTGAGGCTCTGCTCCACGCCACTACCGGCGCGAAGTACACCATATACAAAGTTATCTACCTGACCAGAATCAATTAGGTCAGCCCATTGAAAACTATCAGGTGCAATCCGGTTTAGCTCTTTGAATTCCGCCATTAGTTGTATCTCCCCATAGAGTTACGACGGGTCTTGGCCCCAGTTGTATCATAATTGACCTGTTTACCCGCGGTGTTCATTGCATCAACCAAGTCAGTCCCAGGTGTTGAAGTATAATTAGCTTGTTTGTTCCATGCCTTAGGGTTATAGACCGTTGGTTGAATACGCGCAAGGTGTATTAGTAGTTGCTTCTGCTCATGGAATTTCTGTAGGTTTGTTTGTTGCAACTCATCTATATACTTTTCCATCAAATTGGCACGCTTCCGATTATCCGGCTCACCAAAGAATGTAGCGACCAACCGAGGATTATCCGCCATCCCTTGACGTACTACTAGTTGATAGTTCTTCATCTCAGGACTAAAGGTTTCACCATCCCTTGCGTCTTCCTGTGCCTGTATGGATTGCTCCGGTGTAATGCTGCCGTTTGCAAGGGCCGTAAACAACTCTGCGCCTTCATCAAACGAGAGTTCTTCAACCCTATATTGATCACGTGTGCCAATGACACCAGCACCATACTTCTCGTTCGCTTCTGCTCGGAATCTTCGGTCATCCACTCCAGCCTTTTGGTTTGCCCTGAGTCCTTGTAGGGTTAGTAGTCCTTGGTTAACCTCCGCATCACCAGAGTTGACATCAAAGTTAATACCACCACCTTCAATGTAGAGCTTGAGTCCTTCCCTAACCCAGTGTGAATCTAACTTATTCATGGCCCGTCTTGCTTCAACCTTCGTCATCTCACCCGCGTCTGCGGCGGCGGTGACTCGTAAGTATTCCTCATACTTCAAATCCTGAACCACTGCTTCCACGCGACCAGTCAAGCTATCACCAATCAGCTTTTGCTTCGCTTCGTCTGGCGTGTTACCCCAGTACGTTGCAAGTAATGGATCACCAGCTAGTTGTTTCCTTATGGTGTTGAGTTGGTTGCCTGTTATTTCTACCTTTGGGCTATAATCCTTACCAAAGACCGCCCCATCATCAACCGCATCGGGTTTCACCTTAAACTTACCAATGCCCGCCATATCGGTGGGGTTCATTCTCTTGTCACCTACGATAGGGATGCCATTGATCTCTTGTACCTGTTCACTACTCCCGTCCGCATTATACCAAGTCTCATACTTAGATGTGGGTTGCATTGCCTTACGGGCCTGTGCAATCTGTAGATAGGTTGCCCCTTGCTTGGTTGCACCACGCTTGAATAACTCCCTACTGGTCTCCATCGCGCTCTGTACCGTACCGGCAGAATCTAAGGCTCTCATCTCTTGGGTTAAAGCCTCACCTTCCTCTGCCTTCAGACGATCTTCCTCGCTCCCCTGTCCACCACCGAACATGGACGCACCCAGTCGATGGAACGCCTGTCCCAAACCGGCGTGTAAGCCCGGTCTATTGGAGTTCTGTGCCGCAAGCATACCGGCCTGTTGCCGACGTTTAGCCGAAGCGGCGTAGGCTCTCTTTTGTATCTCTTCTAAGGTACTACCAAATATGTTCTCTGCCATGTCTATATCTCCTAAAGGTCCCAAGGTATGCCAATACCATTATTGTCGTATGCGCTTCCACCACTGTCACCACCAAATAGGTTACCCCAGATATCCTGCGCACCACTAAAGACATTCTCATTACCGGCGAGGCCACCAACCAAGGCACCACCCAAGCGCGAAGCGGTACTTTCCCGTCGCTGCTGTGGCTGATACATGCTACCAGCGTTGGCACCACTGCGTACCTGTTCCGCCGCAAGACCTTGGTTGAACAAGTCACCTTCCATTCCCGCGAACAGACCGAGGTTAGACATCTGTTGCTGGTTGATATTTGATAGGTTTGTGAGTTGTCCTTGGTTTGCGCCAAAGCGTTGTAAGTCTTGGTTGAATCTCTGTCCACCGGCTGCCAAGTCCTGACCAAATAGTTGACCAAGTGCCGACATACGCTGTTGTTCCGTACCTAAGTTCTGACCATATTGTTGACCCTGTAAGGCAGCCATCTGTTGGTTGGTACTTAAACCCTGCCCGTATCGTTGAGCCTGTAATGCGGCCTGTTGTTGACTCGTACCTAGTCCCTGTCCATACCCCTGTCCCTGTAAGGCAGCCATCTGTTGACTCTCACTGAGATCCTGACCAAACTGCTGTCCCTGTAGGGAGGCACCCAGTTGAGTACCCGTTACGTCCTGTCCAAACATCTGTCCCAGTTGAGACATCTGCTGCTGACTGGTGTTGAGTCCTTGTCCGAACGTCTGTCCCTGTAGTGCCGCCTGTAGTTGTGCCGTCGAGGCATCTTGACCAAAGTTCTGTCCCATCTGCGCCATCTGCTGCTGACTGGTGTTTAAGTTCTGACCAAAGTTCTGCGCCTGTTCACCAAGGGCCGCCCCGCGTGATTGCTGATATAGATTAGCGAGGGCATTACTCTGGGCATTACCCGTTTGATATGCATCTGGATTCATCATCCCACCACCACCAGCACCTTGACCACCGGATGCAAGCTGAAGACCACCACGCCCGCTGCCCTGTAGGGACTGCGCTAGGTTGGAGTTCTGCTGTTGAAACGCGGGGTTAAGGACATTCATGCCCTGCTGAAAGTATGCATCCGTTGCCTTATTGATGTCAAAGGGTTCGTTCTGGAACTGATCCACGGGAGTTCCTCCTGATGGATCAAAGGAACCAACATCTCCAGCGGTATTCTGGAAGGGTGTTATTCCCCCATTGGGATCAAAGGAACCCACATCTCCAGCGGTATTATCAAAGGGTGTTATTGCCTCAGTGGGGTTGAAGGAACCAACATCTCCAGCGGTATTCTGGAAGGGTGTTATGGGCGGTCCACCGCCGAAGCTCGGACCTTGTGGTCCACCAGTTTGTGGTCCACCCATTTGTGGTTGCTGGAAGGCATCCTCAGAATAACCGAAGCTGGTATCCATCTGAGGTGTATCATCCATTGAACGAACCTTTTGAATCTGCTGCTGCATATATTCCTTTGGGGATAATCCGGATGCTTCTTGGAGTCTCCGCTGTTCGTCCTCCCTTTTCATGTTAGACATTCCGCCATCCCATATCGCCCGCGAGAATGACGGCTGTGGCATGTTGTTCCCTACTTGATTACCAAATGACGCCAGTGGTCGATTGTTACCGGCTCTGAATAGGCTCTCTGGTCCCATGCTACTAGCCATGCCACCACCGAGTCCTTGGTACTGCGACTGGAACTGAGGTGAGTTGAAGCCCCCTTGGTTGTTCGTAAGGGCATTCTGTAGGGCCGTCTGTGAGTTTCCCGCACCTTCCGTTGCTTGATTGGAGACACCACCCAGGGCGGGATTAAGTCCACTACCAAAGATGTTGTTACCATCTGCGTCTTTAGATGCATAAGCACCACCAGTTCCCGTAGTTATCGTATACGGTTGGAACCTTGCGGGTCCGTATGATTCTATGCCCATGTATCTGTACTCCTAGGTAATTGCTGCTGATATCCAAATGTGGGTGGTTTAAACATGCCCTGCGGTTGTTGTACCGGTGGCATTATCGGTTTCTGTTGATACCCAAATGTGGGTATATTCATCAAGCTCTGTGCCTGTGGGGCCAGTTGGGCCGTCGTCATAGCCGGTTGTGACGGACGTGAGGCGAGGGCATCCATCATCATACCACCGCTGGGGTCCGTGTTCTGAGGTGTGTTGGTGTTATTCGCATTCATGAAACCGGTGGCCTTCTTTCCGATTACTTGACTAGCCAGCATTCCGGGAATTCCCGTGAGTCCCGCCAGATTTGCAGCCACCTGTCCCACCTTACCACCCAGCATCCCCGTTATACTTTTACCCTTGCTTAGGACCGCCTTTACCATCATCTGAGCCATGGGGGGAAAACCAAGGGCCGTCATTGCAATGGTCTGAAACATGCCCATGAGTCCGTTGGTGGTATCGGACGCGGCTTCCTCAGCTACCCCCCGTGGACCAGCCATGCCACTGCGGGAGTTATTAGGTCCACGTTGTCGGGCATTGTTGGGTGTCGACTCAGGACCTGGCATGTCTCCCAGTCTACCACCGTTGGGTGTTCCGTCTCGCCCGTCTCCACCGGCTCCTTTACCGTCTGGTGCATTACTTGGCATTAGTTAATCCCCTTCTGTATATGTTGTTCCAGAAGTATCCCATTCTGGGTTGTCATCTCGTTGCGGAAGGATTCAACTGCCGCACCCGTCTGACGCTGTTGTTGTGAGTTCTCGATTAGCAAGATGTTATTCCAAAGTATTGCACAATCGTATTCGTCCACCGACTCACCCGACTGGGGGTCTAACCCCTGTATCTTCTGGAAGAACTTACACTTGAACTCAATGCAGTCCTTCTTGATGTATGGACAGTAGGTGCCTTCACTACGGCGCATTAGTCCTTAGCCGCAATGATTAGATCGACGTACTGTACGCGCATGTCCATACTGTGGGTGTGACCGGTACCACCACCTACCGAGGTATGGGTATGTCCACCGCCCGCATTGGTGGCTACCGAGGTTGCCACCACACCGCCATCAGTCGAGTTACCGGAGCTATATGTGTATGTGGCATAATGAATACCCGTTATCGAAGAGGTTGAAGAGGATGTTGGCTTCACTGTGGGTACGGTGTGCGTATGATCCGCAATGGCACCATGCGTGTGCGCCGGTAAGTTAGCGGTCGTTAGTACGTGAGAACCAGTGGTTGTTCCCGTGAATATATCGGTGAATGCCGTTGTGCCACCAGATCCCGCAGTACCACTGACGACCCTCAATGACTTATTGTTATGCGTAGTTTGCTTCGTCCAACCGGTAGGTGCTGAGGTCTGCTGAAATAACATCAAGGTTCCCGTTGGGAATGCATCAACCAACCGACCACTCATGGTGATTGCCCCCGTTGCCAGCGACGTCAAGGTACCGACACTGGTGATTGCGGGTTGTGCCGCAGTTGTGACGGTAGCTGCGGTACCCGTTGTATTCTGGTTTAGTGTCCCAATGGTTGATGCCGTATGACTGTGGGAGTCGTTATTCACAGCGGCAGAGATGGATATACTAGCTGTTCCGTCAAAGGCCACCGCCGTTGCCGTTATATCCCCCGTGATGTCTATGGTCCGGGCGGTGGCTAACTTGGTTGAAGCGGTAGCCAGCGTTGTGGTGGCGGAGTTACCCGTACAGCTACCGGAGCTTCCACTGGTATTACCAGTTACGTTACCCGTCACCGCCCCCGTTAAAGGACCAACGAAGGCCGCCGATGTTACACTAGTGGCACCCGTGACGACACCGGCATCCACCACGATTGTACCGTCTAACACGATCTGTTGTCCCGCGAGGGGTGTAATCGTTAGGTCCGTACCGGCGGTACTTGTGATGGCGTTACCATTGACGTTGATGTTGTCAACCTGTAATGTCGTGAGTGTCCCAGTGCTGGTGATCGCTGGCTGTGCCGCCGTCGTTACGGTGGCGGAGCTTCCACTGGTATTACCAGTTACGTTACCAGTTACGTTACCAGTTACGTTACCAGTTACGTTACCAGTTACGTTACCAGTTATCGCCCCCGTCACAGGACCAACGAAGGCCGCCGATGTTATTGACGAAGCACCACTGATGACAGCCATCGTTGTTGTACCTGTATGTACACCGGCGTTGGTCTCTACCTTGGTTGCGACGGCAGTTGCAATGAGATTAAACTCGTCGTTGATCTCCGTTCCTGATACGATCTTCCCTGAGTTGCCGGTGGCAAGGGCATCCTTTGCGGCAAAGTTAGTTGCCTTTGAATAGTTACTCATATGGTCCTTCCGATTTTAGTTAAGATGTCTAGTTTCTGTAGACTCATGATGCCACCGTCGATGGTGGTCTCAAAGCCAGCCTGTAGTATACGAGCAGATCCACCAATGGCGGCACGAACACTCTCGGTGGCAACACCACCGGCGTACTCCGCGAGACCATACTCAGCACCGTTCGTTGGCAGGGGTGAGGTTCCGGCGGGGTTGTATTCCTGCGCTGCCAGTCCGGCACTTAAGGTATAGCTATATGAGGTATAGATGGAAGAGTAGTCGGTACCAATCTTAATGGTAAAGGGTTGACCAGTGGCTCCAATCAATGTTACATTCATGTTCTTCAGAATCTTTGTTGCACTGGAGTTACCCATGTCAAAGTGATTGGTGTAATACGTCATCTCATATGAGGCGGTATTATCGGTATATCCCATGTATTCACCGATACCGGCAACCTGTGCAATTCGTATGACGTCCGTTATGGGATCAAAGGCATACGCCTTGTGTGGTACATTGGACCACGTTGTTACCCTGAAGGAACCATCCTCCAGCATTCCTTTGGTGTCAAAACAATAAGCAATGGCAAGAGTTGGGAAGGCCAATAGGTAGAAGGCGTCCAAGGGGGAGTATACCGCTGTGATATCATTTCTGTTGGTGGTATTGGCAATACTGGAGATTACATCATCACGAACATTCTTTGAGACATCTCTCATTGGTCTGGACTTCTCTTGAATGGTTCGCCCAAGTGATCTAACACCCGTTGAATCCAAGAAGAGTACATCCTCACCCGTGTTTACTATCGTCTTAGCGGCGATACAACCAATACCATATATGATGTCAGCTAGGGTTAAGGTTGACACCGAGATTGTGCCACTAAAGCCACCCACTTGATCATCATAGATGACGATGGAGTTCTTACAGAGGATGACCAATGCCCCGTTCTGGGCAGCAAGTCCAGTTATAACATCCGTTCCTTTGGGGAATACGGATGCTATATCTAAGGAACCGGCAGATCCAGTGTCCCAGTTACGTCCGTCGTTGACGCTACTGAAGTATATCTTTGTCTTGTTGACTGCGGTTCCAACCGCCCAGAGGCGACCAAAGGCTGACATTACAAAACCTGCGGATGGTAAATTGGTGTATGCACCGCCGGCAAAGTTCATAAGTGTTGTAAGTGAACCGTTACCACCATTACCTGTTGGATCATATACCAATGGTAGATAACCCTCTTGGAAGAAGTAACATAGATCATTCAATGTTGCAGCCATCCAGTTCCCATCTGATATGGTCTCATCGTTGGCGGTATTCTCAACGGTAATGGGAGTTAAGGTATTGACACCCTTATAGAAGGTGGTTGCACTCCAACTGAATACCGTCTTATTACCCACGAAGTCCACGAAGTGATGCATACCAAGTATGTTTACACTGGCTGAACTACCGCCACCATTTAGCTGCGTGGTCCGTAACTTCCAGCCCTTGCGTGATCCCAGTCGTCCAAACTTATCGATGATGCAGTTGTCCGCCTTGAGGGCAAAGCCATCCTCAAGGGTTACCGAGGAGTCCTGTGTGTTGATCCCGCGTAGTGCAGGGGCCGCTATACTCGCCGCTTGTAGGGGGCGCGTCATTATGCCACTTCCCAGACTGTCTCTTCGGGATGCTTCTGTGCGTCCAGTGCAATTGCATCGGATAGCGAACGGGTTGCCATTGAATACGCTGGTCCACTACCGACACCACCGTCCTCTCCACGTTCCTCAACTGCCTTGGCATACGCCAGTAGTATGATGGGACGAGGGGGGATTGCATACGTCTCAGCCTCAGTTGACAGGTCAGTTCCTCTGGCGATGTAGTTCACACGTATCGTCTCAACTGAGTTTGGCTTTGGGTAGACCTCAAGCTGGGTATCGCCATCTGATGATACACCATTGAAGGAGTAGTACGAGGGTGAACCGGAGACGGGAGTACCCTTGAGATACCAACTGTTGAACTGATCTGATGTGGCGTACAGGAGACTGCTGTCTTGTGTATCGTTGATGACACTCAGGATGGTCGAGGAGTTACCCGTGCCGTTGAGTTCATAGGCGAATACACCTGACTGCGTGGATATACTGAGGGTGTTCCGAAGACCAGACCAGCCCCAGGCTGACTCCACCTCTTCCTTTGCATCGTTCAATAGGATACCAATGAGGGCCGAGTAGGTATTCTCATTGATTGAAGATACCGTTCGTTCCCTCAGTCTCTTCAAGACTTGATTCGTTGCATCTAAGTAGTTCATCAATTGGTCTCCTAGGTTCTAAGCTGCCGCAGCCGTGAGTGAACTAAGGTCTTCGTTAGTCCAGTAGTCCTTCGCAAGCATTATCGTGAGGTGTTCCTTGTTACGAGCCAACGTGTCAGTCCAATCGTCGTCGGACATATCACTAGGCTTACCAGCGTTGATTAGGTCTACCGAGTCAAGTGCTGCGCTGTAGTTCTGTGCTATTTCTAAGTCGGTCATTATATTATCCCTCAAGGATTTCAAGTCGTGCGGTTAGTTCTTGTATTGCTTTTACCAGTATTGGTATTAGTGCTGCCTCTGCTACTTCTTGTGAGCCATCTGGTCGGGTATCATTCCACATGACAAAACCATCTTTAAGAGCAGACTCAGCATCAATGGCAGCCTTAACTTCCTGCGCGATAAAGCCGTGGTTGGTTTGGGTATTCTTAAATACTTCGGTAGAACCTTCTTCGTATGAGTCGAAGGTCGTAGGTAGTTCACCCTTAGTTCGGTAGTTCCATGTCACGGGTCGTAACGCATTAACGAATGAGAGTCCTGCGGTAGATGTTGTGATGTCTTTCTTGTAGCGTTCATCAGATACGGTAGCCCATGACGTAGAGCCATGGCTAGTTCTGATATCATTACCTGTGAATCCGATGGTTGTAGTACCCGCGCTACCATTCACATTGTAACCTATAACAATACCTTGGCTGTCGGTTGCTGGCAGATGAGCGTAAGCACCTATTACAATATTCTGCGCACCAGTTGTAGTTGAGGTAGAGTATGCACCCGCCCACTCACCAATCATGATGTTAGTCTCCGCTGTAGTAATATATCTCCCAGCGCCATTACCTATGGCTGTATTACCACCACCCGTGGTGGTGTAACGAAGTGCCTCATAACCATGAGCCGTGTTGCTAGATGCGGTGGTGGCTGTGGCTAATGCCCTTGAACCTGTTGAGGTGTTATAAGTTCCAGTGGTGTTGGCCTTTAAAGCCTCAAAACCAATACCCACATTCCAGCTTGCTGTGGTATTAGCCTTCAAAGCCTCATGGCCCACTGCCGTGACGTTGCCCCCCGTGGAGTTGTTAATCATGGCACTTCGACCAACCGTAGTATTATTTGAACCTGTGGTGTTAGATGTTAAAGCGGCAGCACCAACTGATGTGTTATCTGCACCTGTGGTGTTAGCAGTTAAGGCTTGATGGCCTATCCCAGTGTTTGAAGAAGCTGTCGTATTTAGGAGCAGGGCTTGTCTACCCACTGCAACATTACTAGCACCCGTGGTATTCGCCTTCAAAGCCTCAAAGCCACTGGCGGTGTTGTTAGCACCCGTGGTGTTAGCATTCATTGTTTCAAACCCAACGGCGGTGTTGTTCGCACCAGTCGTATTACTATATAACGAGGCAAAACCCGTAGCTGTGTTATTTGAAGCTGTGGTGTTGTTATACAAAGCATATGCGCCAGTGGTTGTATTGTTTGCTCCCGTGGTGTTAAACCTCGAAGCTAAATAACCAACGGTGGTGTTGTAAGAGGCCGTGGTGTTAGAGTCTAAAGCCAACCTACCGACGGCGGTATTGTAGTTGCCAGTGGTGTTAGAGTCTAATGCACCTGTACCGACCGATACATTATCAGCACCCGTGGTGTTCGCATACAAAGCTGTACGACCGACTGCCACATTGTTAGCCCCCGTGGTGTTATATCTTAAAGACTCCATACCCACCGCAGTGTTGTAAGAAGCTGTGGTGTTAGCATACAAGGAA
>Ga0307986_10003092_pt1 | contig 11689 bp, 9 predicted proteins | sample EllFjometageno82_FD_203170 | JGI IMG/M metagenome (GOLD analysis project Ga0307986, IMG submission 203170) | Marine microbial communities from Ellis Fjord, Antarctic Ocean - #82 | ecosystem: Environmental > Aquatic > Marine > Unclassified | place: Southern Ocean | collected 2014-10-09
GATGATTTCCTTTGTTTTTAATCACTTTTACAAAACAGGAGTTTGAATAACATGGCCGCTGTGGCAGAATTATGACACAGTGCCGCCGACAGTGTGATTGGGACAAGAACATGGTTTGCAAATCATGTGGTATTGATTACTCATTACCAGACTCTGAAGAGAAAAGGTCAGTAGTCGACCCTCCAAAAGAGGATGAATGATTTATTCAGTATTGCTCAAGAACTAATTCTGTAGTTGTGCTTGCAATTTCATTTGGAGCAGTTAACCACATTTTGTCAAGAAGGGTACGCAAGGACATTGTGTCATCGACGTGAACTAGTGCGACCAAATCTGCACTTCCTGAAACTTCGTAGATAATTTCAACTCCTTCCCAACCGGTTACTTCGCTTGCGAATGAGCCGATCTCTGCACCTGGTGAGACTTTGATTCTGATTAGAGCGGTTAGACCAACGCCACCTTCGCGGACAGTGTAGCCACGAATTGTTCCGTTCTCTTCCATCTTGCGAACATGGGTGCGAACTGTTCTTTCTGATGCCCCTACTTCTTTTGCTAAGTGAACATATGACATGCGGCCATTCTTTCGAAGTTCAGCGAGGATTGCACGGTCTATCTCTGCGATACGAGGCATGTTTGGACGCCGACGCATTCGGTATATCAAACCTACCAATCTACCATTATGCGGAAAGTATTATTAGAATTGTGTTTTGTTACCGGAAATACACTTTCCGCTTTTCGGATTTTTATAATCCCCATAAGTTGACCAACTTTCTATCCACTATTGAATATACCCGTTAACTTCGCTGACAATTTTATTGTAAATCTTTGGATAAGTTCTAGCAGCGTGATTGGTTTCAAGTTGCCTTCAATGACTCTAACTCATAGGGGTTTCGAGAGTGAGTCTATTGTCGCCAAAATTAAGTTGAACCCTAAATGTATCTGCGCTTGAATCACATGCCCCACTTTGGCCCCCCTCGCTAACTGTCCAATATTCTCCCGTCTGGGGGGTTTCTTCGTCAACACCACTGAATGTATAATCCTCGTCTTCTAGCCACAATCCGACTCCACCTGGGCTAACACAGTAACCCTCAATGTAAAAATTGTCATCGTTATCCATCATTGAAACCCACGTTGCCCAATCACCTGGGTCGTCAACTGTAAGGATCGCCATGTTATCAGTTTGGCCGGTTGTTAATGCATCAGGATGATCAACAAAACTCAGTTGAGGGATTTGCAAACATGATGATCCCCCTCCAATAACCCAATCAATATCGGTTTGAGGGATGCCCAAAAAATTGTATTGGCCTGATAACATTGACCATCCTGAGAGTGGCTGATACGCCGTCCCATATCCACCTACTGCATCAAACACTATCGGATTATATGTTGTGGCACCATCATCGTCAACAGCCATCACAATGAATGATTTTTGTATTGCCAATGAACATTCATAACCCATGTAATCTTCCATTTGGAATACTGTATTGCCAACTTCAAGGGGAATTATGAATGCCCCCGCAAATACATCACCGTTCATGCCTTGTACCGAAGTTTGGTCACTTGTTAGGCCTGAATTTTGTGAGAATGGAATGTCGATTATGCCATCATTGTCATAATCAATTCCCAAGGATGCAATCGTGCCATCAACATCCATGGCAGCCCAATCTACATACAATAAACGCGAATAAGTTCCATCGCCATCATCGGCAACCATATCATCATCGGCATACCACACTGATGCCGATAAGATCGGAGCGGAATTCAACATTAAAGTAGAACCGGAACCACCAATCTGAACTACTTGCCAACCAGTGGACATACAAGCTTGGAAATTTGTATCGGACTCCACATAATAGAGTCGCCCAAGTGTTGAGGAATCGCAGGTGGGTAAGTCGTTTGCCGATGGAACAAAGTATGTCGGCCAATCATCTGTATCTTCTAAAATAATGTCATTACCTTCATCGGTTTCAATATCATTTCCGCCAAGGCAACCGGCGAGGGGTACAGTCAACATTATCAAACAAATTACAAAGGCTACTAATCGCATTGATGTTTGCTTTTACTGTCAGTAATTAATCGTTTTCCAGATTCAAATTCAGATATTATGTAATATTGAGGTTAGTAGTAAACCTCGTCTTGATGGTGTTATCAATGCGTTAAGAGTTTGATTCGACCCTATATATCTTGGAGTGGGTGTTGCTTACAATACCAATCAGGCTTGAGAGCGGCTTTTGTGTTAAATGCGCATATTCGGAGCAAGCGAATATGTGAATTGGTTTCGGATGGTTCAAAGTGTGCCTTCTGCTGGCCATAAGCGGAGAGCACTATGTCAGGCAATATTAGCGGACTCGATGCACGCATGATTCTAGACAGTAGGGGCAATCCTACGATAGAAGTCGATTGTTATGTCGATGGCGGATTAATGGGCCGTGCTGCAGTTCCTAGCGGCGCTTCAACCGGTGCATATGAAGCACTTGAGATGCGTGATGGTGACAACTCTAGATATCTTGGAAAGGGTGTTGACAAAGCGCTGGCAAACATTTTCGAACATATTGAAGAAGTGGTTATTGGCATGCCTGTTGATGAGCAAAAAATGATCGATGAGATAATGATCGAAACCGATGGTACTCCAAACAAATCTAAATTGGGCGCTAATGCAATGTTAGGTGTTTCAATGGCCTGCCTGCATGCAGGTGCTGCAACTCACGAACTTCCTTTGTGGAAGTATATCGGCGGAGTTGCTGGCGGATTAATGCCAGTACCAATGCTCAACATTCTCAACGGTGGCGCTCATGCTACAACTAACGTAGATGTTCAAGAATTCATGGTAATGCCTCACGGTTTCGATAGTTTCGCCGAGGGTTTGCGCGCTGGAGTTGAAACCTATCACTCCCTAAAGGCTGAATTAAAGGCCGATGGATTACTTGGAGGAGTAGGTGATGAAGGCGGATTCTGTCCTAACTTACCTGCAAATGAAGAAGGCCTGAAATATATGGTTAGGGCGATTGAAGGAGCAGGATATTCTACCGATGAAATGGGAATTGCATTGGATGTAGCTGCTACAGAATTCCACCATGAAGATGGATATCACATGGATGGCAGAGTCCTATCAAGTGAAGATTTGGCAGATGTCTATTCCGGTTGGCTTGACGAATATCCAATCGTTTCAATTGAAGATGGCTTTGGCGAAGATGATTGGCGCGGTTGGACTTTATTCACCAAGCGCGAAGGACATCGCGTTCAAACTGTTGGCGATGATTTATTTGTTACTCAATCCGAAAGGTTGGCCCAGGGAATTGAGATCGGTGCTGCTAATGCAATGTTGGTTAAATTAAATCAAGTCGGAACTGTAACTGAAACTCTTGAAGCGATGGATATGGCAACAACACATGGTTTTAACAATGTTATTTCGCACAGAAGTGGAGAAACTGAAGATGTAACAATTGCTGATTTGGCGGTTGGTACTCGAGCAGGACAAATCAAAACAGGCGCACCATCTCGCTCCGATAGAGTTGCAAAGTACAATCAACTGCTAAGAATTTCAGCAGATGTTGACGAATATCGTTCTCCGTTCAATTGATTTTTATTCGTTTTTTATTCAATTGGTTTTTCATTTATTCGTTTATTCATTCATTGCAACAGATAGAGTAAATCTTTCTTGTAAGGATTGAGCACAAATAACCGTGTAAAGAGGTAAAACCGGTTTGGTAGTTGGGTTGGCTATTGGATGTTGACTAATTAACCAATTAAAGCAAATACTTGCTTCGGTTACTAAGATTCAAAGCAAAACCCGCCTTCAATGGAAATATGCGGGCTAGAAAGCACATCATGCCAATCGTCGCATTGCTTTTTTTCTTATTGATCGCTAGACAGATTTATCCCTACACAACACCATTTAACTCACATGTGGTTGAAGATGGTTTTGTGATAGAACAAGTGGCTTCGGGCTTCGGGGGACCAACCTGCATGGAATGGGTTGATCAAACTCATTTGATGATATGCGATAGAGATGGAGGAAGAATTATTATTTTAGATTCTGCTGACAATTTTTCTAGCACTACGGTGGTGACTGGTTTGTATCACCCCCATGGGGTTCACATAAGTGAAGAAAATCTATTTGTTTCTGAATCAGGAAAACTATCGCGTTATGACAGAAGTGGTCTAGAGTTTGATAATCGGGTAGAATTGGTCACCGGTATTGATTCGGGGAACCATCAAACAAATGCAGTATCTCAACTACCTAATGGGACTCTTGTTTGGCATAGTGGTTCTACTTGCAATATCTGTGTTGAAGATGATGAGAGAAACGGTGCATTGCTTTGGGTTAATGCAACCACTGGAGATCATGGTATTCTCGCCTCTGGAGTTCGCAATTCTTTCGATGGGGTGTGGGTGCAAGGGCTGGGTTATATCTTCACCGACAATGGCAGAGATTGGGAAGGCGACCATCCTTTTGAAGAAGTAAATTTACTGGCCCAAGGACAAGCATATGGCTGGCCTGATGACGAACCTAAACAACCGATTCCAGCAGGGACGATTGGACCTATTGCAACTTGGACGCCTCATACCAGTTTGAATGGTATCGATTTGCGACCGACCAATTCACAGTTGCCAGGATTAGAAAATAATCCACAGCAGGGCTACACTTTGTATTCATCAGTCTACGGTTCTTGGAATACGATATTACCTCAAGGACAAGAGATTGTTCGTATTGATGTGACACCAGCGCAAAATAATTCAGATGGAAGCGCTGGCGGAATAAGCGGCCAAGGATGGGATAGCAAAGTTACCAGATTCGCAGTGGATTTGGGAACTCCACTGCCGTTGCGATTCGATGCAAATGGCGATTTATATTATGCTACATTTGGCAATGATGGGACGTTGTATCGAATTACTGCTGCGCAATAACCGAGTATAATTGAAAATGGAGACGCTCGGTTTACATTTTCAGTTGAATCTCTCATTGAGCATGCGGTGGAAATGATGCACCCCTTGTTCTCTAGTTGGCGAATAGCGCCCTCGGTCATATGCCTTTGAAGCCATACCTTTCTGCACTTCTTCAATCACCCATTGGTCTTGATCTTCAACAGTATCCAATACCGAACCTGCACCTTGACTGGCTAATGCATGATTGCCTACATAGCCGCGGTAAAGGATTCTGCATTGGTTGTGAGTAACTGGAATTACCACATTAACCGATAAACCCCACGGGTAGAAATTAAACATCATATTAGGGAATAACCACAGGTAATACGCAGCAATATCTTGGCCTTCATCCGGATGGCCGGCAGGTAAATCAAATTTGACATCCCCTTCCATCGCCTTACCGATTTGTAAAACTCCACCATCAAAAGTCTCGGTGGTATAGCCTGAATAATCGAGTGTTTGGTTAAGTTCTGGATGAACATGAGGGATGTGGAAACCTTCGAGGAAATTGTCAACATAGAGCAGCCAATTGGCCTCAACACTGTGGTCGCGGTCTCGACTCTCATCATGAGTAAACATCTCTGCTTTGAGGAAACCCAAGCGCTGTTCAAGCATGGCCCATGGCAAGTCGGGCACCTCTTCTTGGGCTGTGAAATACATTCCCATCCACTGTTTGAGTGGGAACTGCTTGAGGTCATCGCTTTCACTTGGAAATCCAATCGCCTGCTCAAACTCAGGCATATGGCGTAACGTTCCATCAAGATTGAAAGTACGACCATGATAGCGGCATTGTAGTGTTTTCTTTGTACATGCCTCAAGCGCTAAACGCATCCCTCGGTGGGTGCAAACATTGGATACACACTTTGTTTGTTGACTATGAATCAAAACCATTGATTCGCCGCTGATCGCTTCAAGGTGTTCTAGAGGCTGTATCGTATTCGTCTCCAACTGCGAGGTATGGGCAGCAAATTGCCAACCAGAAAATACACTCATTAGGTGCTTGAACTGTTCAGGTTCGTTATAGAATCTCGATGGCAAAGTCCGAGCCACACGAATGTCGGCATCGATTAATTTCTCCGACATGATAGGCTCATTTGTTCTGTGGTTTTGAGCATTCCCCCACTTATACTCAGGCATTATTTAGCCCGTTTAGAGGATGTATGTGGAGTTGCCAATAGTGAGTGGGGCGGGAATTCGTTCATTAGAGTAAATATCCACGGGTGGTGTATCGCGCACTAGTTTCAAGTGGGTTTTGGAGATGACTTAATGGCCATATTACCAATGTATCAAGAAGTCTGGCACCGGGTTGTTCCGTTTACAACACTGTGCGCTGGGGCGACACAGAAACTTGCGATCCACAATTTAGTGCCGGAAGAAATTCAAGAACAGTATCGAAGAATAGGGAAGCGCGTTCTACTTACTGACTTCGCTGGTCGAGACAGTATCGCTGCGTGTATGCAGATCCTTAAGGATGAAGAAATAGACACCGTCATTCCGGTTGGTGATATTGTGCCGAGCCGGTACGGGGATACAGATAGTTATTATCGGAATTGGGAGTCCCTAGCACAACTTATCGAAAAGAGTCATTTGAATGTCGAACTAAAACCTTGGTTTATTATCGATGGACAAAAATTCTGGAATACACTAAACGAGCGGTATGTTGAAAATATTATGAAAAGGTATGGTTGGTTTACACCTTGTATTGGCTGTCATTTTCACTTCTATGCAATGAGATCTGTTCTTGTAGAGATATTGGGGTTTGAAAACACAATTCTAGCATCTGGTGAAAAAAGACTGCACAAGGATGGGAAGAGAAAGGCGAATCAAACCGATGGGGCGGTAAAAGCCTATAGCAAATTCAGTCATGAACAGGGTGTCGATCATAGGTTTCCGATCCATGACTTCGAATCGGAAAACAAGATTGCTGATTTGGTTGGAGATGTGTGGGGCGAGGGGGGCAGTCAAATGTCGTGCATTCATAGCGGTAATGATCGGGAAAATGGAACACTGAAGTATAGTGATGAACAAATTTCTGAGATGATGACAGACTATATTTTACCTATGGGAAAAAGGTATGTTGAGATGAAAATCAATGAATCAAATGAGGATCATTTTTGGAATGCGATGGATAATTACTCTAGAGAATTATTGGAGTGAGGTGGATTCATGTTGAGATTAGATTCGGATCTTCCAGAAGGTTGTTTGGGCCCAAAGGCAGAATATGTATGGAAATTGCATGATGCCGGTTTTAAAGTACCTGAGACTATCTTTATCCAAATGAACCAGAAGATAGATGATGGGCTTGTAGATGACATTGTCAAGGTCTTTGAACAAAACCACTCTAGTCTTGTCGTTCGTTCGTCATCTGTGCATGAAGATGGTATGAACCAGAGTATGGCGGGCCTTTTTCATTCGGTGCTGAATGTACCTATTGAGCGTGAGGCGCTGATGCAGGCAATGAAGGATTGTCGAAGCCACATACCAATTCGCAGTGATTTGGGTTTTCACGAGATTGGATTGGTTATTCAAGAGATGATTAAACCACGGGCAAGTGGGCTTATGTTCACGGAAGACCCAACCGATCAAAATTCTGGAATTGTCCTAGAATGGGTGGATGGTCATCTTGAGGCGCTAGTCCAAGGAGAGGTCGATGGAGCGCTAATTAGGATCAATCGGGGGGATTGCTTGAATGGAGTTTCGGGAGAAATTCCATTTCCTGAAATTCAATCAATGATTAGTGCAATAGCCGAACTTGAATCAATCACTGCTGGGCCTGCTGATATTGAATGGGCGATTTCTGGAAATGAGTGCTATATTCTTCAAATCCGCCCCATTTCAAGTCACCAAATCGGACATCTTCCAAGCATATTGGATTTAGCACTACTGCAGTCGTATTCAAAACTACCTCAGCGTATACTTAAACACCATAAAATCGCTTTTCGCAACGTGTGTGTGGTTGATGGATTGCCGATTGCTTATGGCAACCTAATCACAATCAATTCTGAAACAGATTTGAGACAAATCGCAAGGGCTCACATTGGTTGGGGGGATTCAATGGCTGTATTGTTAACGCCTCAGAGAATGCGGGGGAGCATCCAGAGAATCTCATTTGTTGGGGACAATGTTGATACATTACTGAAATTTATTAAAGGGATTCTGCTGGATTGTCCGCGGTTTACAATTCTCACAAAGGAATTACAAGATACGGCATACACGGGACTCGCTGTTATTAATGAGGGGAGGGGGGAAATTGAAATCGGCGCTGGGCATTTTCTGAGCAAGGGTGTCGCAGACCCATGGCGATTCAGAATTGAAAGGGGGGTGGTGAGTTGCATAAGTGGGGACGCAATGAATTCAGTAACTTCTATTCTGATTGAACAAGGATTGTTCCAAGAAGATAAGAGTGAGGTTAAACCACCGTCGAGTTCTCAATTGCAGGGTATTTTAGGTATTGTTAAACGAATTCAACAATATTATCCAAAACAATGTATTGAATTTGGAATTGACTTGGATGGGTCACCTTTTCTAATAGACCACTACCCCTCTGAAATAAATGAAGAATTTTCTGATCAAGTATTATCGCCGGGATCGTTTAGTGGCGAGGTTATGAGAATTGAAAATGACGATGTACTAGATAGTATCGAATCACACTTCCACGATGTGCATTTCGCGAATGAATTGGTAGGTGTCGTCCTAGTAGCTGAAAGACCTAGGTTGAGCCTAGTGAAGTACCTGCCCGAAAAAAAAGGGGGGGTGGGTTTTCTCTTTGAAAGAGGGTCTAGACTCTGCCATCTAGCCGTCCTGCTACGAGAACGGGGAATTCCCGCCATGTTTGTTGGGGAACGCTACAATCAATTGGTTAATGGCGGTCAAGTTTCGTTTGATACATCGACTGGCTCATTGTCAATTGTTTGAACATCGGGATGCCGCCACTCATAAATTCCTTGCCGTGCGACAAAGCCTTCTACATCCCATCCAAGCTGAATAAGTGCGGTGTCCATTCCAGCATCAAGGATGGAATCAGTATAGACGTGGGATCCGGTTTTATTTGAGAAGAAGCGGCCGAGGGCGTCCATCATCAGATAAGTTCCGGTCATTGCTTCGTTATCTTCATGTATTGGACCCAAACCCTCAGCGTGTAATTCTTGATGGCGTTCAACATATGCGCTAAATTCATCTGCAGTGATCAACAACCGCTCCACTTTCCCATCGTTTTGACCGCCAATCGGTAGAACTTGGAACACCTTCCACCTCTCTGGATTGAGCCGTCTTATCAAACCCTTCATGTCGTCGTCCTTATTGAGTTGGGTGACAACTGTATTAATCTTCAACCTCAGATGTTTGTGTTTTGAGAGTTCTTCGAAAATATCGAGACAATATTCATGGAAAAGTGGCGAACCTCTGCCCAACTCTGCATTAATTTGCGGGTCTGAGGCATCAATGCTGATAGAAATCCAATCTAAATTTGGGATCATTTCTTTGACGCTAGGATTTCGAAGGCGAGTCCCATTTGTAACCAGCATTGTCACCATTCCGAGTTCCTTGGCCCGCCTAATGAGTTTGTGCAAGAATGGACACAAAGTAGGTTCTCCGCCCACGAAAGTAACCTTTTGAGTTCCGCTCTCCGCCATAAGTTCCAATACCTTAATGCAATCTTCCTCGGAAAGAGTTGAGGGTATATCTCGAAATGTGGCATAGCAATAATCGCACGAGAAATTGCAATCGGGCCACATATGCCAAGAAATGTTAATTGGAACGGGTACATTATTTTTATTCATTGGTACCTCATTCATCACTCTTTGCCTCCTTCAATCGATATGAGTCGCCGCCTATATGGCCGATAACATGTAATTGGGTGCCATTCGCTTCCAGCATTTTTGTAAGCGCTGGGATTGAATCCGCGGATGCAATGGCCAAAATTGGACCATTAGTTTGCGGATCATAAATTAATAATTCCCGCCATGCCGAAATGTTGTCTTCGTTTTCAAAACTTCTTATTTCCTTATTTCTATGGGCTAAAGGCGAATAGTAGCCTTCGATGGCATACTGTTCCCAATCAGCGAATACTGGGATTGAATCGAGCCAGATTGTGGCATGGAATCCTTGGGGGCCACACAACTGTTGTATTCCAAATGCAAGCCCAAATCCTGTGATGTCGGTCACACCCTTCACCTCTTGATGGTTGCAAAGTAATATTCCACTTGAATTAGATTCCATCAATGTAGCGAATAGTTCTGATTCCCATGCCTGGGTGTCCGCCCCAGAATACAGAGAATTGGACATAAGCCCAGTGCCAATTGGCTTCGTTAATATTAGACAGTCGCCTTCGGCAATAGGTGACTTAGCATTCGCAGGGGGCCTTCGGCCTATTATTGAAAACCCCATTTGTAACGTTGAGGAATGAATCGTATGACCGCCCCTGATTTGGACTCCGTGCTCAGACATGAATTCTGCTGCACCTTTCACAGAATCCATGGCAATAGATGACGCTGATTCCCGGGGGATTCCTAGAATCATGTTACAAATGATTGGCTCCCCTCCTGAAACATAAATATCTGAACAAGAATGTGCTGCAGCGATCCTGCCAAATATCACTGGGTCGGGAACGATTTGATTTATGATATCGACCGACTGAATCATTTCCCCCTCCATCTTTGGAATTATGTTACTATCAGCCCATTCGATTTGATGACCGAATGAGCGACAGATTTCAAGAACGCCCTCAACCAAGTCATGAGAACATTTTCCTGCGCAGCCACCTGAATACATGGGAGTTGGATTCACTGACACGAGCACTCTATCGGGCCTATGATATTTGAACCTTCAACATATCAAAATATGAATCGGCTCCTTGAAATTAGTTGATGCAGAACCCAATCTGCAAATATTTTGAACCAATCGATACGCCCAAGGGAATCATTAGCGTGATTAAGAAATAGTTTTACTCCAATTTCATGTGCTGTGCTCATAGTTCTTTGTTATTGATGGATTAGATAGCGACTTAATGAAGACGTTTAGATGTTTGTTTATCAGAGGGAATTAAGCCAGACACTCAGCCTTCTGCAACCCTCTTCGATATTTTCCATCGAAGTTGCATATGAAATTCGTACTAGGCCTTCTCCATCTTCCATTAATGAGCCTGGAATCAGTTGCACCTGGGCTTCTTCCAGTGCTCTTGTTGCAAACTCAACATCGCTCATTCCCGTTCCTGTTATATCACAAAATGCATAGAATGCACCCTCTGATTTGGGGACGACTATACCTGGTAATTGGCATAATAGTTGATGAATGACTTCTCTCCTTTCCACGTATTGCTTAGCCATTTCTGCAGTCTCCTCATGAAGATCCAATGCGGCTATTGCTGCAGGCATTAGGAAAGTTGGAACGTGTGTAGCCGCGCTTGCATTGATTTTCTTAACAGCGGACATAACGTCGGTTGGACCGGTCATCCAACCTAATCTCCAGCCGGTCATGGCCCAGCCCTTTGACCATCCACCAAGGGTAAGTGTTCTCTCAGCGCCTCCAGCAATAGATGTAGGCGAAGTATACGGGTAATCTTGCCAAACAAGAGTTGCATAAATCATATCATCAATAATCCATAAATCGTTTTCAATAGCCAAATTTACTAGTTTTTCAACCTCTTGTGGAGTGTATACTGCTCCTGTAGGATTGTTTGGAGAGTTGATCAGTATCGCCTTTGTCTTATCGGTAATCGCTGCATTCAAAGCATCAAAGTCTGGGTGATAATTATCCCTTCTAACCGCTA
>Ga0307986_10003093_pt1 | contig 11689 bp, 25 predicted proteins | sample EllFjometageno82_FD_203170 | JGI IMG/M metagenome (GOLD analysis project Ga0307986, IMG submission 203170) | Marine microbial communities from Ellis Fjord, Antarctic Ocean - #82 | ecosystem: Environmental > Aquatic > Marine > Unclassified | place: Southern Ocean | collected 2014-10-09
CTTATATATCTTGGCCTCTATGACTTTAGTGTATTCCAGGCCAGCTCTTACATCTGATAGTTTACCTTGAGAAAATGTAGATCCTTGGTGAAACATTATTGTTGAATGTTTTGACGCTGCTCTTTTGCCAGTTCCGCATGCCAATATAATTGCGGCTGCTGATTGTGCAGATCCTCTACATATTGTATTTACCTTAGTACCGATTAATTCCATAAAATCAATTATTCCAAACATTTCAGATACTTCACCACCAGGTGAATTAATAATTAGGTTAATACCTTCTTCATTATATTTAGCATCTCGTTCCCTAATAACTATTCGAATACGAGTCATAAAATCAAATAAGGTAAACTCAGCTATTTCTCCAACTAGATAAACAACTCCTTCTGGGATCCAAACTCCTCTATCCGATTCTTCCCATCTTGAATTGTTTTCTGGTTGTTGTAAAATTGTAGCGTCTATATTTGCTAATTCGTTTGTAGGCATTTCGTGTTCTTCTTCGTATATACTCATATTAATCAAATAGTAATTCTAATTGTTTTTTATCTTGTTGTAAGTTTTTGTCTTTAATTTTGCCAAAGGTTTCGGTAACCGAGTTTTGATGGTATCCTATGGCATGAGCCATTCGTATACATATAATTTTAAACTCTTCACACGTCATGTCTTTTGGTAGTGTAAAATCTATAACCTTTGCTTCCTTAGTAGATCCACCCCTACTATATGTTAGCTTATTTTGCATGTTTATCAACACATAAGTTCTCCATATTATCTAATTATTTAGTATAATATAAACAAAAGATCTTACGTGGTAAAATAATCTAATACTTTTTTTTGTAGTACTCTTGGGCGTCAAATTTTCTAGGGAATTTTCCTGCTAGAATTCGAGACTCATACTTGATGTGCTTCTCAAATAATTTTTTATCTTTTTTCCATCTTAGTCCTCGGTATTCTTTTTTAAGCTTGAATAACCTAGTTCCTGCTTCTTGCTTTATTTTTGACTTTTCTTTCTTATTTAGCCTATTTCCTTTATCCTTTATATCACTAGGTTTTAAAGTTCCTTTTAATTCTGGTTGTTCTTCGCCATTGTGATATACTGTACCATCCATATCGACAAATATCGACATCCATTTCCATCCTCTAGGACGACCTGTTGATGTTTTTCCTTGTAGTTCTGGTCCACCAAATTGTTTGTTTAAACCTTCACTGACACATATTGTACAAGTTACTGCTAATGCTTCTTCTCCGCATCTTGACATTGTTCCACAAACTCGACATTCCATGTGGCGATACATTGCACCTTGTCTCTCGTTCCACTTAGATCCAGCAATATATTCTATTAGGTATTCTTCTGTGTTTTCCATTTATATTCCTCTTTTTATTCCTATGTCTTCGCCATATATATCATCATCCTTAGTTGAAAAATCTACAACAGATTTGTCAACTGCTAGTGTTTCTTGTTGGTGATATTTATTATTAAATATGGTTGCAGCTGCGTCTGGAGATAGTTGTTCGCCTTCCCAAATTGGACTATATGTTTTGGCCTCATTTGAAAATGGGTCTCCAGGAGCTTCCATATCATCAACTATTAAATCTTCTTTTTTTATCTCCGCATTTGTGTATTTGCGCTTAAATTTGCGTGATTGCCTTTTTTGATTAGGTACCTCCTGTTGATCAGGTTTATCAACTTTTAATGCAATTGGTACAGATATCTTACTTTTAGGTTCTATTAAACCAAAGGCCATGTTTGCCGCTACAACCAGTGCTATTGCTAATGGATCAAATACAAATATAATTAACAATAGGAACCAATTCACAACCTGGTTCATATCTTGTCCTGTTGTTTCTGCTAGATATTTTAGTGGACCTAATTCACTCTGGTCTTCATTATCTATTTCTTTATTTAAAATCGCCATATCGGTGTTTGTAATGGAATCAGTGATTGCTGATATTTTTATGTTAACACTACTTCTGTCGTCTAATGTCCTAGTTAGTTCAGCTTGCAGGGCTCTTCGACTAGAGGAGGATGTTGTTGTAATTAACTGCTGTGTTTCTTTATCTATATATTGTACTTGTGCTGGATTTGAAAGGGATATCCGTAAATCTGAGATTGATTTTGCTAATCCGTCCTTTTCATATTTAAGGTCAATTTTAGCCTCTTCAAACCTAACTTGCCGCTGTTTTAGTATTGCAAGTGATTTGTCAAGTAATTCAGAATGAGTTGCAGTTGATTGATATGCACCTGATAAAAATCCGTAAATACCACCACTAGTTATAATCATGAGGATGAAACATGCAATTGCTAAGTATGCCCTTAGTAATTTGTTTATGGTGTCCCAATATTGATACAGTAATGATGCAACAATTAACTTTGCGAATTCCAAGGATCCAGCCATAATAATGACTTCTGTGCTGGCACCTGCAAATAGTTTACTCAGTCCAAAGACGGAATAGAATGCGGCTGATCCTGATACTGCTAGCGCAGATACAGCGATTAATATTGGGAGTAGTTTATCTTTCATGTTCTAAATTTACTCGGTCTTCTGCTCTTTTCACTAAGTTTTTAATCTTAGTGACTAATTCCAACGCATAATTAGCGTCTGCTTTTCCTGCTCTTAGTGCGTTTTCTAAACTATAAGCTAATTGACTAGCTCTTTCTAGGTCGGTAAGTACTGGTATTTTGTTTTTCATAATTCTTCTTCTATAACTAGTTATACATTCTTTGTTAAAAATAAATATGTAAAAATCTTATCTCCGTGAGGACCAATCTTAATTCTTTCTTCTAAGAAATAGTTTCCTCTAGATACTAATAATTTTTTTACATCGTCGAGTTTTTTACTGTCTTTACTGCTTATTGCTAATTTATCCCCAATTAGCTGGACTGTTAGGAATTTACCAGCGGGCAGTGGATAATATTTTAGATTCTTTTTTCGTGTTTTACTAGATAGTTTTGTCAACTGTCTTATGAATTCCAATACTCCAGATGGTTCAATTAACCTTTCACCTTCCACTATTCTAGTCATATAGTATTCTATTTCTGAGTGGTGGAGTGATGACCACCATAAGTCGAACACATCCGGATCCTTGGTAAATAGTTCTCTTCGGTCTTGAATATCCAACATTCTCCAAACTTGGTCAGACATTATGTCTATTTCATTATCCTCGATAAACTCCACATATTCATCCAGTTGATCCTTTGTTAATGATGAGAAAAAATCAACAAATTCTGAGAACTGGTCTAGTATATGGTCTTTTTTTCCAATCTTAAACAAACCTTCTGTTTGTAAAGGAGATATTCTACTCAATAGGCTGTCAATTTCGTATTTATCCTTGTACTTCCAAAAAGCGGAAGAAGGATCCAATACATCATCAATTAACCAAGTTTTACTATCTATCATATTTTTTTCTATTTTTATATCCTCATACCTCCGAAGCTTGTACGGTATGCTTCTTCTACCGTTGTTGCAGGGTACCTTATCAGGCAGCCATTAACATTTCAACTTGTTCGCCAGTTAATTGCGTATCGACCTTCCTTATATCCTTATCTCCTTGTCAAATACCAGGTCAGCCCCATTTTTGTTTATATGACCTAAAGGCTGATCCAACGGGAAGCGCTATAGGTTCTGGTGGAGCTGGTGGGAATCGAACCCACGTCCAAAAGAGTAGCTAATATAAGTACTAGCGGTCAATTTCTTAATAATAAATATACTAATCAAACGTTATTTTTACAATTTCAATATCTTTAATGGTTCTACACAACATGAAGTAGTCTCCTTGCTTTAATACGTGATCACATCGATGTTCATCTCTCCAAGCCTGAAGTATCATCATGTGGGCTTCGTCATCGGTTCTATTAACACCATATCTTGTAGGGTCAAAGGTACTAATGTGTAGTTTTCTAACTACTTGATATGCGTCGTTTCCATTATAAAATATATCCATATAACTATTAGCCTGCGGGCCAGTTTTTTAATTGTTTATGTAACCTATTTAATTGCTATTGATCTTGGCTTACTCGCTGGAGAAACAGGAACTTCTAATCTTAGAAGGCCATTTTCCATTACTGCCGTAATTTTCGTCAAATCAAATTTAGGACTAATCTTCCATCCTAAATCAAATGACCGTTTTGCTATACCTTTATGTATATATTCTCCATCACCCACATCTTCAATAAGTGTGGTTGGTTTAGTATACGAAACCTTTAAAGTGGTACCATCTTTAATTGAAAGCTCAATGTCTTTCTTATTTAATCCAACTGCTGCTATTTCAAATATTAAGGCTTCTTCTGTATGGATAATGTCGACGGGATGGTTAATCTTCTTGTCTACATTAGTCTCAAAAGCCGAAGCTTGATCGAAAAAATTCTTAAATAATAAATCAGTTGGGAATAGTCTTGTGCCGAAAGGCGTGTTTAATCTTAATGTTGCTGTCATAATAATCTCCTTAGATAATTTTAATTGTTAAACTTAGTTTTAACTTATAACCTACTGGCCCGCAGTACCAATTGCTATATAAAATAAATATACTGTAATTAGTAATTAAACTACTTTTTCTGTAGTTTTATTACTGTTCTTACGAGTTGAGTTATTATTAGGTTTTCTGTAAGTACGTCTAGGCTTAGGTTTAGTTTTATCTGCCTTTGCCATATGATCTTTAATTAATTTAATAATTGTTTGTTTATCTAAGATCTGAGTATATAATTCAGAATTTCTTCTAAAGAAGTATGCTCCTGATACTGATCCTCCAATCATTATTCCTAGTAGTCCGCTTACCATTGTTTCCATTGTTTCCATTGTATTTCTCTTTAATCTTTCATGTTAGTTGCAACTATTTTACCTGTGGTATCATATTGCTTGAACTTAATATTCTTAGGTGTACCTGACTGGGCAGATAACATATCTAATCTCTTAGCTACATTATGTCTATGTTGACCATCAAGAAGTTGTTCTATAATTCTATTAGTTTCAGACCAAGTAACTCCAATTTTTTTATTATCGATACAAAGGTATCCAATAACAGGTTGTACACCTTGTTGTTTGTTTACAGCTTCATCAGCAATTTCAAATCCGATTTCTCCCCATAGCTTACCATATCTATTTGGATCAAATGGTTTCTTTTGATTGTGATTCGTTGTTGTTGCTTTTGAAAATTTGTGTTTATGATTACTCATAGTTATTTTAGTAGTTAAGCCACAAGCTATTTATAATGCCTACTCTTTTTATCGGATTTTCAGCTTTCTCCGTTTCCCTATCCTTATATATTGGTTTCCGTAAATGGTTTACCAACACAAGGTTATTTTTTTTTAGTTTAACATAATAATATGTTTTTAACAAAAATATAACAAAAATTCATGACATAAAAAAATTATTTGGTACTTTTTTTCAATTTTGTTGAATCTTTTTTTAGTTTATCATAACGTTTAGATGCTTTTAACAATACTGCACATTTTTCGTACTCTTCACGATCAGGATGTTGAAAATATGCAATTAGTCCACTCACAATATACTTAGGCCTTTTCGAACCTTTGTCAACTAAGAATTCTAATCCTTTTTCAGCAATACAGTCATATGCAGACGTAAATGTATCATATTGTACCTGATCTATAAGTTCTTTAAGAGGTTGCTCCTCGGAGCTGTCAAGTTTATCGAAATTAAAGTTTTTCATAATGTATGTATAATTTAGTTATTAGTTTTCTGACTTTTCTTAACTTTTACATATGCCAAATATACCATTGTAATACAAATTGGAAGTAGTAATATCTCGCATAAAACGAACAATAGTACTAAACATATTTGTATTAAAAGTATCGTGGCTGGCAATAGGGTAAAGAATAGGACAACTCCTAGAAATAAGGCCAGTGTATCGTATAGTATCTTCATGTATATAAATATTAGTTAATTCTTAGATTAAGCATCTTTAAGGCTATTAGTTAGCTGAGAGATCCAATCGGTTGATTCAGTCCAATTCATTTTGTTATAACCTACGCCAAAATGTATGAATGTACCTTTAAAGTCTCTTTGACCTCTATATGTGGTATCATCTATCAAAATATCACCAATGAGCATATCTTTTCTATGAGTAAGAAATACCTTTCTTTTAAGGGCTGGGAAGTGTTCTTCTATCCAGTTTCTTTTTTGACCCCAAGCATCGGGATTATTCCATGGAGGTGTTGACGCTATGAATAGGTCGTGTCCCATATCAATAAGTTTTGCAACGGCTTCAGTAGCTCCAGGCATTACTTTAAATTTTGAGAAATCTAATACCTCGTCCGGATGTTTTGTATTAGGAATATTATCTGCAGCATGTTTGAAGTCGGCTAGGACTCCGTCCATGTCTATAAAAATTGTTAATTTAGTTTTCAAGTGTTTTTGAGTTTAGGTTAGTAGAATATCCACATTGATACGTATAGTCCTGCAAACGTAAGCGATAATACTAATAGGGATCCGAAGAATTCGGTAGGGTCTTCTTTCATTTGGTGCTTTGCGTCTTGTAATAATTCAATCATAGTTATTTGTTATTTGTTATTTATAGTATAAATATAACCAATTTTGTTGACATCTGAAAATCCTGGTTAGCTATTTTCAAAAAGTTATTAACAATTTACGAGTTAATAAGTAGCTTTACATCATCAAAGCTATATAGATCTGTTCCTACTGATTCTAGGAAGTCTATCTTGTATGTGAATCGCTTATTCATTGCGTCTCGGACTATGTATTGTCCTGTTTTATGGCCGGCGACGACATATACTGTGTCTCCATATCTAATAGGTCCATCATTAAACCATAAAAGATCTTGACTAACTGCAATCCACTTAAGGTGGCTACAATTATTAATGTCTGGTATTTTAGTTTGGTCTGCTGTAATGTCCGGAGTGTCATCACATTGTCCAACAACCGGATAATACATTGTGGCTGATACTGTTATAGTTTCTCCACAACCCATATCATCTACTCTATCATCGACATATGATCGATTATTGGCATTCAAATATTCTAAGTGATCTAACTTACCTATTATAATATTTATTCCTTGTTGAATGGTGACGACGTCTAATCGCGTCTGTTCAATTATATTCCAAAGGCTATCTTGATACAACATATCTCGAGTGGAGGGAGAATTCTCTTCAGAAGTTGGAGTATTGTGCATACGAGTAATGTATACAATTGTAAGCATAAACATTGCAAAAATTAGGGCAATATTTGAGCTGGACCAGATTTTAGATTTGTACATTTTAATTAAGGGTGTTAGGGTTCTTATTTTCTAGATAGATATTGTATGCGAGTTGAGCATAATCACAAGTCAATTCCTCTGCAAACATAGCAAGGTATTGTTTTAGTTCAATTAGCCTATTCTCATCATTAGGATTTTTAAGGATATCCTTGATGGCATTTTTTTGTTCGTTATTTAATCGTTGCATATTTTTCTTTTATTTCTGTTAACGCGTATTCATATTTTTCACAAATTGTTTTCCACTTGTGTTGTTTTTGACTTTGCATTTTTTTAATTTGACTATTAAACTGTTTTTTCAAGCCTAGCTTTTCAACCTCTAAATAGACGGAATATAAAGTATCTTCAGTTTGTTTACTCATACAAATAAATATAATATAAGCATATAACATGATATAATCTACATCAATTTATTTCAATTAATAGTACTCCGACGGAGAATCGAACTCCGATTACATGGATGAAAACCATGCGTCCTAGCCGTTAGACGACCGGAGCGAGGTTATATAGATTCGTTAGCCCATTCATTGTCTAACTCAGCAGAACAAGGAACCTCTATCCTCGTTCTAGCAACAGAATCATAATACTCGTAATCATGTTGATCCTCTTTATCAGTAACCGTTGTAATTTCATTATTTGTTAGGTCTATCATAGTTGATGCTTCCTCCTCAGTAATACTACCCATGTAATATCCGGTAATTAGTGCGTTTATTGTACTCATATTTTTCTTTTTTGTTTAATTATTAGTTGTTTATTTATATGTAAATATAACCAAAATGGTTGATCCTGGACAATCCTGGTTAGTCAATCCCTAAAAGTTATTAACAATTAGGTTATAGCTATTTTACCTTTTGAATTACAAATAGGCTCATATTTTCTAATTAGCCAAGCCTCATACGCAGCCGCAACTATTCGATCTAATCTCATAAATCGAACCTGTACTTGTTCTAATCTTGATGATATCGATTGAAATTTTGCCTTTCCATCTCGTATATCCGTGAAATGGGAGTTAAGTCTATCCTTTATAGATGTTCCTTTACGATCTCCTTCAATCTTAGTAGCTCCACTCCCACTTTCTCCAATATATACAATTATAAATTTACCACTCACAGGATCCAGTATCTGATACACTCCAAAGAATGAACAGTGTCTAGTAAGATGGGAAGTGGTTAGTGTTCCATCTTCTTTCTTTGTAACCAAAGGATATTTTCTACTCCATAAATGAGTATCCCATGCCTCAAATGTTTCTTGACCGATGCAATTGTTTGCAAAGGCTAGCTTAGATACTAGGGATGACAAGTGCATAGGATCTTTGACTTGTTCATTCAATAGGCTAAGCTGTTTATCGCTTGGTGCTACTTTTTTAAAAATTTTCATATTAATGTATTGTTATGTTTGTGTTTATAATATAGTTCCATAATTCACCACCAGTCTCTTCATCTTCATCGACAAGATTTTCAGCAGCGTATAAGTGAGGAGGTAATAACATGTCCAATATATCCACACTTACCTTTTTCCAGTAACCGAATTTAAGGGTAAGGTTTCCCCATTTATCCGCTCCAATCTCATAATCACCAAGCCGTAGCTTAATGTCTTTTAGTGTGTCAAAATCTAATCTCATAATCATATTAAATCTCCTTTTTCATCAAACGAACCCATAGCATCTTCCATTACTTGAATACCTGTTGTGTGCGATAGAGCTTCTTGAGCTGTTATGCCGTTTAGGTTTTGAGGGTGATTTTCTTTTTCAGCTGACTTCCAGATGTGAACTTCTTGGTAACATTCAACCATGTCAACTGTTATCACTAATCCGGTGTCTTTATTGTGGAAAGGAAAACTACCAATTTGAACTAAATCAGTTAATTCCTCTTTAGAAATTATAAACCATTCTGGTAATGTTATACCTTCCTGTAATCTTGAATCCTCTAATAGATAAATTCTATGTTGGATATCTTTTTGCTGAATTTTTCCTAATTTCTTGTAGTTTCTCATCTTGCTTGTTTATTTAGTTGTTAATGGTTGTTGTTATTTATAGTATAAATATAACCAATTTTGTTGACTCCGGACAATCCTGGTTAGTTAATCCCTAAAAGTTATTAACAATATACTATATGTTTAACACATTTCCGTTACTACTCAGTCTACCAAACCTTCCATCGGTTACAACAGATCCATTTGAAAACATAGTATCTAAACCATTCACTGTACGAGTTCCAGCATTAACTATTTCCTTACAATTGTGAATATGACCAAATAACACCATCTTAGGATTAATTGTAGTCACAACATTCATTAGACTCTTGCATCCACAAAACTCCATCACATTACGTCTATCAATTCCCGTATCTAGTACTCCTTTTGGCGGTCCGTGCGTTACAATAATATCAACATCCTTGTCAATTATCTTACACCATATTCTATCTAGCTTATGTCTTTCTTTATTAAATGACCATCCTACTCCAAATGATGGAGTTAGAGGTGAACCAAATATTTTAATATTTTCTATAGTAATGTGTGTATTCTCCAAGTAATGAATACCTGCAGCATCAAAATCGGCCTTAGTAACTAGTCCCTTTTCAATTGAACTATCGTGATTTCCAGCGACAAATACCTTGTGTGGAATTGGCAGTGAACTAAACCAGTCTATAAATCCTCTAACTTCTGGTTCATTATTGTATGGATCTCTTGGATTAGAGCAGTCGCCACTAAATATAACCATAGCAATCCCTTTAGGTACTACTAGTAAATCATGATACGTGTGTGTATCACTTATGTGCCAAATTTTCATCATATCTTTTCTTTAGGTGGGTCCATAAATCCTTTAAATATCGATTGAATTTCATCTAAGCTAAACTCAACTTCATTATCTATTTCGTCCACCTTGTTTAACTTACCTAGTTCTATTGCACGTTTAGCTATTTCAATCATAGTATCTAATTCAAATTCATCATCGAATTGCATTGAAGGATGGCAGTCAAAGAACCCAACAGTCCATTCACCATCATCAGCCTCGTCCTGGCTACATGAGATAAACGAAAAACCATCTGCTAAATCTAAAGCATAGTAATAGTATTCAGTACCATCTTCATTCTCATCGGCTTCTTTTCTCCATTTGTCATCTATAAAGTATTGTTCTATTATCATATCTATTGTTTTATATTTCTAGTTAAAGTGTATTCGCTGTTCTTAGTTTTGAATGTTACAATATCCATTTTACCGTCTACGAAATATTCTGATACAATTCCTGTGATCTCTGTGGTCTGCCAAGTGAATTGCATATTGAATGGTGCAAGTATTAAACTTCTACCGATCTCTAAACCTTCACTACCTTTGAACATTTCTTTGAAGTGTCCATCCTCCTTCCATTCGATGAATCCAATCTGATTTGACAACTTAGTTAATTTATCACGTTTCCTAACCAAAGTCCATTCAGGTTTTCCAAATGCAATTTCTGATAGCTGATCTAAGTCGATACCGGCTTTATAAGCGTTGAGTGCTATTTTATTTTCTTTATTCATAATGTTTATTCCTTGTTATTAATATATTCCGATAATTTATATATTGCATAGAGTGGTGAGGCTGCGATTGTTGCTATAATTAAAACCGGCCAGAAAACACTAACGAGTGTACTGAGGACGTTGATTTCGTAATCCTGCCAATCAAAAAACTCTGCAGCGTTGTATTTGTGTAATCCAAGTAGAGTTAGTACAACTCCCAGTATGTAGCATAGTAGATATATCATAACCATCCTTTTTCTGTTACTGCTATCAATAAATCTTGTAGTTCTGCTGTTTGCATCATCGTTAAATCATCGCCACCTTCTACTTTAATGCCATCTCTGAAGTCTCTTAACCAAGTTGAGTTATCCCAAATCTCAGGTTCTTTATCTCTACCTTTCAAGTATGCTGATATCGATTCTGTTCCAGTATATACTTCAAATCTTTGATTATCATCTACTTCTTTGAGACATACTGAGTAATCAAACATACCGCTACTTGCTTCGTAGCTAAATGTTATATCGAAGTCTTGTTCCGGTAAAGTAGATTCTTCTACATACCATTTACCATCTATTTGTATTCTTTTTTTCATATCGGTTGTTTTAGTTCCTCACCAGGTCCATCTATACCTACCGTGTAATTACAGTCCGTAGTTGTCTGAGGCTGGTGTGACTCTAATATAGTAGAGGTATGCCAATCAACTCTATGTGCTGATGCTTCATTAAAATTCTTTAGACATCTAACTAAGTAATCTGATATTATATAATCCGGAGTGTTGCTTCCGTTCTCAAGTGAATGCCTATTGATTAACTTGGTAAGTTCGTTTTGAAATTGTTTCATAACCATCCTTTTTCTGTTACTGCTATTAATAAATTCTGTAGCTCTGCTGTTTGCATATCTGTTAAATTATGCTCATGAACCTCTATACCATCTCTAAAGTCTCTTAGCCAAGATGCATTGTCCCAAAT
>Ga0307986_10003094_pt1 | contig 11688 bp, 6 predicted proteins | sample EllFjometageno82_FD_203170 | JGI IMG/M metagenome (GOLD analysis project Ga0307986, IMG submission 203170) | Marine microbial communities from Ellis Fjord, Antarctic Ocean - #82 | ecosystem: Environmental > Aquatic > Marine > Unclassified | place: Southern Ocean | collected 2014-10-09
CAATACACTTCAACCCGAACGATTCTATCAGTTTGAATTTAGAGTTGATAGAGATAGTAGACAAGAATATTTTGATGGTTATGTATTTAAAGTGGTTAGGTAATGGCGGAAAAAACAAAAGACATAGTAGCGGAAAAGATTGAACGGTTAGAGGTTAGACGTAATACATCTAATCAAATAATTTCCTATACATTACCCAATGATTCTGCAATGAAACATGGGATGGTTAGGTTAACTGGGTATCGGACTTCCTTTTTAAAAACAGATTTCAATCGAGTAATCGAAACGACCTTAACTGAATTGGTGAACCCAACCCAACCAGCCGAACTTGAAATTGTTAATTCCGAAAAATTAAATATATTATTTAAAGAATTCACCGATAAATTCAGCGCAACATACTTAATACCAATAAGCTTAGCCGCCAAAGGTAATGTATATCATACCATCAACTTTCCCAATGGAATTGAAGATGGTGACCCCACCAAAAATGTTTACCATGGCATAGCACAGAATCTGAAATTTACAAAAATACACCTCGGCCCGCAGCAAAAAACGCCCGGTAGATACACAATTACACCTGAATTGATTGAAAGTGGGCGGGATTTAAGAATGGAATGGAAATTAAAGCTTTGGAACTCACGTAAGGTGAATATCCAAAATAACTCCATGCTATCAAGATTTAGATTTGGTACTGATGCTGGAGTACAAGCAACAGTTGGTCTGACCTCCACATTGAGTAATGGGGCCGACGCAACTGGGAAATCCACAGGTGTTGATTTACAGATACACGGTGAGTATATTATACGAAATTCTGATATGATTGCAGGAGATGAGTGGGAATTGCAAGGTAGTTCAGGCACAGATAATGGCCAATCTATATATACAGGCCGTAGTTGGTGGAAAATTGGAGTAGTTGCTAGTGGGACGAAGGTAAACGCAAAACTCGCCGCATCAAATAAAGCCGAACATATTAGAATGAATCGAGTTATAGCTGCAGATATGGCTGAAGCTGCTAGATTGGAAGCCGAATTTGTAGCTGCAGAAAAATTAGCAGCTTACAATGAGTACAACCGAATCACTGCAGCCGCAAGAACGGTACTGACCAAACCCCTCAGAAATAGTGCTGGTGTTTTGAATAAGGCCACACTAAATATATTAGGCGGCCCAGTTTTGGGATTATTAGCAAAAACCAAGGTTGGTAAGAACGTGGTGGCCAAAGTCAACAAAGCCGTAAAAGGTGCTGGTAAGAAAATCAGAAAGTTTTTTAAAAGAAGAAGGTAGCATGGCGATAGATAGATTTCAAAATAAAGATATATTAACAACCTCAAAGGTTCCTGAGAAGCATACTCCGATATATTCGTTAAGCGATATCGTTAGAATGAGTAAGAACACCACAACGGTCTCAGCCGCTGAACTTAATTCAGCCCAAGTTGAAAAGCATGTATACTCCGCTGATAATCTAATATCATCCACAACAGTGCCGTTAAGTTACGAAGCTTCATCAGATGAAGAAACGACCTCTACATATGATATATTAATAGAACCTGAAACGGATGTAAGATTGGCCGCAGTAGAAAGCGGTTATTACAGTATTGTATATAACTTTATTGAAACATTAACTGAATATATTAATATAAATAGAATATCTACTGATTCTACTGAAATCGAATTAAAGATAACTGACAATAGTAAGTTTACCGATTTATATAATTATGTAAACTCAAACTCAGAATATAATGGGGATTTAGTATTAAACTTTGGCGATAACAACTTAGTTCCTATCGTTGGTATTGATTTTAATAACAATCCAAAAATAGGTCAATCTACAATAGATGTACCATATCCAACCGGCACTTTCGAAAATAGAGAAACACTATTTTATCCTGTAAAAGATGATGCTGATAACTATTGGATTGAGGTTATGGGGACTGGTGATAAAACTACAACGGGCCGAGCTGCAAAATTCAATATTGTAGTAAATAATGGAATACCAACATTTAAACCTGAGATGGTGGGGGATGAAATTAGATATTATATTACTGATACATCGGATGCTGGTACTGGATTTAGAGGGTTACCGAAAGGCCGACCCATCACTCAAACTATCAAAAAGACTGCTAAGGTACGTTATTACAACTCTAATCTTGTTTCTGCAAGTAAGTTCAAAGCGGTTGTAGTTAAATTATATAACCCTTTAAATGCGAATTTAGAAATATTAAGCCCCTCCATCGGTCGCCTGATTAAGGAATCGTATATCGAACGGCTGTTGGTTTACCCACATACAAAGGCTGAGGTAGTTGGTAACTTCTCACCTCCAAACTTTAAGATAGACATGGGCAACTATGGTAAATCTCAAGGAACGGATTTAAAAACGTGGAATACCTTATTAGATACTAACCTATCAACATCTCAACAAATTATAGATAAATATGTTAGTTCATCTGCCGGGTCTACGTTAAATATAGATTATACAAACTTTGCTAGTTTTGTAAATTACTCATCAGCAGTTGAACGCGTTCATAATTTAAAATATAAATTAGAGTTAATTGAATCATATGATAAGCGGAATGCCTCACTCCAACGTGTATCAGGCTCAGCTGCATTAACTAACATATCACAATCATTAAATAGAAAATCAAATGTTATAAGTGGCTTCGATGGTTGGGAGAGGTGGATGTACTATGAATCAACCGGTTCACTATACACCCATTATAGCGCATCAGCATACACAATAACTCCATGGCCTAAATACGAAACATATCCTGTTAAAAATTATAGTGTAACCGCATCGCAAGCTATAAATCATTATAATGGGTTAATAGATTCAGCAAGTATATTTGATGCACTTAATGATGCCCGTTTAACAAAAATGATTCCAGCATCAATTGTGGAAGACCCACTAAATAGTGATTACATTTTATTCATTGATATGATAGGACACCACTATGATATCACTTGGAGTTATATTAATTCATTAACTGCACTCAACGAACGTGAAGAACACCCGTATGACGGTATGCCAAATGAGATGTTATATGAAGTAGCACAGCAAATGGGTTGGAAGTTAACTCATAGTAAGGACCGTTCCGAATTATGGAATTACGGAGTAGGTACTGATAAGTTTGGTAACTATATTCAGAGTGGAAGTTTAGCAAGTAAATCACATGAACAGTATAATTATGAAGTTTGGCGTAGAATTGTAAACAACATTCCTTACTTATTAAAATCAAAAGGTTCGGCTAGAGCAGTAAAGGCATTAATTGCAACATACGGAATTCCACAAACATTCCTATCGATTCGAGAATATGGTGGGCCTGTGGTTGAAGATGTTCGCCAAATTTGGGAACACGAAAAGTTTGTATATCATTTAAGATTTGATACGGATAACTATATTACAGTGCCGTGGGGTAAAATTACTGATATAGATTCAAATACTTATATACTAAACGACCCAAATCCAATTGATACGTTAGAATTACAATTTCAACAAAATAAAAATAGAACAACCACAGTATTAAATAAGGGATTTGATTTTGGTGTTGTATTAGAACCAACCGCATCTACATCTGGTAGAGGTAATATTCACTTTTACCTAAGTGGTAGTGGTGGATATAAATCAGCATCTATCAATGATGTTATGGTGTTTGATTCAACTATGAGTACGTTATTAGTACAAAGAGAAACTTCGGTTGATGATATAACGGCAGATAACATTTACAAAATCCAATATCGTAGAAACAGAAAAGACGAGATATCAATATCCAAATCGGCTAGTATTTCAATTGATGGGTCTACTGAATCATCATACAACGCAGCTTGGACTGGTAGTGGGGTTGTTAATATAGGTAAGGCATTGCCAACCGCATTAACCTCATCTTGGGGTGTTGCTGAATATTTAAGTGGTTCTATACAAGAGATTCGATATTGGGCAAATCCATTAAAAGATATCGTTGTTGATGAACATACACTATCGAGAGAAACGTATCATGGTAATTCAGCAACATCATCTTACTTTGATTTGAAATTTAGGTTCATTCCCGATTCTCAACTTAAAAATGTTATCCACTCATATGATGGAATCGTATCACAACACCCAAACCAACAAATAAGCACGTTGGCGGACGGGGTTACCATATTATCAGCATCCCTTTATAACTTTGAGCCAGATGATTTAAGAGGTGTTACAGAAGAGTACTACACAAAAGTACCATCGGCTGGGGCTAACAATATAATGAACAATAAAGTTAGACTTGAACCTAACAGATTAACTGGGGTATTAGACCCCGAACATAAAAAAGAAAAATCTAAATATGATACTGCACCTGTTGATTCAAATCAAGTTGGTGTATATCTTTCTGCTACAAAAATGTACAATGAAGATATTTACAATCATACTGGGTATTTTGAGATAGATGATTATATTGGCGACCCTGATAGAAGAAGGGGATACACCGAACAGAATGAAGCTTTAGACCACGTCCGTAGGCAGGTATTTAAAAAATACAGTTCTAAAAATTTAATAAATACCGTAATTAGCACATTAGCAAAATATGATTTTTCAGTATTTGAACAGATTAGACAAACGATGCCTGCTAGGGTTGATTACAATTCAGGTATCTTAATTGAACCACATATATTAGAACGACCTAAAGAAAAATCACAAGCTAATTTAGGATATACAAATCCACAATATGATGTAGTAATTAAAACTTATGATAAGCAAGTGACTGGTGAATATATAAACTATGAAGCCACAATCTTAAATACGATAAAACCACCAACCGCAACTTATATACATCATGAAGCCACAATCTTAAATACGATTAAAACGCCATCTGCCACCTATATACATAATGAAGCCACAATATCAAAACCAACATATAGTCAAAGCGCAGCTTATATATTTCAAGGCACAGCTGAATTAAAACGTAAACCGTATAGTATAAGTGTAAGTAAGGATGATTATGCATCAACATTAAATTTAAAGCAAAATATTGCAATCGGTGCAACCAAACTTGATTATATATCAACATTAAATTTAAAGCAAAATATTGGAATCGGTGCAACCAAACTTGATTACATATCAACACTAAATTTAAAGCAAGATATTACTGTTGATGCTAATAAGATAGATTATGAATTTATTTTAGAATTAATGCCTAAACCGATTGCAACTGCTAACAGGGTTGATTATTCATTAAACCTTGATACTAAAACGGTGCAGGTAATAACATCTACTAAAGATGATGTGGAGAGCGTGGGAAACCCCGTAGTTAGAGATATGCACGCTGCATCAATCTACCGATACATTATATTATCACCATCAGCATCGGCCGATGTTGGTTATGGCATCGGATGGACCACCGGGTCAAACGGGTATTGGAATTACAACCCAATCGCAACTTCTATTGTAAAAAGCAAACCATCACAATACGGATTAAGGCCGGTATATTTTTATAGCACACCACTATCAGCCTCATTAAAATTGAGTAATTCATCATCATTAGTACCATCGAGTACTTCTACTGATGAGTTACCATTGGCATTAGAAAATCTAAGATATTTGGGTTGTAAAATGACATCAGATTCATTAACAACAAATTCACCAGATACGCCTGACGGCCGACCGGTGATTGAATTATTTACAGCAGACCCTAATGTATTAATTTATACATCCCAAACCGCTGATGCTGGGAATTTAGATGTTGATTCTAAAACTAATTTACCATCTACTATTGATTTAAGTGAGTTATTTGTATGGAAGTATATAGAACATGACCTTAGAAAGGAGTACAATGCTGAACGAAAGGTATTTAGACGAAAGATTCAAAAACTCTTTGAAACCGAAGACCAGCGACGTATGGAATTTGATAATGGGGTTGAACATCACCGGATGCGAAATGAACTACAAATTGAAAGGCGTGATGAATTTGATATTGTTAACGAACCACTAAGAGGCCTCAGAGGGCCCGGTGAGATTGATAACGGTTTAATAACCGATACAAACCGCCAACGCTTATCTATATTAACCCCAGAGGATATGGGGAGGGAAGAAACTGATTTCCAAAGCGATGCGCGTGAACGTGAAATGATTGAGATGAGTGAGCGTGGGTTGAATCCATTTGAATTTCAACAGGAACGTGAAAACGCACTGCGTGATATGGAAAAAATGGGATTAACTCCAGATGAATACCAAAACTTCAAACGTGAGCGTGAAATGCGTGAAATCGAAAGAAATGGTATTTCAGCAGATGATGCTAGGACGTTTAAGCGTGAGCGTGAAATGCGTGAAATGGGTGAGCTTGGGTTAACTCCAGATGAATACCAAAACTTCAAACGTGAACGTGGTGATTTCGATGAAGATGGGCGACGTGATGGCGAATCATAGGAAACGATAAATAAATTATTTACAATATTTATAGATATGGAAAGAGAACAATTCGACCGTAATGACCAAAGTGGTGGATTCCCACCGGATGATATACCTACTTCTAATGGTGGGTTTACTGAAAATGGTAGGGGTGAAGACGAGCAAACTGAATTGCAAATGATAAGAGAATCACAGATACCACCTGAGATGAAGAAGGTGGTTGAGCAATTACCTGCAGGTGAAATGAAACGTAATATTATGGGTCGTGGTGAGGTTATGATTGATACTCAACACGCCATCGTAATGGCACATCTAAAAGAATCTTATTCTAAACCATTAATTAAGATTAAAAATGAAGAAATAAGTGAAGCTACTTTATTAGAAGATGTTATAGATTCAGAAACATCATTACCTAACAAACTATCGGAGTTTACACCAAAGTCTATAAGTGCTGCACAAGACCTTAAAAAAGCAAAAGCAGCTGCAGTTACGGCAATATTAGCAAAACCCACCAAACCACTCCCAACCCCACCTAAAATTATAAAAGTTATTGATTATAATGAAGAAAATCGAATTCGGATATTTAAAGAAGAAGCTAAACGTAGGGATATCGATATCGAACGTTTAACTGATTTTGAAAACTCAATAGAAGAGGATGAATTACGCCGGAATATATATGATGGTGAAATACTAATAATGGAAGATGAGTTTGCATTATCGTTACAGAAAAAATACCCATGGTTTGTATTAGGGGATTGGGTACGAAAAGACGAACTTGAGGCAAAAAAGATTCAACTACGAACCGAAAAGAAACGTATTCAGAAAAACAAAATAAAACGCATGGAATCCGAAAAGAACCGAAAGCGTAGGGAGCGTGAGCTCAGACTAAATAAATTAGAAAATGATGATATTCAGACTTTTTTTGAAGAAGAGATACTTATAGACCATAGGGTAAATCTCTCAAACAATCCTGAATTAGAAGGGCTTAGTGAAATAGAGAGAACCATCAGAGACATCGAACAAATGGAATTGCGTTTGGGTCGACCAATAGTACCACATAGAGATATTGTTGAAAGTGATGAATCTGATTTTGATGTAAACGCATATACACATTCGGATGATATACTTATAAGACCGCAGATAGTACACGAAGAAAAATTCGATATTCATAAGGATAGGATGTTTAAGGAACTTCAAGTTAGATTAAATCCACAAGAAGCTGAAACGGATTTTATTTTAATGAAAGAAAGTGGTATATCATCGGATGAGCTGAAATATATGGTTGCATCATTAAAACCGGCCGAATTAGAAATGGAAATAATGAAACGGGGTGGGTTATCTTTAGATGAAATGAAAATGAAACGAAGTGGATTATCAGCCAAACAAATGAAAATGAATGAGAGATGAATTCATCAATTATTATAAAAGAATTAATATATAAATTAAAAACAGAACAAAACTAAAACTAATTTTACCTTTTAACGAAAGTAAATTCTAAAAAATTAACTTAAAAAGATTTATTCTTATATTTATTATCAGAATAAAATTGTAAACAGAGAAACATATTATGGGATATTTAGACAATTCATCGATAACAGTAGACGCAATACTTACCAAAAAAGGTAGAGAGTTGTTGGCAAAAGGTAGAGATTACTTTGTAATTAGTCAATTTTCATTAGCAGATGATGAAGTCGATTATGAATTATGGAATCCAGCACACCCACTCGGGTCTGATTACTATGGTATAATCATAGAGAATATGCCAATTGTAGAATCTGTAACTGATGAGAACTATTCATTAAGATACAAACTATTAACATTACCAAAAAATACGATTCGTATTCCAATTCTACAAACTAACCCAGGAACACTTACACTTGAAGAAGGTGGCAAGAGAACTACGGTTACTATTGAAACTAAAAATGGTGGAAATGAAGCATTAGGGTACACAGTCACTCTATTAAATTCAGACGCCGCCGCAATCATTGGTAATGGTGGAATCGGACCAAGTGAAGATTCGGTTGGCTCTAATGAAGATAGGAGAAGTTCAACTATTAGTACTATGAGTGATTTTTCCGTAGTTTCAAAAGTATTAGCAGATAATACGGATATCTCTACTAAAATATTTGTAGTAGGTAATGAAACAGGCGGCCGAACAGAAATAGAATTGACTGTAACAAATAACCCAGATATATCGGTAGGTAATACAATCGATACAACATTATAGAAAAAACATTTAAAGGAAATAGATATGGCAGTTTTACCCGCAGGTTCGTTTAACACATCAAAAAGAGTTTATACCGCATTCAAAGTAGGCGATGTTGTAGAAGGTGGCGTTGAGAAAGTAACAAGAGGATTATGGAGTGGTAATGTAGGCACATTAACCACATTCTTCACATCATCAGCACAATCAGCAACTCAAAAACAATATTATTATGAGATTTTTGATGGACTTTCAACAACATCAACATCCGAGGCACAGTACTCAGTAACATATGGGCATGATGCTGGTAGTGGTTCTTTGGGACTTAATGAGGATTCACCATCAAACGCAATCTATTCACAATACGCTCAAATTCTACTTCCTGATAATGTTAGGGTATTCAAATTTAATAGTATTGCTTCTGAGCATATATACGCTATCAATATGAATCGTGCTAGATTAAAGGATAGATTGGATCCAGGTAATTTCCAACTTAATTTGGCAACACTATCAGGAAGCAGACCCAATAACATTAATACAGGCTCAAATGTAGCAGCTTCTTCATCACGCACATTATCACTAATCGATGATTCAGGTGACACACAGCAAGCAGCAACTCAAATTGGAAGAACATACAACTTAGTATCAGGTTCTATTTTGAGAGGTGTTTATTCACCAATAACGTATTATGGGTCAGTATATCCGGAACAGGGTGTTATTATTTTAAACGCTGATACTCTGAATACTGAACTGAATTTCAATACGGTAACTGGTTCAAACGTTAATGGTGATAACGCATTTAAATTACATACATCCATTAGTGGTGCGGCTGCTCTTTTAGCAGCTGATGGATTCGCTGCTAGAAATGAAGAACGAGTACAATCCACCTTTTATTTCGTTAGAGCTAAGAATGGTGAGTACAACTTTTCAAACAACCCATCTTATGTAACAGGTTCAAATGGGGCATTTAAACAACCCACATTTGCAAACAACCCAAAAACATATATTACATCGGTTGGACTATATAACAGTAATCAGGAACTATTGGGAGTTGCTAAATTATCACAACCAATATTAAAATCATTTTCAAATGAAGTATTGGTTAAAGTTAAATTAGACTTTTAAGAATTACAATGATTCATTATGGCCGAGGCACTAAAACCAATAAATGGGGGTGGGTTACAACTCACTCCCTTTAATACCCATAAAAGATGGATTGTTACTAATCATAATTTTCGAACAGATTATTATCAAGTTTCAATCCTAAAGGGGGTTTCCCCCGGTCTTAATGAGAAGATAAATGTTTCGGAATCCATCGGAGCTCCAGCATATAGAGAAACTGACCAGCAAGATAACGCAGCATCAAACTCTACACCGTTTCTTAACTCAAAACATCAAAAGATAATTTATTCCGGCGTAAACCAAATGTTTTTTAAACATAGGGTTAACTATGAGCGTGATTTATATGCATCCGCATCTATATTTTCAATTCCCCATAACAGAATGGGTGATGGTGTAAAGCCGGGGAGTATATTAATCACAGATTCCAGCGTTAGTTCATCTAATATCAGTAGTATAACTATAACGGATACTAAATTAGATGAGTATCATGGGTATCTTACTGATACCGGCTTAAACACAAGTTCATATGTAGCATTTGGAGATATGGTTGGATATTGGGGATTCAATGATGAAGTTGTTCCTAGAACGGCCGAATCCGATTCGGTTATACAAGATAGAAGTGGGTATTCACACCATGCAACTGGTAAATCACTATCATACAACGGTGGAATCATAACTACTGGGTTTGTAGAAAAGGAAACTGGGACTAAAGTAACTTTCAATGGTTCGACTTCGTACATTAAAGTAGACCATAACCCTCAATTAGACTTCTTTAAAAATAGTAATTACGCCATATCGGTGTGGATGATTCTACCCACATCACAATCAGATACATCATCAAATTACAATTGGATTATAAGTAAGCGTGGTACTGAGAAAGACTACGGCCAGGATATGAAATTAAATGAGGTATTACGATATAGGAATATTGAAAGTCCCATATTTCCATTTGATTTAAAAGTTATTAACCAAAATGGGTTAGTTGATAACGGAAAGATTGTAGCATCAATTTCAGATGGATTGAAAACGACAGCAACCACATCAACCACTAAAGTAAACGATGCAACACAGCATCATATTGTTTTTAATAAAACAGGCTCTCTTTTAGAACTATATATTGATGGTATTAAAGAAGTATCATCTTCGGTAAATTTAAAAGAGCAAGTATCAAATACATACGATATGTTATTTGGGTCTGAATTCACATCCGACGGTTATAAGGAAGATGTAACATCTGATTTTCACTCATTAAGTGGTTCATTAGATGAGATTAGATTTTATAGAAAAGCATTAAGTCAATCCGAAATATCAAGCCTATCAAATAATGATTATGTTACAGGCTCAGCATACCAAACAAATGTAATCGGTGAAGTTTTTTATAATCATGGTATTATGGTAGTATCAGACCCCCGCCCACTATATAAAAATGTTTGGGTTGGTAATGACAATTGGGCATATGGTACTGATTATGGATTCACAACAAAATACAAATCATCAAAACAACTACATGAAATCGCATTGTTATGTGAGATTGGTGCAGATGAATTTAATGTATCACAAAACCCATCGTTAAAAAAGAACAATGATATAAATAGTGAATTTTTACAACCATTTGTAACCGGTTCAGATTTTGCACCATATTTTACAACAATCGGATTGTATAATCCAAATGGTGATTTAATAGCAATAAGTAAACTAGCCTCAGCTATTAAAAATAGAGATGATGTTGATATTACAATTAAAGTAAGATTAGATTTGGATGGCCCATTCGGAACTCCATCATTAAGTGGTTCATTAGAGCCCGATACAAAAACCGCATTATATAAAAGAAAAGATGGAAAATCGGTTTGGAATAAATTAGATAGACCGTTTTAATATTAAAATAAATAAAAATTAAGTTATGGCAAAAGGTAATTGGAGTCACATCCAAAAGTCAAAAGGCCACAAAAGTGGGCTTGAGACACGAATTGATGAACAACTATCAGCTAAAGGT
>Ga0307986_10003097_pt1 | contig 11681 bp, 5 predicted proteins | sample EllFjometageno82_FD_203170 | JGI IMG/M metagenome (GOLD analysis project Ga0307986, IMG submission 203170) | Marine microbial communities from Ellis Fjord, Antarctic Ocean - #82 | ecosystem: Environmental > Aquatic > Marine > Unclassified | place: Southern Ocean | collected 2014-10-09
TTGAGTGAGAAAGAATCGAACTTTCTAGACACATCGACGGAACTATTTTTTATATGCAAGTTTCTCAAACTTACTAGCTATCGTGGTTTACACTAATCCATTCACTCATTTTTCATTGATTAATATTTTAGAGGCAATCAATTCTATAAAACTCTCACTAGTATTATCCAGCTATACTCGTACTTACTTTGTAAAGCCATTCTTCTATGGTTTCATTGTAAAGCATTTCTATCTTACTAGCTTTCATTATAACTATTTCTTTAGCTATCTGCTTTTCGCTACCATAATAACTTTCATTCATTTTCGCTAATTCTAGCTTAGCTAAGTTTTGTACAGTCATTGTAGTGATATTAGGCGTAAGAGCTTCGTTGCTTGCTTACATATATATTATCCATATGATATCGTATTTAGTTTGTATAAAGGTGTGTATATATTTATTTATATAATAGTATGTTAATGTATAATGCAGTGACACAATGTCATGACACACTGTCATATGCTTTAGCTATAAATAATAGTTATATAATAGTAATATAGTATAGATATAGCCTATAGTAATAGTATAATGATATGTTATAGTATATATGCAACTATAAATATAGTTTATGCATAGTAAAGCCTGAAATACTAGGGGTATATGCTAGTAAAAGCCGGAATGTTTCGGCAAAATGCTGAAAAATGTGGGGCCGTGGGCTAAATGAAAACCGTTTTGGTAAGTGGCTGACAGTCAAGCAGATAGGGTATAAGACTTTACTTCCCTATAATAGCATATTTTAGTGACATTAGCCTGTTAAGGTTACTAGTAAGGGGCAAGTGTCACTGTTTTGTAAAATTACCGGTATTAGGTTATGTAAGAATAGTAAAACACATGTAAAACCTGTAAGTATATAGAGTATAACAACTAACAAGCAACACTATGGCGGTAAAAATAGGTATAAAACCAATAACTAATATATATATCGGAATACTACCTGTTACTAACATGTATATAGGTACAATTCCAGTTACAATTTAACAAAAACATTATATGTCAATAATTTATTCATACCCGGGCTCAACGCCAACAGCTGAAGACCTACTGATAGGTACTGATGTTAGCAACGAAAACACCACGGTTAGTTATACCATGGGGCAAGTAGCTGCTTTAGTTGGTCAAATAGCTTCAGCTGGTACAGTTACCTCTGTTCAACTAGCAACAGATGCTTTTCTTACGGCAACAGGTGGTCCAATAACTGGTCCTGCTCCAGGTACGATAACAATTGGCTTGGCTCAAAACGGAGGCACGCCATCAGCTACTACATTCTACAGAGGCGACGGCCAATGGGCTATACCTACAACTAATAGCGGGGTATCTATATCAAGCGATGGAGCTGAACTTACTAATTCAGTTACTTCTATAAATTTTTCAGGTGATGGAGTTTTTGCTAGCAGCCAAGGTGGAGTAGTAGATGTACAGATACAAGGTCCACAGAACGTGGTAGAAAAAATAACAACAGGCGTAGGTGTTAGTGTAACCCCTACTACAGGTGTAGGTACAGTGCAACTTATAAATACCGGTGTAACCAGTATAGTAGAAGGAGTAGGTATATCTATATCACCCACCGGTGGAACTGGTGCAGTAACTATAACAGCTAACAACACAAACGTTGGATCTGTAGTGTCTGTATCCGCAGGCGTAGGTCTAAAACTTCAAGGCACTGGAGTGTCTACAGTGAACCCAACACTAGCAGTTGATTTAGTAGGTAATAATAATTACATCGAAGTAAGTGAAGCGGCTACGGTTGCAGATCCATTAGACTATATAGCGTTTAACCATCTAGGTGGTAACACTGCTGGAGATGTTAAAACCACAACATTCGAATCTATACCGGTAACAGCGTTGACAGCTGTTAAGACATATATAGACGCTAATTCAGGCGGAGGAACTAATGGCGATGCTATAACGCATACTTTCGATAAAAGCGCAAGTGGTTTCTCAGGCACAGTACCTATCGCTAATCAAATAGTAACATTGACAGAGCTTGAGTATACTAACTTAGGCACTAAAGATCCTAATTTCTTATATTTAACCATTGCTAATCCAGCAACCCCACCAGTAACAGAAACAGTTACACTAGCTTTAGACGTCACGGGTGTTGGCCCAGCTGCCTTATTAGGTCCATCAGGATTTACCGTAACCGGTGCCCAAAATGGCGATACTAAAGGACCTGGCCTTATAGGAACTCCGTATACTTTTAATAGTGGGGCGACTGTTAACGCAAGTTACTACTTCTCTACGGCGGTATCCGTCAATCAACCAACAAGAAATTTTATTGCTGGTGTAACATCAGTCACAAATACAATGACAGCAACTATAGCTCAAAGAGTTGCTAACACCGTAACAGTCACGTTAGCGGCTAATGGTAGTTTAGGAAGTAATACAGCTGGAGGTGAAGGTACTATATGGAATTGGACTAGAGATGGTGGTGGAAGTTTGCCAGGCGATACGCAGGCTGATATAGGTTCTTTAAATTATAGTTTTACTTTAATAGCAAAAATAATTGATCAGAATCTATATCAATGGAATTCTCCTTTCACTAACGCATCTCCACCGACAGTAACCGAAGCAGGAACTGCAACAGTTGATCAAACTGTTACTGGATCTGTTGACGCAACGTATGAAGCTATAAGCTCAACTTCAACAATTACTACTAATTTCACTATAACTGGAACACCTGCCGGGTTTAATAATAGCAAAATAACTGTCCTTAACACAGCAGGTGCAAATGCTGTTTCTGGAAATGTTCCTAGTCAAACAATAGCGGCAACCGCAGGCACGTCAATAACTTTAAATAGTGCTACTCCTACATTAAATGATATAGCTTATTCTTTTGTAGGAACTCCGACAGCCACAGTAGTTACGCCAACACAAACAATTGGATCTGCATTTACAGTTAATGTAGTGGCTGAAGTTCAAGCAGCCACAACAACTTCGCAGTATGGTATTAAGACTACTAATGTAACTGGTTTAATTTTAGGTACTAATGCAACTTTAACTGCCACGTGTAATGTTAATGGTACTTCATTTAGTTTCACTAACGAAGAAAATCCAACGCAAACCAACATCCCTGTAGGTGCTACAGTAACTTGGTCTGCTACTTTGGTAGCAATTGCTCCTTCAGTTTTAACTATTACGCCAGCTACATTTAATCCGGCTCAAGCAACACTTACCGCCGTAGCAGCTGCAGGATCTAATGTAAGACAAACGACAACAAGTGAAAACGCGGTCACTGTGATTTATCCTTTACAACCTGTGAGCATGACGATAAATCAATACCAACAGCCTCCTGGCGATCCACCAGTTCCGTGTGATAATCAATCTAATATAGTAACTCGCTTCTATGGAACATCAAGCGGAGGAGCTCCATCTAGTCCTAATGGGCCTGTGGGTGGAGAATTTATATTTACCGCAAACAACGGTACTAACATAACGATAGGTGTTAGCGGAAGCTCCGGTCAGTTTACTGATGGTAGTATTTTATACAACGTTGCAGCTAGCGGACAATTATTAAATACATCAACCTGTTAAAATAAAAAACACAAGCATATATGTCAATAATATACAGTTATCCTGATAGTTCTAATCCAGTATTAGCTACAGATATAGTAATCGGTACATCGACGAAGATAGTCAACGGAGCCACGTCTAATGTTACTAGAAACTTTTCAATGCAGCAAATTGCTGACTTTGCTCAAGGAGGTAATTTTATTGATCCAGCTGCTTTTGATCATCAAGTTGCTATATTTAATAAAAACGGTCTTAAGATAACAGGCTCTATAATGTCTCAAAATGCTTTTCCAGGCGGAACATTAATGACGATAGCTGGAAGTCAATTAATCACGGCAGACAGCAGCGTGAACGGTAACTTAAGCGTACTTGGTAACTCGACGATAGGGTTAAATAGCACTGACAATATAATACTTAACGGAACAACTAGTTTACTAGGTCCAATAAGAGCTGGTGGATTCTTAGCAGGCACAGCTAATAGAATTTTAATATCACAAAATGATAGTACCTTGGTATGGCAAGACTACGCAGCTGGACTTACTTTTCAAGGTGCTTGGAACGCGCTAATTAATGATCCTACTTTAACCGATGGAGTAGGTGTAAATGGACATTTCTATGTTGTAGATGTGCCCGGTACTACTTCATTGGACGGTAATACAGATTGGCAAATTGGTGACTGGGCTTTGTTTAGCGGAGTAACAGGAGCTGGTGGTTTTTGGGATAAAATAGACAATACACAATCGTTAACCGGTACGGGTACAGCTAACACATTAACCATGTGGACAGATACCGATGTTGTAGGCAACTCTTTAGTGTCTCAAAATAATGCCGCTGTTATTATAAGTGGATCTGGTGGTGGTGATGGTAAAATACAATTAAACTGTTCAGTTGGTACACATGGTGTAATTATACAAAGCCCGCCTCACTCACAAAACGCTACATACACCTTAGTATTACCATCAACCGTTGGTACTGCTAATCAAGTTCTTGCGTCTGGTGGTGCAGGCGCGCAACTTTTATGGCGAGATGTAGACGACGAAAAATACGATTTAAGTGCAGGTACTAAAGTGGGTACTAGCGTTCCTTTGAATTTAACCTCTGGATCAGGCACTGATAATTCTGCTGTTAATTTAACAGAAGGAACTGGTATAACGCTAACACAAACCTCAGCTACAGAAATAACAATAGCGGGTACAGCTCAAGGAGTAACAGGGTCTGGAACTGGACAAGTTCTTTCTAAGTTTTCAGGAACTGGAACGGGTAAAACTGTTTTAGAAGATTCTAAAGTTTCAGAAGCAAACTCGAATTACGGAACAACTAGTATGGCTATGAAACCTCAAGGACTTGGTTCTGGGCTAGCGGTGATGGCGTATGAATTTACAACAGGCGTTAACTTAGCAAGTTTAGATCTTAGTACTGACAATTTTAGAATAAGTACCGGTATTGGTAATCTAACAGACTTATCTGTGTTTAGGCTTAGATTTGATAGCACTGCTGATGCAGATATTTTTAGAACACAATATGGTGTGCCACCTGGTGCATTTGGTGATGGAACTACTAGTTTTGCATCTACAAAAACATTTACGTTTAACTTTTCAAATGGAGCTACTGTAACGTTTACGCATCCAGCAGGACCTATAAACAATAACTTCACCAATGGTATTGACCTAGGCCGATCATACGGAGTAGTACCTGGTTGCGTAACATGTGGTCCAATACTTACTTACGTCTCTGGAAGTGGAACTATAACAATAAGTCCAACTACTAGCTTAAACGCTTTAGTTTCCACAATTTCAGTAGAAGGTGAGCTTGACATGAGTACCAATCAAATAAAAAACGTAGTAAATCCAACAAGTGCTCAGGATGCCGCAACTAAAAATTATGTAGATAATATAGACAATGTAACAGGCTCTGGGACAATTAACAAGCTACCTAAATTTGGTACTACAACTTCTTTAGTTGATTCAATTGCTTCTGAAGTTTCTACCATAGGTCTAGTAAAAGGACCCGGAAACGGAGGAGGAACTATAAACTTCTTTGGTCGTGGACCCTGTGTACCAACGGGCGGAGGATCAACGTCCTGTGATATGCTAAACGTTGCAACTGTTGATTTTTCTTCAGACCCATTTGGCAATGTTATTAACGACGGTAAAGTTTCTTTTATTCGTTGGGTTTTTTCAAGCTCTTCTGAAGCAGTCGCATTTAGAACTAAGTATGGAGTAACACCCAATACGCAAATTTCACCATGTACCCGCCCCGGAACTATAGCTAGTAGTGTAAACGTAACTATAACATTCCAAAACAATGCCACCATAACATTCAGCGTTCCAAGTGGAGATATAGGGCAGGCTTGTAATAACCAAATAGGTTTTGGAACTTACATAGAAGGTCAATCCAATCTAAATGGCCAAGTGCTTACATATATAAGCGGAAGCGGTAGTATTTCTACTGGAGACACCTTGGTAACTGATGTAGTAATCTCAATTGCCGGTGAGCTTGATATGTCTACACATAAAATAAAGAATGTAGTAAACCCTACAATTGCTCAAGATGCGGCGACTAAAAACTATGTAGACACCGAAATAACCACAGCTTTAAGTGGAACTTTAGTGTTTAGAGGTACATTTAACGCCGCTACTGGCGCTATAACTTCAGGGGCAAATAGCGGTAGTCAATTGTATACAGGGACAGCGGGCGTTATAGCTATAGCAAAAGGTGATTTCTATATAGCTGATACAGCTGGTAGTTTTTACGGTTCACTTGCAGTTAATGTTGGTGAAGAAGCAATAGCTTTAAGTACTGAACTTGCTGGCGCTTCCGTATTTACTGATTGGAGTGTTGTGCCTGCTGTTGGAGGTGTAGTAGGAACTGGTACTCAAAATTTTGTTACTAAATGGAATAACGCAGGCGGTACAAGTATAGGTAATTCTGTTATATTTGATAATGGAACTAACGTTGGTATGGGGACTAATGCTCCTATCAGTGGATTTAAATTAGATGTTGTTGGAGGAGATTTAAGAGTGGCGGATGATGCTACTAATGGTTTCGAGGCAGGGTACTCAGCTGGAGGTTCTAGTGCGTTTATTCAAGGATATAATAGAGCCGTGGGTGGTGGCTTTATAGACATGTTAATTAATAATTCTGTCACGGTAAAAGCAAGCGGTAACGTTGGTATCGGGTTTACTGCTTCTACCGAAAAACTAGTAGTTGCTGGCTCAATAAATTCATCTGCCCAGTCAACTAGCTTTGTCACTGGACCGCAAAGAGCAATGATGGATTTAATATCATCATCTAAAATAGCAAGAATTGGAACAGTACAAGGAACGGAAACTGCTACAGGTACACAAGGGGAAGTTTCTTTTATAGTAAACAATGCTGAGAAAATGCGTCTTACTTCAACTGGAGCTCTTTCTTTGGGTTCTTCAGGAACTGGATACGGAACTTCAGGTCAAGTATTAACTTCTACTGGTAATGCTTCTCCAACCTGGCAAGCTGGAAGTACAATTACTGGTACTGGTGCGGCTACTCAAGTTACTTTTTGGGATGCAACTTCTAATTTAAATGGTGATGCAAAGTTTAATTGGGATAATACTAATAAGAGATTAGGTATTGGTTCTGTAACTAACTTAGGTACGAAAACAATGCTTATGGTTATTGACACATCAGACGCTAGAAAACAAATAGAATTTAGTAATAATGCAACATATAGAGGTTCTATAGGCCACGACGCTGGCACTGGACGTAATGAGTATAGAACTGAAGCAACTACTGGTAAGCATGCATTTTTCAGAGGTGCTGCAACTACAAATACGGATTTGTTTATTGATGGTGCCGGCGATGTAGGTATCGGGACTGATACTCCTGATAGGAAATTACACGTAGAAGGTAATAATGCAATAGCAAGACTAGAAAGCACCGGTGCCGGTCAAAACGCACAGATAGACTTTAAAATTCTTAACTTTTCTACGATATGGTCTATAGGATCAAATATATCTTTAGGAAATACAGGGGCTTTAGAATTTAACTTATCGGGTACGACTAAAGTTATGATGAATACTGCTGGTAACGTAGGTATCGGAAACAACTTCGTGGCACCACTTCCTAATGTCAATGCTGATAATCTAGTTATTGGTAACACAACAAACAACGACAATGGAATCACTATAGCAACTACCAACACTGGTACTGCTAGTGTATATTTTCAAGATGCGGCAAGCACATCCGGAGGTTTTATAGATTATAATCATAGTAGCGATTTAATGAGATTTGGTACCAATTCTGCTGAAAGAATGCTTATATCTTCTGCTGGTGTTCTTACTTTAAAAGGTTACCAATCTGCAGGTACTCTAGTAACTAATGCTGCTGGAGTAGTTTCTATTCAGGCAGGTGGTGGTGAAGGTGGACCTTATTTGCCACTATCTGGTGGAACTTTAACAGGAAATTTAACAGGAACATCTGTGACTTTTACAGGAGTTGTAAGTTTAGATGGCACTAATCAAATTTATTTTGTACCACAAGCAGGAGAAAGTAATAATGAAGCAATGAGGATAGTAAGGTCTTCAGATACAATGTTTTTTACTTATGGTATAAATGCTCCTGATACAGCATTTTCTTTTAATAGCTTAGGTAATATGAATTTTGCAAAAAGCGTTGGTATCGGAACTGGTACACCTTCTGCTTTATTAGAAATTCAGACAGTAGGTACAAGTGGTAGTCAGGATTTTCAAATTTTTAGCAGAGGAGTAAGTCCTAATTATGAAGTTTTTAAAATATCAAGGTCAGCAGGTAGTACGGAACTTTTAGCTAATCAAAATTTAACTTTAAGTGCTGATTATGATGCTAATCATACTTCTGTAGATTCTAATATAATATTCAAGACGGACAACACAGAAAAAGTGCGTATAGCATCAACCGGCAACGTTGGTGTAGGAACTGCTGCTCCTGATACAGCTTTAACTGTTGACGGAAGTATAAGCCTTTCTTACAATGCAACACAGTCTTTTCAAGGTATGAAAAGAGGAGCTATTTACACTGAGACAGAATTTTACAACGCTACAACAAGCGAAGCGGCAAGACCTTTATATAATTTCACTAACAGTGTGGGAGGTTCAAATTTAGTCATAACACAAGGAGGCAATATTGGTATCGGAACTCTTACTCCTGATGCACTTTTAAATGTAGAAAGTCCTAATGTTGATACAGCTAGAATTAGATTGGGATGCTTGAAGAATGATGGATCGTGGGCTATAGGAAACACTATAGGTTCACTAGACTTTTTCTCGGCAGATGCTTCAGGACCAGGAGCAGTGATTAGAGGTTCTGTGTCTATGAAAGCAGAGATTGCAAGTGGTGCTGATATGGGTATGGCATTTGCTACTTACAACAATACCGAACGCATGAGAATTGCAGCTAACGGTAATGTTGGTATAGGATCAAACGCTCCTGCTAGTAAACTTACTTTACTAGGTAACACTAATAGCTACCCCCAAGCACCTGTAATTAGATTTGATTCAACAGCTACTCAAGCTAATGTTAGAAACTGGGGTATTGGTCCCGCGGATTCTAATCCTGGTAATTTTCATATTTATAAGAGTGGAGCAATAGGCAACAACCCTATAACTGGCGATGGGGCGAAAACTTTCACTATTGATTACCAAGGCAACGTCGGTATAGGAACGGACACTCCAGGAGCTTTACTTCAAGTACAAGCTGTAGATGGTGTTACAGGTGCTATTGAAGTTAAAGGAGGTCCAATTAATGGTGCAGTAGGTACAATAAATTCAGAATTAAACTTTGGAGCTAATGATACTTCGGTAACAGGAGGAATTGGAGGCAGCATAAAAAGTGTTAATGAAACTACTAATGGAGCCCTTGCGGGTATGTCTTTTTACACCTATAAACAAAATCGATCACCAGGGCCTGACTTAAAAGAAGCAATGCGTCTTACAAACGCTGGACAATTTCTAGTAAACCAAACAACTGCAAATACTGATGCTGATGGTTTTGGCGTTTATCCTCTTGGATCAAGTGGTGGAACTTTAGTTAATTGCTATAATGGCGACGATGGAATAGCATTACGAGTCGGTATAAATAGCGTAAGTAGCTCAAATATTTCAACACTTTTCGTTGTAGGAAGTACCTCTGCTGGTAGTATATCGCATGCAAATAGTAATTCGACCTCTTTCAACACAACTTCTGATTATAGATTAAAAGAAGATTTACAAGACTTTAATGGTTTGGATATGATTTCTGATATTCCTGTTTATGACTTTAAATGGAAATCTGACGAAAGCAGAAGTTATGGTGTAATGGCTCACGAACTTCAAGAGGTTTTACCTGATGCAGTAACAGGAGAAAAAGATGCAGAAGAAACTCAACAGGTTGACTATTCTAAAATAGTTCCCTTGTTAGTTAAATCAATACAAGAGCTGAAAGCGGAAATAGAACTACTAAAAGCTAGATAATAATTCAAATAGTTATAGCGTACTCAATACAGTGCGCTATAACTTATGGAAATATAGTTAAAAACAAGTGATAATATAAAACATAGTTAACGGTTTACTAGCTATGATTAAACCAAAAGTGTAAACCAACCAATAAAACCAAAACCAATGACGTTTTTTTACCAGACTCAATCGTGGAATAGTCAACCACAAGTAACCGAAGAAACAATTAAGCTATGGAAAACCCTATCAGAGAAATCAAACTGGAGGATTGTTCAATTGCCAAATGGGTTTTATCAAACCGAATACCAGGATCTTAACGACGCCTGGATTGATGTAACAAGAAGAGAAACTGTAGAAGGAGCTGAAACAGCTATCAATAAATCAGTTGATCATTACTCTAAAAAAGTAGAGTTCATCAATGGACCTAAAGTTGTAAAGACTTTCAAATAGTAAAATTCAATCAAATTAAATTAAATTAAATATGTCAGACTTAATAGTCAAGAACCTTAATTTTGGGCAAGAAGCTCAAGATCAAGTATTTGAAGGTATAAGTAAACTCACAAAAGCTGTTAGCTCCACGCTTGGAGCTAGCGGTAAGTGTGTTTTATTGGAAGATTCAACCGGAAGACCAATTATTACTAAAGATGGAGTTACAGTAGCCAACTCAATTGTTTTACTAGACCCCGTAGAGAATATGGGCGCAACTCTTTTAAAAGAAGCTGCGAGAAAAACAGTTATGGAAGCTGGCGACGGAACTACAACAGCAACAGTATTAGCACACGCTATACTAGCTGAAGCATCTAAAGTTAAAAAAGATATTAGTCCTAGAGACTTAAAAAACGGTATTAACTTAGCTGTTAATAAAGTTATTAAGTTTTTAGAAAAAAACAGTACTCCAGTTAAAGGAGACATGATTGACCAGATAGCAACTATCTCAACCAATAATGATCCTTACTTAGGTAAAGTAATCGGAGATGCTTTTAGAGCGGTAGGAGAGACAGGTGTGGTTATGATGGAACCTGTAGCTACAGCAGATACAGAAGTAGAAATAGTTGATGGCGTTCAGTATGATAAAGGTACTACGAATCAGCATTTCATGACTGACTTAGAAAAGAAAACATGTGAATTAGATAATCCTGCAGTTCTATTAGTGGAATCACCAGTAGAAAATGTTAGACAGATTCAATCTATATTAGAGTATGTTATAAAAAACAATAAACCTTTACTTATTGTTGCTGACATGGAACCAGCGGTTGCTGCTACGTTAGCAATGAACAAAACTAAAGGAAATATAAAAGTAAACGTTATCAATGCCCCTACTTTTGGTATTAACAAAAGAGAAATGCTAGATGACTTAGCTTGCTTAACAGGAGCTACGGTTATTAATGAGGATTTAGGCGATGATATGGATTTAATTCAACCTGAGTTTTTAGGATCATGTGTTAAATCTATTACTTCTGAAAAAGATACTATCATTCAAATTCAAAGTCAGTCAGAAGAAGTTTTAGGATTAATTGATTTTATTAAAGATGAATTAAGTAAGAATCCACCTCCTTTCAAAGTTCAAATGCTAGAGAAACGATTAGCTAGACTATCAGCTAAGATTGCAGTTGTTAAAGTGGGTGCAAACTCTGATATTGAATTAAAAGAAAAAACAGATAGAGTAGAAGATGCAATATGTGCTACTA
>Ga0307986_10003098_pt1 | contig 11678 bp, 12 predicted proteins | sample EllFjometageno82_FD_203170 | JGI IMG/M metagenome (GOLD analysis project Ga0307986, IMG submission 203170) | Marine microbial communities from Ellis Fjord, Antarctic Ocean - #82 | ecosystem: Environmental > Aquatic > Marine > Unclassified | place: Southern Ocean | collected 2014-10-09
CCAGAAATCATAATAACAGGTATGTGTTTGTCAATTTTCATTAATGATTTTAAAAGATCAACACCGTCTTTGTCACCCTTATCTAATTTAATGTCGATAATTGCTAAATTTGGTAATTTTAATTTTATTTCAAAAACAGCTTGCGAATAATTTGCGGCAGATCTTACTAAATAGCCACTTTCTTTTAGAATATTACAAATTAAAAACCTTATATCTGCGTTATCATCTATGACTAAAATTTCATTTTTCATTTATTTAATTACTGGAAGATTGATTAAAACTTTTGCTCCAGGTTGATTGTCTGTAATTACTATGTCCCCCAGATGTTCGTTGATAATTTTAGTGACTATAGGTAGGCCAAGACCTGTTCCATTTTTTTTGGTTGTAAAGTATGGTGTCATTATTTTTGTAGCATCTTTTATTCCGATGCCATTATCAATCAGTGTAATAGCTGTATAGTCATTATTGTCCACAATTTCTACAGAGATTTTACCTTTAAAATCAATGTTTTTTTCTCTTTTGTTTAAAATTGAGTCTTCAGAGTTTTTTATTAGATTAATAAATACTCTATAAAGTTGTTCCTCATCACCATTGATATTTGTTTTTTTTGTGAGAATTTTAAAATTAATTTTATTTACAGATGACATTTTGTAAAAATCAACAGCTCTTTGTATAACAGAATCTATTTTTAACTTTTTAAATATAGGACTAGGCATTCTGGCAAAGCTTGAAAATTCATTAACTAAATTTTCAATATCTTTTATCTGTCTGTTAATTGTTGTTAGATAATTTTTGAATTCATCTTTTCCATCTAAAACTTTATTGTAAAATTTTTCTTGCAACCTATCTATAGATAACTGGATTGGTGTTAGAGGATTTTTAATTTCATGTGCTAACTTTCTAGCTACACTTTCCCAAGCAGAGTACCTTTCAGCTACTAGAAGTTTATCTTGTTGTTTTTTCAATCTATCAATCATGTTATTGAAGTTTTTATTTAGTATTAGAAATTCTTCATCTGTATCAATTTCGGGCACTTTTACATCTAAAATACCTTTACTAATATTTTTTGATGCATTTATTAAATTTATTATTGGTTTAGTTAGCTTGTCGGCAAAAGATATCGCAATGATAGATGAGATAAATAGAAGCAAGCAAACAATAAGAATATATATTACTGCAAAAGTTATTTTAATACCTAGCTGTTTATTTTCTATTGAGTAATAAAAACTTACAGCCTGTTCTGTTTCTCTTAAATATTTAATGATTTCAGAATCAACATTTTTTGATATAAATAAATATGTGTCAATTAAGTTGTTTAGCTTAATAATTGCAGAAGACTTATTTTCTGAATTATTTACGATCAGAACTGGCAAACCAAGTAAAGATTTGTTCATTTCTTCTTCCGTAGGTTTGGAAAAATCTTCAATATTATCTGCATCTGAAAATAAAATGTTAAAAGAACTGTCTATCAAAAATATATCATCTACTCTTCTTAAGAGTTTTTCAGAACGAGCAATTTGCTGAAATCTTTTTGGTGCAGAATAAAATAAAGATGATGCTCTATTCAAACCAACACTCATAAGAAAAACATCTGCTTCTACAGTTTTCTTATTTTGTTCAGAGTAGCTTTTAGCAACGTCATAAGAATTGTTTACGGCTTTTGAAATTTGAGCGTTTAAAAAATTTTCTAATCCATAGTTAAAAATAAATAAAGAAAAAACTGCTATAAAAAAAGATGGTATGAATGTAAATAAAGTAAATGAAGATATGTATTTTAAACTTGTCTTAGATCCTGTTTTTCTTTTCTTGTTTAAAGAATATAAATTAGAAGTTTTTTTAAATATTATATAAAAAAAAATAGTAAGCAAAATTACGTCTGAAATTAATAGAACTTGAAGATTGATATTTGAAAAAAATAATAATTTAGGATTTATGAATGCTAAAAATGTTAGTATACATAGTGAAATACAAATAAAAGAAAGCGCTATGATAGATTTAAAGTTTTTAAATTTTTTTAACATACAGAAATAACATTATTTTTATATAAATATAATATACTTTGAACTATGGAATATTCTTTTATTTTACTAGCAGGCGGAAATAGCGGTAGATTTAGATCCGTCATACCAAAACAATACCATACAATTGCAGGAAAAACTTTAATTGATATTTCAATTAATAAAATAAATAAATTTAAGGAAATAAAGAAAATAGTTCTCGTTTACAATGGTAATCATAAAAAATATTTAAAGAAGATTAAACAAAAAAATATTTTCTTTATTGAAGGAGGAAATACTAGAAGTAAATCTACATATATTGCTTTAGATTATTTAAAAAAAAAAAAAATTGTTGGTAAGGTGTTGATACATGATGCCGCAAGACCAAATTTTTCTAAAGATCTTTTAGGAAAAATTCTCAAAAATTCAAGAAAAAAAAATACAGTTATCCCAATATTAAATTTAGAGGATGCTTTAAAAAAAAGACTTACAAAAAATAAAATTATAAGTGTAGAAAGAAATAAATTTTTTTTAACTCAAACGCCACAATGTTTTAATCTTGATGAAATTTTAAAATTACATACTAAATATAAAGACATATATGCTGATGATGACTTCTCTTTAATTCAAAATAATAATTTTAAATTAATAAATGGTGAAAAAAGAAACTTTAAAATAACAAATCAAGAAGATTTTAATTTGTTAAAAAGCTTTTATAGATCTACACTTAAAATAGGAATTGGTTTTGATGTGCACAGATTAGTCAAGGGGAGAAAATTATTCTTGGGTGGCGTAAAAATTCCTTCTGATTTTGGAACTCTTGGGCATTCTGATGGTGACCCGGTCTTACACGCTGTAATAGATGCTATTCTAGGTGCGTGTAACATGGGGGATATAGGAGAAAGATTCTCAGACAAAAAAAAGAAGTATAAAAATATAAGCTCAACTATACTTGTCAAAAAAGTAATTCAAGAAGTAAAAGAAAAAAACTATGCAGTTAATAATATCGATATCAACGTTATTACAGAAAAACCAAAACTTAAAAAATTTAAAGAAAAAATAGTTTTAAATATATCTAATTTATGCGACCTACCTAGTGATAGAATTAATGTTAAAGCTAAAACTACTGAAAAACTTGGTGTCGTAGGTGAGGAAAAAGCTATAGCAGCAGAGGTGATTGTTTCTATGGTTAAATATGATTAAAAAAATAAATATTTTTATTCTATCTATGGGGGCGATTGGTTATTCAAAGTATGCACCAGGAACAGTTGCGTCGTTTATTACGTGTATGATTTATATATTTTTTTACAGCTATGAAATTAATATTTTGTTATTAATTTTTTTTGTTAGTTTAATCTTTATTTATTCTGTGTATGCAATAGATAATTTAAAAAAAAATTCTTTTGACCAAGTTGATGCAAAAGAAATTGTTATTGACGAATTTGTGGGACAATCAATTCCTATTTTAACTTTATTTTTTTTTTTAGACAAATATGATATTCATAATTTTTTACTATATACACTAATCTCTTTTTTTTTTTTCAGGTTTTTTGATATTATCAAACCATACCCAATTAATAGAATTGATAAAGAAATGAAAAATGGCTTTGGTGTAATGCTTGATGATGTTTTAGCAGGTATTTATGCTTCTATTATTTTGTTGGCAATTATCGTGTTTGTAAATTATGAATAAGAATATTAACTTAATTATATCTAAGCTTATAAAAAAAAAAATAAATTTATCCTGTGCAGAATCTTGTACAGGTGGAATGCTTGCTCAAAAAATTACCTCTGTAAATGGTGCGTCTAAGATCTTCCCTTTCGGTATAATTACTTATTCAAATCATTCGAAAATTAAATTTCTTAAGGTTTCACCTAGTATAATCAAAAAATATGGTGCCGTTAGTGCTGAGTGCTGTTTTTCGATGTTAAAAAACTTAGCGAAAATTTCTAAAGCTAAGTTAAACATAGCTATTACTGGGATTGCAGGCCCAAGTGGCGGAACAAAATTAAAACCTGTAGGTCTTGTCTACATAGGCATTAAAAGAAAAAATAAAGTTGAAATTAAAAAATATATATTCAAAAATCTTAATAGAGAAAATATTAGAAAAAATGCTGTTAAAGAATCTTTAGAACTTATTTATAAATTTATTTGAATAACTTTCTGGCTCTTTCTTCAAAAGCATCGGTGATTTTATTTAATCCAAAATTAAATGAGTTTTTCATTATCATATTTAAAAAACTATTTTTTAATTCAAAATCAATACTAAATGAAAGTTGAGTTTGGTTGTTTATTTCTTTGAATTTCCATACATTCTTAAGGTGTTTTAAAGGTCCTTCAAGATTGGTCACTGTAATAATATCTTCATTTTTTGAATATAAAACTAGACTTGAATAAACTTCATTTATAATTCTTTTACCGACTGTAAGATCTGCCGTAATCTCAATGAAGTCTTTTGTCTCTTTTCTGTTATGTACACAACTGTCAAGACACCAGGGGATAAAGTCAGGATATTTCTCAATTTCTAAGACCATATCGATTAAATTTTTTTTACTACAAGAAATAATTTTTTTTATTGATGCTGATGCCATAGTAAAGATTCATCTCTAGCTTTTTTTAGTTTTTTAAAGTCTGAGTCAGCGTGATATGATGATCTTGTTAAAGGTGAAGAAGAAACAAGTAAGAAGCCTTTTGCTATCGCTATATTTTTTAATTCTTGAAATTCATCAGGATGTACATATCTGTCTAAGGGGAAATGTTTTGTTGAAGGCTGAAGATATTGGCCAATAGTTAAAAAATCTACATCAGCCATTCTTAGGTCGTCCATAACTTGTACAACTTCATCTTTTTTTTCTCCTAGCCCAACCATAATACCAGATTTTGTAAAAATACTTGGTTTTTTTGTTTTAACAGATTTGAGAAGTTCAATAGATGTAAAGTAACGAGAACCTGGTCTAACACTTAAATACAAACTTGGAACAGTTTCTATATTGTGGTTAAAAACATCGGGACTAGCATCTAGAACTTTTTCATAAGCATTATCTTTTTTTAAAAAATCTGGGGTTAAAACTTCAACGGTTGTATTCAAGTTATTTTTTTTAACTTCTACTATTACTTGTTGAAAATGAGCGGCACCGCCATCGTCGAGGTCGTCTCTATCAACAGAGGTAATTACAACGTGGTTTAATTGAAGTTCTTTTACAGCTTTAGAAACTTTAAATGGTTCCGTTGGATCTAATGCGTTGGGCTTACCGGTCTTAACATCGCAAAAAGCACATCCCCTTGTGCAGGTGTCTCCCATAATCATAAATGTTGCATGCTTCTTACTCCAACACTCAGTTATATTTGGGCAGTTTGCTTCCTGACAAACAGTAGTAAGTTTATTTTTATTTACAATTTCTTTCGTTTTAAAAAAAATTTGGCTATTAGTTATTTTAGTTCTAATCCAATCTGGCTTTTTTTTAAGTATTGAAATAGCATTTTTAATTTTTTCGGGGTGTCGTGATTTCATTAGTTGAGTATAATTAAAACTTCATTTTTTGTTCCAAATTTGAACTTTGATCTGTATAATGTCTCTAAATAGTCAAGATCAAGATTATCAGACAATAGTGTATTTTTATATTCTACTAATTTTAAGTCTTTTTTTAATTCTGAGTTTTTTACAGAAAGTCTTTTTTCATAATTTTTTTTTTCAAAATAAGAAATTAAGCCTCTCTCACCGCCAATTAAGTTGATTGCAATATATAGTGTTAAAAAAATTTGAAAAAATAGAATTTTTTTTGCTTTTAAAACTTCGAAAATTTTCATATTTAAATACTAGCGATTTTAGAAGATTTTCCAAGCTGTTCTTCTATCCTTAACAATCTGTTATATTTTGCTACTCTTTCTGATCTTGCTAAAGAACCTGTCTTAATTTGAGTTGATTGTGTGGCCACAGATAAATCCGCAATAAATGTATCTTCAGTATCTCCAGATCTATGTGAGATAATTGTGCTAAAATTATTTTTTTTGGCTAACTCAATAACATTTAAAGTTTCTGTCAACGTTCCTATTTGGTTAACTTTAATTAAAATAGAATTAGCTGATTTTTCTTTTATACCTCTTTTTAATCTGTTGACATTGGTAACGAATAAATCATCTCCAACAATTTGAACTTTTTTCCCTATTTCTTTTGTTAATTTGGACCAAGCTTTCCAGTCTTCTTCTGCAAATGGATCTTCGATAGATTTAATGGGGTATTTAGAAACTAATTTTTTATAATAATTTACACTTTCTTCAACTGAAATAAATTTAGAAGAATTAAGTGAGTATTTTCCATTGTTATTTATTAATTCATTCGCAGCTACATCTAAACAGATATTAATATCTTTCCCTGGTTTTAAATTAGATTTCTCAATAGCATCCACAATCATTTCTAAAGCTTCTTCGTTTGAATTGATAGATGGGGCAAAACCTCCTTCATCTCCAACATTAGTTAATAAGTTTTTAGATTGAAGAATTTTTTTTAAGCTTTGAATAACTAAAAAACATTTTTCAATTGCGTCCATAAAGTTTTTTGCAGAGTCAGGTCTGATCATAAACTCTTGAATTCTTAAGTTGTTATCTGCGTGCGCTCCACCGTTAATAATATTCATTAGTGGCATGGGTAATAAAAAAAAATTTCCAAGATGTTGGTACAATTCTTTTTTTTTTGAAATTGCTGCTGCTTTAGAAGCGGCAAGAGAAACGGCTAATAGAGCATTGGCACCTAATTTACTTTTATTCTCTGTGCCATCTAAATTTAATAAAATTTGATCTATTTTTTTTTGGTCTATAGCTTTAATATTTCTTAAGTTTTTATTGATTACAGTATTTATATTATTGACTGCTTTTAAAACACTTTTACCTAAAAAATATTTTTTATTTTTATCTCTTAATTCATAAGCTTCAAAAGCACCAGTTGATGCTCCAGAAGGCACGATAGCAGACGCTTTTGCTTTGTTGTTTAAGTGAACTTCTGCTTCTACAGTTGGATTGCCTCTGCTATCAAAGACTTGTCTGCCTACTACTTTTATGATTTTAGCCATTTATTAATTTTTAATCAGTAAGTCTATCGACACTAGCTGTTTTAAAAGATCTTTTATTTCACTTAATGGGACCATGTTAGGTCCGTCTGAAGGAGCATTATCTGGGTCCTCGTGCGTTTCCATAAAAATCGCTCCTACTCCTACTGCAACTGCAGCTCTTGCTAAATATGGAACAAATTCTCTTTGTCCACCACTTTTTTCTCCCATACCACCAGGTTGCTGTACGGAATGAGTGGCATCAAAAACAATTGGATACCCAAACTTAGCCATAATAGGTAGAGCCCTCATATCAGAAATTAAAGTATTGTAACCAAAACTTGCACCACGTTCTGTAATTAAAATATTTTTATTTCCAGAGTCTTCCAGTTTTTTTACTACATTTGCCATGTCCCATGGTGCTAAGAATTGTCCTTTTTTAACGTTAATTATTTTTCCAGTTTTAGCAGCCGCAATTAGTAGATCCGTTTGTCTACACAAAAAAGCTGGAATCTGAAGAACATCTACATGCTCTGCTAGGGTAAAACATTGCTCTGCTGTATGTACATCGGTAAGAACAGGTACCTCTACTTCTTTTCTAATTTTGTCAAAAATTGATAAAGATTTTTCTAAGCCTATCCCTCGTTTTCCTTTAAGGCTTGTTCTGTTGGCTTTATCAAAAGAAGTTTTATAAATTAAATTAATTTGTAAATCTGATGTTATTTTTTTTAGTTCCTTAGAAACATATAGTGCATGTTCTTCACTTTCGAGTTGACACGGTCCCGCAATTAGAGTGAAGGACTTATTATTTGCTATTTCAAAGTTAGCACATTTTACCTTGTGGTTAATCATCTGTATTTTCCGAATTATTTTTTGCAGCTTTAATAAAAGAGGAGAATAGAGGATGTGGTGCAAAAGGTCTAGACTTAAATTCAGGGTGAAACTGAACACCAATAAACCATGGGTGGTTTTCTAGTTCAATCGTCTCAGGTAAAGAACCGTCAGGTGAAAGACCAGAAAAAATTAAACCTTTTTTTTCGAATTTTAATTTTAATTTTTTATTTACCTCGTATCTATGTCTATGTCTTTCATTGATTAAATTAGATTTATAAATTTTACTTATTAAGGTGTTTTTTTTCAATTTAGCTTTATACGAACCTAGTCTCATTGTGCCACCTAGATTTTTAGTACTACCTTTTTTAATAGTCTTTCCCTTAATCCATTCTTGCATGAGTCCAACTACGTGAATTCCCCCGTTACCAAACTCACTCGAAGTTGCTTTTTTTATACCAAGGATGTTTCTAGCAGCTTCTATTATTGCCATCTGCATACCAAAACATATTCCAAAAAAGGGTACTTTATATTTTCTTGCGTAAGCTATTGCTTCAATCTTGCCTTCGGTTCCTCTAGATCCAAAACCACCAGGAATAAGTACTGCACTATATTTTTTAAGAATATTCGTTACATTTTTTTTGTTAATTTTAGTCGAGTCAACCCATTCTGTATTTAGATCCACATCATTAGTTAATGATCCATGGATTAGAGCTTCATCTAAAGACTTGTATGCGTCTTTTAAATCAACATATTTGCCAACTATCGCTATTGAAATTTTTTTTCTTTTTGATTTTACTTTATTGACAATATCTCTCCATATTTTTAAATTTGGCTTATATTTTTCTTTTAATCTAAATACATTTAAAATTTTTTTATCTAATTTCTCATCATTATACTTAATTGGAACTTCATAAATAGATTCGGCATCAACAGATTGAATTACATGATCGGGTTCTACATTGCAAAATAAAGAAATTTTTCTTTTTTCTTCTTTGGGAATATCTTTTTCAGATCTACAAATTATAATGTCTGGCTGAATACCAATGCTTCTTAATTCTTTAACTGAATGTTGTGTTGGTTTTGTTTTTAATTCTCCAGAGGCACTTATGTATGGAACTAATGTTAGGTGAATAAATAAACTTTTATTTTTTCCATCTTCATTTGAGAATTGTCTAATAGCTTCTAAAAATGGAAGACTTTCAATGTCACCAACTGTTCCGCCAATTTCACATATTACAAAATCTTCTTTGGAAACTTTATTTGAAATAAAATTTTTTATACTATTTGTAACGTGAGGAATAATTTGAACTGTGCTTCCCAGATACTCTCCTCTTCTTTCTTTTTCTATTATGTCTTTATATATCTGACCAGTAGTAATATTATCTTCCTTAGCAGCCGGCCTATTGGTAAATCTTTCATAATGGCCTAAGTCTAAATCTGTTTCAGCTCCATCGTCGGTAACAAAAACCTCTCCATGCTCAAAAGGATTCATTGTTCCTGGGTCTACATTTAAATAAGGGTCTAATTTTCTAATTTTTACTTTGTACCCCCTCAATTGAAGTAAAGAAGCCAGTGATGCTGAGGTCAAACCTTTTCCTAGTGATGAAACCACGCCGCCAGTTACGAATATATATCGCGCCATGGAAAAATATTATAGCGAGTTTTATTTTAAAAACAAAGATTATTTTTGATTTTCAGGAATCTGTGGGAGACTCATGTTTTGCTTTTTTTCTTTTTCTAAATCTATGACTGATTGAACTTCTTTAATCTCATTATGTGAAATTGAAACTAAAGCAATGCTAGTAATAATAAAAAAAATGGCGAGTATTGATGTAAATTTAGTTAGAAAACTACCTGCTGTTCTTGACGTTGTGAAATTATCCTGTGAAACACCAAGACCTAACGCTCCGCCCTCAGATCTCTGAAGTAATATCACTATTACAAGGAGAACAGCCAGGATAATATTTACAGTTAGTAAAATGCTTTCCATGTGTATTATTTATAGTAATTCTTTATTATATCAATAAATTTTTTGTCGGATTTTGATGCACCACCAATTAAAAAGCCATCTATTTCATTAAGACTTTTAAATTGACTAACATTTTCACCATCAACAGATCCACCATATAAAACTGGTGGCAAACTTGATTTTTTAAAAATATTTTTTAATATTTTTTTAATAAATATTGTTGTTTCTAATAAATCTTTTGCTTCGGGTATTTTACCAGTTCCAATTGACCAAATTGGCTCATAAGCAACTATAATATCTTTAGAATTAAATTCTTTTTCTAAAACATTTTCAATCTGTTTTTTTAAAACCTTAAAGGTTCTATTTTTCTTTTTATCTGTTTTATTTTCGCCTATGCAAAAAACAACTTTTAAATTATTATTTAATGAGTTTTCGACTTTGCTTTTAAGCATTAAGTCTGTGTCACCTTCGGAACGGTTGTCCGAATGCCCAACAATCATATACTGAGCTCCTACACTTTTAATCATAATCGGACTAATAGATCCTGTGTTAGCTCCAAAATTATCTTTGTGATAGCAATTTTGCGCTCCTATATAAATTTTTTGGTTGAAGAAAAAATTCGCATAACTTTCAACTAGTGTATGTGGAGGTGTAATAATTGCTTTGTATCTTTTGTTGAATTTTTTATCAGATTTAACATATTTATTTATTTTCTTGAGAATATCTATGGATTTAGGAACTCCAAACATCTTCCAGTTTCCAATAAAATACTTCATGTTATTTGCCATATTTAATGTTTTAATCTATAGGTGGTAAAAAATATAACGTTCTAATAGATTAAAAAAATGCTTACATCAATAAGAAAAATAACAACGTCTTTCCTAGCGAAAGTTCTAATAGTCATAATTATTCTGCCATTTTTATTTTGGGGTATGGGTGATGTTTTTAGAGGTGGTAATCAAAATATTTTAGCTACAGTGGACGCTGAAAAAATAAGCGCACAAAACTTTGTACTATACATAAATAGGCTTAATTTAAGCAAACAACAAAGAGAAAATTTAAGCAAAAGTGATTTACTAGATAAAATTTTATCTGATTATATTGGAAAAAAAATTATTGCGTTGGAAATAGAAGATCAAGGAATTAATTTAAGTAATAAATCTCTTTCCGAAATTATAACTAATGATGAAACTTTTGTAAAAGATAAAAAATTTTCCAGAACAGAATATGAAAAATTTTTATTAGAAAGTGGTATAAGTGCAGTAATTTTTGAACAAAATATCGCAGAACAAGAAAAAAAAAGACAATTACTAACCTACTTGTCTGCAGGAGTTATTTTGCCAGAGGTATTAATAAGAAAAGAATTTGAAAATGAAAATCAGATAAAGACAATTAAGTATTTAGAGTTAGATGAATTATATTCAAAAGTTCAAATTCAAGAAAAAGAAATTAGTAAAACCTATGAGTCCAACAAAAATCTTTTTGCACAGGAATTTAAAAAAATAAATTACTCAGAATTATCGCCAAGTAATTTAACAGGCCAAGAAGAATATAATGAAGCTTATTTTCAAAAAATTGATGAAATTGAAAATGCTATTTTAGATGGTGAAGTAATGATTGATTTTGTAAAAAAATACAATCTCACTCTAAAAATAATAAATGAAACAAATCAGCTTAAAAAAAATAAAGCAGGAAAAGAAATTATAAATGTAAACGATGCCCTCTTCGGGAAAATATTTTCAAATAACAATGTTAATAAACCGATATTAATAAATATTAATAATAAATATTACTTAAGTAATGTTATTAAAGTTGAACAGATAAACAGAACACTG
>Ga0307986_10003099_pt1 | contig 11676 bp, 12 predicted proteins | sample EllFjometageno82_FD_203170 | JGI IMG/M metagenome (GOLD analysis project Ga0307986, IMG submission 203170) | Marine microbial communities from Ellis Fjord, Antarctic Ocean - #82 | ecosystem: Environmental > Aquatic > Marine > Unclassified | place: Southern Ocean | collected 2014-10-09
TAGCTAAAGAATTATCAAAAAGATCTACAGGAAGGACTCTCTACATATTAGACGAACCTACTACTGGACTTCATGCTCATGACATTAAAAAGCTTTTAGAAATATTACAGGCATTTGTAAATACAGGCAATACTGTTGTGGTAATTGAACATAATTTAGATGTAATTAAAACAGCTGATTGGGTTGTCGATATGGGCCCTGAAGGTGGCGTAGAGGGAGGCGAAATAATAGCAGAGGGAACTCCAGAAAAAGTTTCAGAAACAAAAGGAAGTTATACAGGTCAATTTTTAAAGGATATTTTGTTCAAAGACACGATGAAAAAAACTGCATAGTTGATTAATTTTATGTTATAAGAGAATCATGGGAAATTTACTTCAATCATTATCTAAAACTATTCACGCTTCAATTGTTCTTACGATACTACTTTTCTTTAGCTTACATTTTTTTGGTGATGGTTTTGCGTTTGATAGAATTTTCTGGAGCTGGTTATTCAGATACCTGCATGTTATTGCCGGTATTATGTGGGTTGGACTACTTTGGTATTTAAATTTTGTTCAGATACCTTCTATGCCGAAAATTCCAGATGAACAAAAACCTGCTATATCAAAAGTTATTGCACCAGCAGTTTTATTTTGGTTTAGATGGGCTGCACTAGCGACTATCGTAACAGGATTAATTGTTGCTACATTAAATGGTTACGTTCACCAAGCAATGATACTTGGAATTGGAAGTGGTTTTGGAAAAAACGCTGCAATTGGGATTGGTATGTGGCTTGGAATAATAATGGCTTACAATGTTTGGTTTGTTATTTGGCCTAATCAAAAAAAAGCTCTTGGTATGGTTGAATGTTCACCCGACGAAAAAACAAAATCGGCAAGAACTGCAATGCTGTTTTCTCGAACTAATACATTACTTTCACTACCGATGTTACTTTCAATGGTAGCAGCCCAAAATCTTTACTAAAAATTATATATCTTCATCTTTCAAAAGTGTTTTTTGCGTCACCTTAAAATAATTAAGGACAGGACTTGCGACAAAAATTGATGAATAGGTTCCAATTATAACACCTAGTATCATTGCAAAAGAAAAACCTTTTAAAATTTCACCACCTAAAATAAAAATTGAAAATAGAGCAAGAAGAGTTGTTAAAGAAGTAATTATGGTTCTAGATAGAGTTTCATTTACTGATATATCGGCAATCTCATTAGTTTTAAGTTTTGAATACTTTAATAAATTTTCTCTGATACGATCAAATATAACGACAGTGTCATTCATCGAATAACCAACTATTGTCAAAACTGCTGCAACTATAGAAAGATTTACCTCAAAAGATAGAATGGAAAAAATACCAAGAGTAATAATTACATCGTGTATAAGTGCAATAATAGATCCTAAACTAAATTGCCATTCGAATCTAATCCATATATAAAAGAGCATAGCCGCTAATGCTAAAGCTATAGCGGTAATACCTTGTTTAAGAAGTTCGCTGCTTACTTTTGGTCCAACAGTTTCTACCCTTCTAAAATTTACCGCTGAGTTAATTTTTTTTGAGATCGTATTTTTTAGCTCTGTAATAAATTTTTCATTTTCATTAGCGTTTTTTTCAAACTTAATCAAAAAATCACCTGCTACACCAAATTTTTTAACGTTTACATCGCCAAGTTCAGGAATTTGCAGCGAACTTCTAAGGTCCTGGATTTGAATATTTTTATTTTCAATTCTAATCTCTAATAAAGTTCCGCCTTTAAAATCTACGCCATAGTTCAGTCCTTTAAAAAATAGAAATAGAATGCTTATAATTACAGCTAAAATTGAGAAAATATTAGCAAACTTAAAGTACTTAGAAAAAATTATTTTTTCGTTCATTATAATTTAAAAAACTTTCCTTTCTTATCGTTCAAAACAATTACTGAAGTTAAATGTCTAGCAATAAAATAAGCAGAAAAAAGCGTTGTTGTTATTCCTATTCCAAGAGTTACCGCGAAACCTTTTACGGGTCCAGATCCAAAAATAAATAAAATTACTGCCGCTATTAAAGTTGTGACATTGGCATCTATAACTGTAATTTTAGCTTTGTTGTAACCTGTGTCAAACGCATGTATAATTGATTTTTCTGTTTTTAATTCTTCTTTTATTCTTTCGTAAATCAAAACATTTGAATCAACAGCCATGCCGACTGTTAAAATAATCCCAGCAATTCCAGGTAAAGTTAATGTCGCTTCAATTATAGTTAAAATCCCAACCATCATAAACAAATTTGCAATTAGTGAAATATTGGAAACCAAACCAAAAATTCTGTATTTAAAAAACATAAATATAATTACCAGTATAAATCCTACAATAAGAGAGAATACGCCCGCATCTATCGAGTCCTTTCCTAGATCTGGACCAACAGTTCTCTCTTCAACAATATTAATTGGCGCAGGTAAAGCTCCTGACCTTAGTAACAAAGCTAAATCAGTTGATTCTTGAAATGAAAATCCACCTGAAATAGTTCCTGTGCCTCCTGTGATGGCTTCACGTATTTGTGGGGCACTAATCACAGCGTTATCAAGTACAATGGCAAGTCTACGTCCAACATTTTCGGTGGTAATTCTTCCAAATTTTTTTGCACCTAGTCTGTCTAAGGTAAATAATACAATTGGTTGATTAGATTGACTGTCAAACTTTGGTTGAGCATCAACTAAATTATCTCCGCTAATAACAACTCTTTTGTTTACTGTAAGCTCTTCGTTGCTTTCAGATAAAATTAGCTTTTCAGAACCAAACCCATCATCTTTTGAAACAAGCCTAAAAGTTAATTGAGCTGTTTTGCCAAGAAGTTCTTTCACTCTTTCAGGATCATCTATACCAGGTAACTCAACTAAAATTCTTTTGTCTCCACGTTGAAGAATGGTTGGTTCTTTTGTTCCTACATCATCAATACGTCTTCTAATAATTTCTATAGATTGCTTTAATGCAGCGTTATTTAAACTTACAAGACCAAATTTTGAAAATTGTATAAAAACTTTATCTTGACTGAACGTAAGGTCTAGCTCAAACTTATTATATTCAGAGATAAAAACATTGACTGGATTATCCTGTTGTTTAAAAAAAAGATTTTTAAGTTTATTGTGAAGTTTTTTATCAACTGTTAAGGAAATTTTTTCTGGTGTTATTAAAAAATTTTTAAAATTTATTTTGTTTTCATTTAACAGTTTTTTTACGGAGATTACTTTACTTTGCAGTTTTTGATTAATTAATGGTTTTGTATCAATTTCTAGTAAAATATAAGAACCACCTTGAAGATCTAAACCTAAGTTAACTTTCTTTTCAATTAAATTATTATTTTTTAAATTTAATGATGCAAAAAAAATAGCTGTAAATAAGATTAAGTATATAAGTATAACTTTAATTTTTGTAAAACTAAGCACAAAAAAAATTATTATTTAACTTCTGTTTTTTTTAGCAAACTTGTGATTGTTGATCTGATAATTTGAACTTTAACATTATCTCCTAAAACAACTTCAATTCTATCATCTTCCATAACTCTATCCACTATTCCAATTATGCCGCCTGATGTTATAACTTCATCACCACGTTTTAGACTAGCAACCATATTCAAGTGGTCTTTTGCTCTCTTTTGTTGGGGTCTAATTAGAAAAAAATAAAAAATTACGAAAATTAAAATTAAAGGTATAAATTGTGCTATTCCTTGTCCGTTCATAATAAAAGATTAATTATAATATCTAGAATATTTTAACAAGAACATAATTAAAAAAAACTATATTTTTTCGATATTGTGCATGTATTTTCTCAATACAGGGGGTATCGATACAGTACCATCTTCGTTTTGATAGTTTTCTATCAAAGAAATCATTAATCTACCTACAGCTAGTGCTGATCCATTTAAAGTAGACACAAAATCCGTTGTTTTAGAAGATTTATATTTAGCATTCATTCTTTTTGCTTGAAATGTTCCACATGATGAACAGCTTGATATCTCTCTATATTTATTTTCTGAAGGTATCCAAGCTTCTATATCAAATGTTTTTTCTGCGCTAAATCCCATGTCTCCTGAACATAAAAGAATTACTCGATAAGGTATTTCTAAGAGGTTTAAAATTTCCTCTGCACAATTAAGCATTCTGTCTAATTCAGATAAAGAATTCGCAGGTTCAACAATACTTACTAGCTCAACTTTGTAAAATTGATGTTGTCTCATCAATCCCTTTGTGTCTTTCCCGTAACTACCAGCTTCTTTCCTAAAACATGGCGTTGAAGCGACAAATCTTAAAGGTAAAACTTCAGAATCTATTACAGAATCTCTGACTAAATTAGTCAATACTACTTCTGCTGTTGGTATAAGAAATTTTCTTTCCTCTTCTTTGTTTAGTTTAATTTCAAACTGATCTTCTTCAAATTTAGGTAATTGACCTGTTCCAAACATTACATTTTCATTAACGAGCAATGGTGGTGAAATTTCTTTATAAGAAAATTTTTCAACATGTACATCAAGCATAAAATTGATAAGTGCTCTCTCTAGTAGTGCAAAATGTGAGCTTAAAATTACAAAACGAGACCCAGAAAGTTTTGATGAAATTTTAAAATCTATTTGATTATTTTTTTCACCAATTTCTATATGTGTCTTAATAGGAAAGCTAAATTTTTTTACAATTCTACTCTGTTTAATCAATTTGTTTGATTTTTCATCAACACCTATGGGTATATCGTCTCTTGCAATATTTGGTATATTGGAAAGCGTAGCATAAATTTTTTGATGTAAAACAATTTGTTTTTTTGTGATTTCAACTATTTCTATAGATAGGTTTTTTGATTTTTCAAAATTTGCAGGTTCTTTCAATTTAGATAGTAGTTTTTTCTCTTGCTCTTTTTTTTCTTTTTCGTTAATTAATTCTCTATTATTTTTATCGAGAAAAATTAAGTCATCAAGATTTATTTTACAGTTTCTTTCTAAAATTTTCTTTTTAAAAAAAACTAAATTTTTTCTAATCTCTTTAATGTTATGCATCTTCTTTTTTTTCTATAAATTTAACTGTCAGTATAGATAATTCATACAATAATAATAAAGGAAGTGCCAAGCCAATTTGAGTAATAGGGTCCGGTGGAGTTAATATTGCAGCCATTGCAAATATAATTACCACAAAATATTTCCGTCTATGGCGTAAATATTCTGAATTTATGATTCCTATTCGGGCTAATAAACTTAAAATTACCGGTAGTTGAAAACTTATACCAAAAGCAAAGATTAATCTCATTACTAAGGACAGGTACTCATTAACTTTTGCTTCTAACTGGATTGCTATCACGCCAGGCTCCGCAAGAGTTTCGAAGCCTAAAAAAAACCTTATGGCTAGTGGCATTATTAAATAGTAAACAATACAACCCCCTAAAATAAAAAGTGTCGGTGTGGCAATAAGATAAGGAAGTAATGCTTTTTTTTCATTTTTATACAAACCTGGAGCTATGAATTTCCATAGTTGGGTAAGAAAGAAAGGACTAGATATGAAAAGTGCTGCAAAAAAAGCAACTTTTAAATAGGTTAAAAATGCTTCATGCAATGCTGTAAAGATTAATCTTCTGTTTAAATTCTCGGCTAATACTGCGTCTGCATAAGGCTGGACTAGAAAACGATAAATGTCAGTAGAAAAAAAATAACTTATTGTAAATAATAAAATTAAAAAAAAAAAAGATTTAACAAGTCTAGATCTGAGTTCAGTTAAGTGACCTACAAAACTTCCAGCGTTATCATTTTGATTATTCTTTTTTGTCATTTAGATTTTTTTTTTTTTTAGGCAAGACATTTTTATTTTCATCAAGATTGGTAATCTCATTAATATTAGACTGGACATCTAAAAAATATTTTTTAATAGTGCTTGACCAATTGCCTAGTTTTCTTAAGACTATTGGGAAATCTTTTGGGCCAATTACTAAAATAGCTATAACTACTATAATTAATAGTTCTAACCATCCAATTTGTGGCATTAAAATTAATTCTTGTTAGGGTTTTCTGGATCGTCTGTTTTATCTACGTTGTCAGCGGGAGTTTCATCAGATAGTCCTTTTTTAAAACTTTTTATTCCTTTAGCTACATCTCCCATTAAAGAAGAAATCTTTCCACGACCAAAAAGAAGAACCACTAAAACTACAACAATTGCTATTTGCCAAAAACCTGGAACCATAAAGTTATTATACACATAAATTCATTAAAAATAAATATATTAAATTAATCTGAATCAGGTGTTTCGTCTATTGCTTTTTCTATATTTGAGTAGATATCCTCTTTTTTGTTTTGAGATTGTTCCTTATAAAACTTTCCTGTTCCAAAAATAGACGCATCTATAGTTGCAGTATCAATTAAGCCTGCTGAACTAAGCTCATCTACTGTTGGAAGGTCTGTTAATTTTTGTATATTAAAATGATGCAGAAAATTTTCTGTAGTAGCGTACTGAATTGGTTTGCCGATAACATCTTTTCTGCCGGCAGGAGTCACCCAGTCTAGTTCAAGTAAAATTTCTATTGTATTGGAACCGAATGCAACGCCTCGAATCTCCTCAATCTCAGATCTTGTGACTGGTTGGTGGTACACAATTATCGCTAATGTTTCTAGTGTAGCTTTTGATAGTTTTTTTTCTGTGGATTTTTGTAATGACATTAAGTTTGCCAGATCATTAGAAGTTCTGAATGACCATTTTTCTTTTATGCAAACTAGATTTACACCTCTTCCATTATAATCTGATTGAAGTTTTTCTAAAATTTTCTTTATATTAGTTGTGTTCTGGACTCTTTTTTCGATTGTTTCGATATCTAAAGGTTCAGAGGCCGCAAACAAAATGGCCTCAATTTGTCTTTCTAATTTATTGGAATTTTTTGGAAATTTTACAATATTATCATTTTTTTTTATTATTTTTTTCATTTAATTTATTTTTTTAATAAGAATTTTTTCAAAAATTTTTTTTTGCATTAGGTTTGTAACACCCTGTTTTGTCAGCTCTAAACTTGCAGAAAAAATTCCTGCTATCCCACTTTTTTTTAATTTTTTATTAATGAAAAAATTTTTAGGAATTAATTCTTCAATATCTTTCCAATCAGCAATATTTGAAAGATTTCTTTTAATCTGTTTGATGCCTTCCTCAGTAGTAAAAACTGGAAGTTTAGGAATACTAATTGTTTGGAAAGCCTTCTGCATTTTTATTGACGAATATGTTTTTAAAAGTTCATACAGACTAACTTTATAGACTGGTGTGTTGATTGATCTAATACCACCTTTCATGCCTCTATAGAAGATGTTTATTCCTATCCTATTTTTTTTAATAAGCTGGTCAGATAATAATCTTATAAGTTCTAGCTTTTTTAACTGTAGTTTTAATTTTTCTGCAACTTCAAGGGCTTTAAAATTATCATCGTCATCTTCTGGTAAAAGTAATTTAGATTTTAGGTATGCTAACCATGTAGCCATAAGCAAATATTCAGAGGCAACTTCTAAATTTAAATCTTTAGCGTCCTTGATATATTTTAAAAACTGATCAGCTAATTTAGTTATAGAGATTTTTGTTAGATCAACTTTTTGAGTTTTGGCCAAATCTAACAATATTTCTAAGGGTCCAGAATAATTTGGAATTTCTATAGGAATAGTATTTTTTGTAATTGATTCCATAATACAATTTTAACTTAAAAATTTATAAAATTCTGATGTTTTTTTCTTCGTAAAGCTGTCTATATATGGCGTTTCACTCAACAATTTTTTTACATCTTTGGTTTTCCCAGCACAATATAATATTAAATTACATCCGGCGTCATGCGCAAGCTTCGCATTTTTAACTATATCGTATTTAAGTGCTTTCATTGAAATGTCATCAGAAATTAAAATGCCCCTAAAACCTATTTCTTTTCTGATTATTTTTTGAATTAAAATTCTTGAATGAGTAGCATTATATCTCTTGTCAATTTCACTATAAAGAATATGTGCTGTCATAGCAAAATGACTTTTTATATTCTTAAAACATTTAAAATCATTTTTTTTAAGAGTTCTTAGGCTAGTTTTAACCACAGGAAGTTTATAGTGACTATCGACGTTTGCTCTACCATGGCCTGGTATGTGCTTAATTACAGTACCTATTTTATTGTTTCTGTAAAATTTTGCACACAATTTACCAAGTTTATTAATTGTATTTGGTTTATCAGAATAGCTTCTATCTCCAATTATTCTATGCCCGTTCTTGTGGTGTAAATCTAAAACAGGAGATGTATTGATGTTTATACCTAGGTTTTTTAGATGATTTGAGATTGTGTATATATACGTCTTGTACAGAGATAATCCGACATTTTTATCTATTTTATATATATCACCAAAATATTTTTGATTAAATATAGAATTGTCTAAAAAATTTATAAGCCTAGAAACTCTACCTCCTTCTTCGTCAATTAAAATTGGATATTTGTTATCGTTCATTATTTTTTTTATCGAAGATGTTAAATTTATAACCTGTTTTTCTGAAAAAATATTTCTTTTAAAAAGAATAACACCCCAAGGCTTTTCTTTTTTAAAGATATCCTTCTCTTGTGATGTTAGAGAAATTCCAGAAATACTTATAATAGCTGCTTTTCTAATCATTTTTTTTTCAAAAAGTTTCCAAAAATTTCTTTTTATTTTGCCATTTTTGTTTTCAAAACCAGAGTTAAATTTTATTACATCGTTAGTATTGTTGGAGAGGATTGGTAGGCCATTAATATCATCTCTAATATTTTTTGAAATTGTTTCTCTATTAACTTTAATTTTTATTTAAAATAAAATAAAAAAATAAAATAGAAAAAAAGAAAACTAATACTGATAAAATATTTTTAATCATCACATCTTAGAAGGTAAAGATACTCCAAGAATTTTCATACCATTTTCTATAGTTATGGCTACAAGTTTAATTATTAAAAGTGTATTCGGGTTTTTAATTTTTCCATCTATAATAAATTTATAGTCTGAGTCTTCGTTTCCTTTACTCCAATAGGAATGAAAAAGAGTAGCTAAATCGTATAAATAAAATGGTATACGATGTGGCTCATACTTAACTGAAGCTGTTTCTATAACTTTTGGCCAATCTAATATTTTTCTAAATAAATTTAATTCATGGGAATTTAATTCAAATTTACTTTCGTTAATTTCAAAAACTTTTTTTGTGTCAATCTTAAGAATTCTAAACAAGGAAGAAATTCTTGCGTAAGAATACTGAACATAAAAGACCGGGTTTTCTCTGGTTTTTTCTAATACTTTATCAAAATCAAAATCTAGCTCTACATCATTACTTCTGTTTAACATCATAAAACGTATAGAATCTTTATCAACTTCGTTTAAAAACTCTTTCACAGATATAAAATCTCCTGCTCTTTTCGACATTTTATATGGTTGTCCATTTTTAAAAAGTTTAACAAGTTGACAAACTCTACAGATTAAAGATATTTTATTATTTGATAGCGCGCTAGTTGCTGCAGAAATACGTTTAATATACCCGGTATGATCTGCTCCCAATATGTTTATCAAGTAGTCATAGTTTCGAGAGACTTTATCCGCATGATACGCGATATCATTAGCAAAATATGTCCAAGTGCCGTCATTTTTTTGTAAAGCTCTATCAGTATCATCGGCAAAAAGAGTAGATTTAAAAATTAATCTTTTAGTTTTTTTCCAATTTTTGAAATCGTCTCCTTTTGGTGGATTTAAATACCCTTCTTCAACAAATTTTTTGTCTTTAAGGTATTGGATTGATTTAGCAACTAGATTTTTTTCTACTAAGGACTTCTCTGAAACGAAATTATCATGAGAAATACCTAATGATTTAAGATCATCTTTTATCAGAATCATTGAATGTTTTAGAGATATCTCGCTTAATGTCGAAAAAATTTTATCAAAATCATCTAAATTTATTTCAGGAATTTCTTTCAATATTTTATTAGCAATATCAATCACGTAGTCCCCCGGATATAAATTTTCTTTATTTATAAATTTTTCACTATATTTAATTTCTCGTAATCTAAAAAAAACGGACTCCGTAAAATTGATTATTTGATTGCCGTAGTCATTAATGTAGTATTCTTTGGTTACATTATTACCATTAAACTTTAAAAGATTAGCTAATACGTCACCATAAATAGCTCCACGTGAATGACCTATATGCATTGGTCCTGTAGGATTTGCAGATACAAATTCTATATTATATTTTTTACCTTTTTCAAAACTTGCACCATATTTATTATTAGATTTTAAAATTTCTAATATTAAGTTCTGATATGTTTTAGATTTAAATTTAAAATTTATAAATCCTGGTCCAGCAACAACAATTTCTGCAAAATCATTAAGATTTTCTAGTAGTAAAGTTTTAATAAAATTGGCTAATTTTATTGGTGATTGTTTTGTTTTTTTTGCTAAAACTAGAGCAATATTAGTTGAAAGATCAAAATTAAATTCTTGAGGTGGAATTTCCAAAACAACATTGTCAAAACTTACATTTGGATCAATATTTAATTTGACACAATTTGTAACAACTAAGTGGTATATTTTTTTTTTATATATTTCAAAAATGTTCATTTTAAAGAATTAAATAGATTAATTGCATATCTATCAGTCATACCAGCAATAAAATCACATATATTTCTCTCTATATTATTTTTTTGGTATGCTGACTTCTTGATAAATTTTGAAGGGTTTTTTTTAATTTTTAAAAATAAAACTTTGATAATTTTTTTACCATTATTTGTTTTTTTTAATACCTCCTTACTAAGGTACATTTCTTTTTTTAAAAAAGATTTAATAGAAATATCAAATAATTGCATCTCTTTTGAAAAAGAAACCAATAGCTGTTTAGATCTGTATATATCTGCTATTGAGTTGGTTTTTTGTATTTTTATATTCTTTTTTGTATTTATGATTATATCATTAACCATTTCATTTATAATGCCTCTGATTATTTGTCGTAAAACTAACTCGCTACCTTTTAATTTAATAAATTTTTCATGTTTAGCTATTATTTTAGAAAGAATAGGTATGTGTTTTAAATCTTTAATTGTATAAAGTTTAGCTCTAAGACCGTCTTCAAGATCGTGACTGTTGTAGGCAATGTCATCAGATATTGATGCAATTTGCGCTTCCAAAGAAGGGCTTTTTAAATAATTAATTTTATTTTTAAAAATTTTTTTCCCCAATATATTATTGAACTTGTCTTCATTTGTGACTCTTCCATTATGTTTCACTAAACCGTCAATAGTTTCTAACGACAAATTTAATCCTTTAAAATTATAATATTTGTTTTCTAATAACGTAACAATTCTTAATGTTTGAATATTATGGTCAAAACCTCCATAAGGCTCCATGCATTCATTTAAGGCATCTTCTCCTGCGTGACCAAATGGTGTATGACCTAAATCATGTGAGAGGCTTAGTGTTTCACATAAATCCTCGTTTAAATTAAAATATCTAGCAAGAGTTCTTGCTATTTGAGCTACTTCCAAAGAATGAGTTATTCTTGTTCTGTAATGATCACCTGTAGTATTAACAAAAACCTGGGTTTTGTGCTTTAGTCTCCTAAAGGCAGTCGAGTGAATTACTCTATCTCTGTCTCGCTGGTAAGGAGACCGTAAAGAACTTAGTTTTTCGGTGTGAATTCTTCCCTTTGATTTAATTGCTACTGC
>Ga0307986_10003100_pt1 | contig 11675 bp, 12 predicted proteins | sample EllFjometageno82_FD_203170 | JGI IMG/M metagenome (GOLD analysis project Ga0307986, IMG submission 203170) | Marine microbial communities from Ellis Fjord, Antarctic Ocean - #82 | ecosystem: Environmental > Aquatic > Marine > Unclassified | place: Southern Ocean | collected 2014-10-09
CAAAAAGAAATTCCATTTGGTTCAGTGATGAGTAAAGTTTGGAACAAAAAAGTTTTTAAAAATATTCAAGAAAAAGTCGACGCCGCTTCCGTTACATTAGCAGAGGAAAGAGGTGCTTGTCCTGATGCTGCTGAATACGGAATTAAAGAAAGATTTTCAAATAAAACCGCAATTGCACCTACTGCTTCAATTTCAATTATATGCGGTGGAACTTCTGCTGGTGTAGAACCAATATCAGGCAATAGTTATACTCACAAAACTCTTTCGGGCTCATTCAACGTGAGAAACAAATACTTACAAAAAGTTTTAGATAAATATGAAAAAAATAATGAAGAAGTTTGGTCCAGTATAACAACAAATCAAGGCTCAGTAGCTCATTTAAGTTTTTTAACTGAGGCAGAAAAAGAGACATTCAAAACAGCCTTTGAAATTGATCAAAGATGGATTATTGAACTAGGCGCTGATAGAACACCTCACATTTCGCAAGCTCAATCAATTAACGTGTTTGTACCTGCGGATATACATAAAAAAGAATTACACGATATTCACTTTCAAGCATGGAAAAAAGGATTAAAGAGTCTTTACTATTGTAGATCAAAATCAATTCAAAGAGCAGAAAATGTAACAGCTGGCTCTTCAACAGATGTAACGAAAAATGTTTACAAAAAAGATAGCGAGCCAGAAAATAAAGATAACAATTATGAGGAGTGTTTGTCATGTCAGTAGCAGAAAAAATATTACCAGAAATAATTCAACCAAAAAAAATGGGATTACTTGTAGAAAACCCAGTATACAAACCATTTAGATATCCTTGGTGTTACGACGCATGGCTAACACAACAAAGAATTCACTGGTTACCCGAAGAAGTACCTCTAGGTGACGATGTAAGAGACTGGACAAAAAATATTACAGCTGCAGAAAAAAATCTTTTGACTCATATCTTTAGATTTTTTACCCAGGCTGACGTTGAAGTGAGTAATTGCTATTTACGACATTACACTACAGTATTCAAACCAACAGAAGTTCTAATGATGATGACTGCCTTTGCTTCTATGGAGACAGTTCACATCGCTGCTTACTCTCATTTGCTAGATACAATTGGAATGCCAGAGACTGAATATTCAGCTTTCATGAAATACAAAGAAATGAAAGATAAATATGATTACATGCAAGGTTTTGATGTTAAATCAAAACATAATATTGCAATGACAATGGCAGTTTTCTCAGCTTTCACTGAAGGACTCCAACTATTTGCAAGTTTTGCAATCTTATTAAACTTTCCTAGGCACAATAAAATGAAAGGTATGGGCCAAATTGTTACCTGGTCAGTAAGAGATGAAACTTTACATTGCAATTCTATGATTAGACTTTTTAAAGATTTCATTAAAGAAGAACCACAAATTTGGACGGATAAATTAAGAACAGAAATCTATGATGCTTGTAAAACTATAATTAAGCACGAGGACGCTTTTATTGATTTAGCTTTTCAAATGGGTCCTCTAGAAGGGCTACAAGCTAATGAAGTAAAACAATACATAAGATTCATTGGCAACAGAAGATTAGAACAACTTGGTCTTAAACCAATCTATGATGTTAAAAAAAATCCCTTAACATGGTTAGATACTATGCTTAACGGCGTTGAACATATGAATTTTTTTGAAGGAAGAGCTACAGAATATTCTAAAGCCTCAACAAAAGGTACTTGGTCAGAAGCTTTTTCTTAAGCCTTGAGTCTAAAATATAAAAACTATTGGAGAAAATCAGGTTTAAAAGGTAAATGGGGAGACATTTATCTAAGCAGACTCGATCAACACAAACCTAAAAATATTTTAGAAATAGGTGTCTTTTGTGGTGTAACAGCAAGGAATACTTGTGATTTTTTAAACAAAATCAACAGTGGTAAGTTTAACTATACAGGAATAGATTTATTTGGCGGCGATAAAGCCAAATCAACTGATGAAATTGAACCAAGTTTTTTACTTAATCAAAAATTTTCAAATCCACTAAAAAATATTTATTATAATTTTATTTTAAAAGAAAACTTAAACTCTATAACAAGCGTTCAAAAACTTTTAAAAAAATATAATAATAATGTAAAATTGATAGCAGGGGACACTAACTCAATATTAAAAGAAATAGATTTAAAAAGCATCGATTTTGTTTTTCTTGATGGAGGCCACAGTTATGAAACAGTTTATAATGATCTAACTAATTTATACAAACACATGAAAGATAAACAGAAAATAATACTTTGTGATGATTACGGTAAAGAAAGTTATATTCCTGAAGTCGAAAAAGCAATTAATGATTTTACCAAAAAGAAAAATCTTAAATTAAATTTAATAGAAAAAAGGTTTGCAGAAATTACTACTTAATATTTAGCAACCTTTAAAAGAAGACGACATATCTTTTAATAAATTAAAATATAAACTTTTACTTTTATCTAATTTTGCACCTAAAGGATCTAAAATGCCTATTTTTACATTAGTATCTTTAGCAATTGATTTTATAATTGCTGGATTAAATTGAGGTTCTGAAAAAAGACAATTTACTTTTTCATGTTCAATCACTTCTCTAATCTTCGATAGTTGCTCAGCACCTGGCATAACATCTGTGTTTAGTGTTAAAGCTCCAAGAACTTGAATGCCAAATCGATTTTCAAAATATTGATAGGCGTCATGGAAAACTACAAATCTTAAGTCTTTATTCAAATCATTTTTAATTTCTTTAACTAACACGTCCATTTTAGCTAAGGCTTTTTTAGAGTTTGATTTATAAATTGAGCTGTTTTTTGAATCTAACTGAACTAATTTTTTTGTAATTTCTTTAATTATTAGTTTAGCATTTATTGGGTCTAACCAAACATGTGGATCATGCTCTCCATGGGCGTGACTTTCGTGACTGCTTTTTTCTTTGTGATCATCATGTTCTTTGTGATTATCATGTTTTTCAAAAATATTTTTTTTTCTAAATTCAAGTTTTTTAATTCCTTTTATGTCCAGCACCTCAATGTGTTTGGCCTTTTTAGCAATTGTGTTTAAGGATTTTTCTAGGAAAGTTTCTAAATCTTCACCTATCCATATAACCAGGTCCGCATTTTCTAACATTTTTGCGTGTGAAGGTTTTAAACTAAAATTATGCGGAGAATTATAGCCATCAACTATAACATCAGGCGTTCCTACTCCATCCATTATATAGCTAACTAAAGAATGTATTGGTTTAATTGAAGTAACTACTTTAACCTCAGCATTTGCTGATGAAATCAAGAAAGTAAGTACAATAAATATGACTATTATATAAGTTTGTATTTTGTTTACCATAAAAGTGTTATAATATCACAACTTGTTATAATATAACATTATTTAATACAAGAGTTAATTTATGAATAAAGAAAATAAAAAAATTCTATTAAAAGTAGAAAATGCTAGTTTTTCAAAAAATAATAAGTGGCTAGTTAAGGATGTATCTCTTGAGGTAAAACAAGGTGAAATCGTTACTTTGATTGGACCTAATGGTTCAGGAAAGTCAACAACAGCAAAAATTGCATTAGGTATTTATAAGGATATAGAAGGAAAAGTTAAAAAGTTTACCAATAAGATTGGATATGTTCCTCAAAAAATTTCTATAGATTGGACATTACCCATAAGAGTGATTGACTTTATGTCTATAACAAATGAACCAACTGACAAACAAAAAAGTATTGCTCTAAATTTAACTGGTGTTGAACATTTAAAAAATAAAAGTTTAAGTGATTTATCTGGTGGTGAATTTCAAAGAGTATTGATTGCAAGAGCTATTGCAAAACAACCTGAACTTTTAGTTTTAGATGAACCTGTTCAAGGAGTAGACTTTAAAGGAGAAATTGCTTTATATGAACTAATCAAAAAAATATCAGAGGAATTAAATTGTGGAATACTTTTAATATCACATGACTTACATGTAGTTATGTCAGCCACAGACTTTGTGGTATGCTTAAATGGACATGTTTGTTGCTCTGGAACACCGCAAGCAGTTGCTAAAAATAATGAGTATAAAGAGTTATTTGGTGACAGAGCTTCTACAATTTTATCACTATACGAACATAAACACGATCATATACATTCACAGGACGGAACCATTAAAAGAAAACAATAACTAAATTATGCTTGATGATTTTTTTATAAGAGCGTTATTAGCTGGTACAGGAATAGCTTTAGTAGCAGGACCTATTGGCTGCTTTATTATTTGGAGAAGATTATCTTTTTTTGGGGACACCTTATCTCACTCTGCTTTACTTGGGGTGACTATAGCCGTTTTCTTTGATATTAACATTGCTTTTTCTGTATTTATAATTTCTTCAGTGATTGCAATTATGTTATTGAGATTACAAAAAACTACCAAACTCCCAGGAGATGCCTTATTAGGTTTATTAGCACATTCTTCACTAGCAGTAGGACTTGTGGTAATCGGATTTTTATCATCTATTAGGTTTGATGTAATGGGACTATTGTTTGGTGACATTTTAGCTGTTAATCAAAATGACCTTTTACTAATTTGGATTGGTGGAGCTTTAATACTTTTAATTTTAAAATTAATTTGGAAGCCATTATTTGCAGCAACAGTAAACTATGAATTAGCTGAAGCTGAAGGGATGAATCCTAACAAATACAATATAATTTTTACAGTCTTATTGGCTGCAATAATTGCTATCTCAATCAAAATAGTGGGACTACTATTGATCACTGGAATGCTTATTATGCCGGCAGCTATGGCAAGAAATATTTCTAACAATCCTATTCAAATGGTCAAATTATCAATATTTGGAGGCTTGTTATCAGTACTAATTGGACTGTTTTCATCTTTGGAATTTAATTCTGCCTCAGGACCTTCAATAATTACTGCCGCTTTGTTGTTATTTTGTTTTTCACTTATTAAATTTAAAAAATTTTCAGAATTGAAAAAATAAACTTGAATTGGTAAATAAATATATGATTCAAACTCAACTACTATCAAAAAATCAACAAGTTGTTTTAGATATTATTGAAAAAGCAAAAGAACCTTTAAAGGCTTACTCAATATTATTTAATGTGCAAAAAAAAGGGATAAAAGCTCCACAACAAATTTATAGAGCTTTAGATAAGTTAATTGAAATAGGAAAAATACACAAAATTGAAAGCAGAAATGCTTTCGTCGCTTGCAAGAATGCAAACTGTGAAATTTCCAAAGCAACTGCGTTTTCAATTTGTGAAAATTGTGAAAAGGTAACTGAAATTAATAATTTAAATCTTTCTAAATATTTGACTAATTTTGAAGACGACACAGGCATGAAATATCAAAAATATAATTTAGAATTTTTTGGATTATGTAAAAGATGTAAAAAAAAATAGAAATATTAATGAAAAAGTTTTTTATTTTTTTTTATGGGTTGTAACAATTATTTAAGCAATTGCTTGGACTTTTGAGAATCCTGAAAAAATTGAAAAAATTAAAGATATATTTAAAAGAAATGAAAAAATTAATATTAAAGTCGTATCAAATAAAAGTAAAAATATTTTTAGACGATCTTATTTTGAGGCATTTTGTTACAGATATAGAAAATATTATTTATGAAGATGAAGAGGGTGCTATTTTCATTTCTGCAGACAAAAAAGGAATCTATAAGATAGAATTTACCGGTTTTAGATAAAAACTACCTTTGGTTTAAAAGTAGCACTTCTCTATGGTCGTTACCTCTATATTTAGACAAAGGTCTAATTAATTTATTCGACGCATGTTGTTCCATTATATGAGCAGACCAGCCTGTAATTCTTGCCATTACAAATATCGGTGTAAAGAAGTCGGTGTCTATTCCCATGATATGGTACATAGGACCACAAGGGTAATCGACGTTTGGATGAATATTTTTTTGTTTAAGCATTATTTTTTCTAATATTTCATAAATTTCAGTAAATTTTTCTTTTTTAAGAAGTTTAGCTATTCTGAATAAATAAGTTCTCATTGTTGGAACTCTTGAGTCGCCACTTCTATAAACCCTGTGCCCAAATCCCATAACTACTTTTTTATTTTTAATAGCTTTTTCTATCCATTTTTGAGCTTTTTCTGGTTTGCCAATTTCTTTCATCATGTGCATTACTGCTTCGTTAGCACCACCATGAAGTGGGCCCTTCAAGCTTGCTATCGCACCAGTTATTGCACCATGGATATCTGATAAGCTACTTGTAATAGTTCTAGCTGTAAACGTTGAAACATTGAAGCTGTGTTCTGCATATAGAATTAATGAGACGTCAAAAGCCTTAACTATTTCTTTATCTGGAACTTTACCGAACATCATTTTAAAAAAATTTTCTGAAAAAGAAAGTTTTGTACTTGGGCTAATAATTTTTTTTCCTTTTCTAGATCTAAAATATGCAGCAACAGCAGTTGGAGTTTTTGCAAAAATTCTCATAGCTTTTCTCATATTTGCTTTTGGAGAGTTATCTTTTGTTTCTTTATCTTCTAGCCCCATTAAACTTACAACAGTTCTTGTCACATCCATTGGGTGCGCATTTTTTGGCATTCTTTCAATGTCTTTAACTATTTGTTTAGAAAGTTTTCTATGTGATCTCTCTTCTTTGATAAATTTTTTAAGCTGTTGTTTATTTGGTAATTCACCATTTAAAACTAAATAAGCCACTTCTTCAAAAGAACATTTGTCACAAAGTTCTTGAACTGTATAACCACGATAAGTAAGTGAATTAATTTCAGGCATGACTTGAGAAATAGTTGTTTCATCAACAACAATTCCTAGTAAACCTTTTTTTATTTCTTCACTCATTATTCATGTCCTTCTGTAGAAAAGTCAGTAATTTTATTATTAGGGGTATTATATTTCTCATATTCTACTAATTCGTACAACCTTTTTCTCGTTTGCATATTATTAATAATATTATTTTGATCACCATTTTTAAATATAGATTTCAAGCCATCTTCTACATTTTTCATTGCTAATCGTTGAGTTGTTACAGGATAAATAACTAGATTATATCCTAATTTTTCAAGTGCAGATTTATTTAATAATTTTGATTTTCCAAACTCAGTCATGTTAGCTAATAAATAACCTTTCGATATCTTTCTAACTTTTTCAAATTCATTTTCATCTTTCATAGCTTCAGGAAAAATCATATCAGCACCAGCATCTTCATAAGCTTTAATTCTATCAATTGTTTTATCTAGACCTTCAACAGTATTTGCATCTGTTCTTGCTATAATTAAAAAATTTTTATCTTTTCTAGCACTAACTGCATCTTGTATCTTTATTACCATTTCTTCTTTAGTAATTAATTCTTTATTGTCTAAATGACCGCATCTTTTTTGTTCAATCTGGTCTTCAATATGACAACCAGCTAACCCTTTCTCTTCAAAAGTAGAAATTGTTTTTTTACAATCCTTAAATCCAGTATCAGCATCAACTATAGTAGGTAGATCCGTTACTCTTGTAATTTGAGAAGCTCTGTAGCTTACTTGATCTAATGTAGTTAAGCCTATATCTGGCAATCCTAAATCATTAGCCATAACCCCACCAGAAATATAAACACCATCAAATCCAATTTCAGAAATTAATTTTGCAGATAATGGATTGTATGCACCAGGAAATCTTAAAAGCTTCCCAGATTTTAAAGACTCTACAAAGTTAGATCTTTTTTCTAATACGTTTTTTTTAGTAAAATGCATATACTGATTTTTATAAGACGTAACTTAGGAAATCAAAGCATTATTTTATTAGAACGAATAAAGCTGTCAGTATTAGCAATAAAGCCAATATATATTCAATAATTTTTTTAGTTTTTAAGTTGCTAACAAACATCTTAAGCGCACTGCCAAATAATGCCCAAAGAGAAATGGAAGGGAAACAAATAAATGGAGCGGTTAAAGCAAGAAACATTGTCGCTTTAAAAAAACTTTCTTCCAAAGGAAAAAAACCAGCAACAGCTGTAATTGCCACTGTCCAAGCTTTGGGATTTATAAATTGAAACAAAGAAGCTTCATAAAATCTTAATGGTCTACCGCTTTCTTTTTTAATAACACTAAAAGAACCCAACATTTTCCAGCTAAGGTAAACAAGGTAAATAAAACATAAAATTTTCATATAAAACTGAAGTGTGGGAAACTTTAAAAAGATATTGCCTAGCCCATAACTCACTAAAGTTATCTGAAAAAAATGTCCTAATGGAATACCAATTAAATGAGGAAGTGTTTTAAAATAGCCAAACTTAACTCCAGAAGCTGTGAGCATTGCGTTATTTGGACCTGGTGTAGCAAACATTATAAAATAATAAATAATTAGAGCAGACCAAAGAGAGAAAGTTATCATAAATATTTTGATATTATTTTATCAAAACCCACATAATCTTTTATTAAAAAATCATGCTTAATTTGTTCTACTTTTTTTTCGGTATAACCATCGGCAACTAAAATAAATGGTAGTTTTGCATTTGTTGCGGCCATCTCATCAACTTCACTGTCACCAACCATTATTGTTTTTTTTAAGTCACCACCTATAATCTCGACTACATCAGTTAAGTGTCTTGGATCTGGTTTGTTATAGTTAAAAGTATCTGACCCCGCTATATATTCAAAATAATTAAACAATTTTAATTTTTTTAACAAATCAATAGCTAATCTTTCTTGTTTATTTGTGCACACAGCCATAGAAATATTTTTTGACTTAGCCCAGTCTAAAAATTTAAACAAACCGTCAAACACCCTACTATTGTTTGCAATATTTTTACTGTAGTAATCTATGAATTCTTTTGTCATTTCTTTTTTAACCTTTTCGTCTGTCACTTCTTTTTTAAAAGATCTTTGCATCATCATCCAGGCACCTTTACCAGCTAAGCTCTTTATATCGGCTAGTTCCTTAGTAGGGTGACCAAATTTTTTCATTACATGGTTATGCGCACTCATTAAATCTGGTGCGGTATGCACTATTGCTCCATCTAAATCAAAAAGAACTGTGTATATTTGAGTCATATTTAAAGAATTAAAAAGAAATATTTTGTGACTTATTTAGACCCCACTTATAATATAAATAGAATTTTTTATGAAGTTAAATAATAAATTAAACAAAGCAAAAAAGTATAAGCTAGATCAAGAAAAACTCAGAAACAATGCACTAACCATTGGTGTAAACCTTATTGCACCTGAAACAATTTTTTTATCTAAAGATACTAAATTTGGAAAAAACGTAACAATAGAACCATACGTGGTGATAGGGTCAAAAGTAAAAATTGGAAGCAACGTAATCATTAAATCTTTTTCACATATTGAAGAGACGATAATGGAAAATAATGTCATGGTAGGACCCTACGCAAGACTAAGACCTGGAACTATTTTAAAGTCTGGTGCAAAAATTGGAAATTTTGTAGAAACCAAAAAATCAAAAATTGGAAAAAATTCGAAAGTAAATCATTTGTCTTATGTTGGTGACACTAGCGTTGGGCAAAACTCAAATATAGGTGCAGGAACAATTACTTGTAACTATGATGGAGTAAATAAGCATAAAACTAAAATTTCGGATAATGTTTTTATAGGTTCTAATGTTTCTTTAGTAGCTCCTATAAATATTGATAAGAATTCTACAGTGGGTGCGGGGTCAGTTATTACTAGAAATATAAAAAAAAATACACTCGCCTTAACAAGGTCAAAACAACAAGAAATAAAAAATTATAAAAGAAAAAAATAAATGTGTGGAATTATAGGTATTGCGAGTAACAAATCAGTTTCAACAAATATAGTTGAATCATTAAAACGACTTGAATACAGAGGCTATGATTCTGCAGGCTTGGCTACATTAAACGATAATCAAATCCAGGAAAAAAAATGTTCTGGAAGAGTAGAAAAACTTGAACAAATTTTGTTTAAAAATCCTTCTTTCGGAACAATAGGTATTGGCCACGTAAGATGGGCAACGCACGGAGTTCCAAATGAAATTAACGCTCACCCTCATTCTTCAGAAGAAGTCTCAGTAGTACATAACGGAATTATTGAAAACTCTGATGCTTTAAAAAAAGAACTAGAACTAAAAGGAGCTAAGTTCAAATCCCAAACAGACACTGAAGTAATCACTCTGATGTTAACTGAGGAAATCAAAAAAGAAACACCCATTATTGCGGTACAAAATACACTTAAAAAACTAAAAGGTAGTTTCGCTTTAGGAATAATATTTAAAAATTTTAAAGATTTAATTATTGGCGCAAGGAGAGGAAGTCCCTTAGCTGTTGGATATGCCAAGGATGAAAATTATCTAGGCTCAGATTCCTATGCCCTAAAATCAATGACAAATAAAATTAGTTATCTAGACGACGGAGATTTATGCGTTTTAACAAAAGATAGTATCGAATTTTACAATCAAAATGATAAAAAAATTAATAAAAAAATACTTGTTCTATCTGATGACAAAAATTTAGCAGACAAAGGTGACTATAAAAACTTTATGAGTAAGGAAATTTTTGAACAGCCAATTACTGTAAAGAACGGTATAAATGAATACGTAGATAAGATAAAAAATGATATTAATCTTCATAACTTCCCCATAGAGCCGAAATCTATTAAAAAAATTGTGCTCATTGCTTGTGGAACTGCGTACCACTCATGTTCAGTTGCTAAATATTGGTTTGAGGAATTAACTAATATTGATGTTGAAATTGATGTTGCATCCGAATTTAGATACCGAAACATAAAATTTAATCAAAAAAATTTATATGTATTTGTTTCACAATCAGGAGAAACAGCTGATACAGCTGCTGCTCTCCAACTATGTAAAGATAATAATGTTAAAACCTGTTCAGTTGTAAATGTTGTTGAAAGCACAATAGCTAGAAATTCAGATTGGGTATTACCATTACACGCTGGTCCTGAAGTTGGCGTTGCTTCTACGAAAGCTTTTTTAGGTCAAATGTTAATTCTTTATATCCTGTGTCTAAAAATTGCGTTTAATAGAAACGAACTAAGCAAAGAAAACTATATAAAAAAAATAAATAATTTAATTAACCTACCTAAAGCGATAGAAGAAGTTCTCACACAAGAAGACCAAATTCAAATTGTAGCTAAAGATATTTACCAGGCAAATGGTTCTATGTTTTTGGGTAGAGGCACATCTTATCCAATAGCATTAGAGGGTGCCCTTAAGTTAAAAGAGTTATCTTATCTTCACGCAGAAGGTTATCCTGCTGGAGAAATGAAACATGGACCTCTTGCACTAATTGAAGATGGATTACCCGTTATAGTTATTGCCCCAAAAGATAAATATTTTGAAAAAACTTTTTCCAACACTCAGGAAGTTATAGCAAGAGGAGGAAAAGTATTATTAGTAACAGATAAAAATGATCTTACCATAAATGAAAATATCAGATTTAAATTACAAGTTCCTTTTATTGAAGAAACTTTATCTCCATTTATCTTAACAATTCCACTTCAGCTTCTAGCCTATCATGTTGCTTTACTTAAAAATTGTGACATCGATAAACCAAGAAACTTAGCTAAATCTGTTACCGTTGAGTAGTGAACGATGAAAAAATCTTTAACACTAAGTATACTAGGAATTGATCATGGTCATATATTTGACATGCTTAATGAGATGATTGAAGAAGGTTGTAAATGTAATCATTTTTGGACCGAAGGATCACCATTAACACTAAAAGAATTTAAAAAAAAATATC
>Ga0307986_10003101_pt1 | contig 11675 bp, 12 predicted proteins | sample EllFjometageno82_FD_203170 | JGI IMG/M metagenome (GOLD analysis project Ga0307986, IMG submission 203170) | Marine microbial communities from Ellis Fjord, Antarctic Ocean - #82 | ecosystem: Environmental > Aquatic > Marine > Unclassified | place: Southern Ocean | collected 2014-10-09
TTTGGTGAGCTTGTCGCCATTGCTGGATACCAACGGGGCGTTGTTAATATCAACGGCAGAGTGAATGGCGTAGACGGTAATGCTGGACTCTCCCTAGTCGCTAGAAACGCAGGCAATGCTAACTGGATTAGTGGCCTCATAGAGTACGACAGAGATGACTCTATGACATTCGCCACAGGTGGAGCCGCTACGACAGCCGCATCAGAAGCCATGCGTATTGACTCTGCCGGAACTGTACTTGTCGCGAAAACAGCTGCTGATAATACAACAGTGGGCCATAGATTCGAAGGCAACGGCTTTGTATCGCATGTTCGTGATGGGGCAGAGCCTCTAGTCCTCAACCGACTCACCTCGGAAGGTACAATTGAAGAATTCCGTAAAGACGGCACTTCTGTTGGGTCTATTGGTACTGCCAACGGTGACCTATATGTAGACGGCGGACCCTCTGCCCACGCAGGACTTAGGTTTCAAGCAACCGGTATTCTACCAAGACATAGTGGCGGTAACTCAGACGGCGCTGTCGATATAGGCCAAGGTTCTAACCGCTTCAGGGACCTGTCCTTATCAGGCGGAGTCTACCTCGGCGGTACAGCAGCAGCTAATAAGCTGGACGATTATGAGGAGGGTACAGCAAGCATGAAGTGGTCTGATGGCACTAATGACTCTTCCGTTATTGCCTGCAAATACACAAAAGTAGGACGGCTAGTAACAGTCAGTGGTTATGCTTCAGGAAATATTTCTGGATTGACAGGAAGTGCGACTATACAGCTTGCGGGGTTTCCGTTTACATTCTCAGAATACGGTAGTTTTGCAATAAAAACTCGCAATATTAATTCCCCTACTGGCTGTATTAGTCTTGTGGGTTTTCACGGCCCTAGTGGCGCATTCGCAGGTCTTTCTTTTATTGTTGATAATGGTAATTACGTTGATGTAACCGTTGCGGATATGAGCGTCGCAACTAATGACTGTTACTTTGACATTACATATCAAACATCTTAACAACCATACGCCCACCGGACGGTAGGCATCGACAGGAGCAGTAAAATGTTAAACAAGACAGTTAAGGCAGACAAGATCGAAATCATAGGTGATTACAAGCACGTTCAAGTTAGGACAGCTACAGTGATTGATGAAGACGGTGTAGAGCTATCAAGCTCCTACCACCGCCATGTCATTAGTGCTGGTGACGACTACAGCAACGAGAGTGCTGACGTACAAGCCATCTGTGCAGCCGTACACACCGCTGAAGTAGTGGCCGCGTACCAAGCATCACAGGAGGCTCAGGAGTGAGTTCTTCCCCATGTCTGCATTAAGTTTATCCATAAGGTTTGCGCTACCACCGAATAACCTCGGGACGTAGCCATGCCTTGGCAACCGAAGAGGGCCGGGCCGGGTAACATCAGGGAGCTGTACCACTGGGTATGGGGTCAGCTTAATGACCTCGGTGCAATAGTGGGGGGGAATACTCCCTCCAACCTCCACGCGTCCCTGACTGATGTGACTGCGGATCAGCATCACCCCCAGCTCCATGACCTGACCAGCCATACCGATGTCACTATAGCCACTCCGCTTGACGGCCAGATACTGTCATACGATAACGGCACCTCTCAGTGGAAGAATGTCCCGGCCTCTTCTGAGGTGGATACACTGGACTCTGTCACTACTCGAGGCAATACAACTACCAATGCTATTACTGTTGCAGGGTTCACCTCTACAGGCATAGATGATAACGCAGCATCTACAGCCATAGAGATTGCGGCCAGCAACCAAGTTCAAATTAACAGCCAGACTATCGCAAATGGATCTTTGCAGATAAAGGGTTACGACACAGGCTTTGGCCATCTGAATATAGCGGTTATGCACAGTGCAGCTACTGCTGGCTGGGTAAGTGCTGTGACATCTACTACTGTCGCACTCACCAACAGCTCAGATCGCAGGCTAAAGGAAGACATACAGGACTATGACGCGTCAGAGGCTATGGATGCCCTAGAGTCAGTGGCCGTAAGAGACTACCGCTGGAAGGAGTCTCAGGAGCGTCAGGTGGGCTTTATAGCGGATGAGCTGCAAGATGCCCTCCCGTACCTAGAAGTGGTGCAGGGGGATAGAGAGGGCGACCAGATGCAGACTATTAACACCGCAGGGCTAATACCAATGCTCTGGGCACAGAATCGAGAACTACTTAGACGTATAGAAGCGTTAGAGACTAATGAGGAATAGTACAATGGTTGATAAAAACGGTATGGCTAAGAATATGGAAGTGGTTCTAGGTGAATTAAAGGCTTGGCGTGGCGAGATGGCAGTGGGCTTTTATAGGCTCAAGGGATCATCTCTTCGCATGGACAACACCAACGTCTTTCATGTGCTAACCAACTTCATTGAAGAGACTTTTGATAAGCTCCCCAGAACCCTAACGTACCTGACTATACTGGGGTTTCTTGGCTACATCATAGGCAGCGGCGTATCATGGATGATCTAAAGATAGAGTACGAGAGAGGCCGTAAGGATGGTGAGATTAACTCACTGGAGTCTGCCGTGGGCCGGGCACATACGCGACTGGATAAGCATGATACTCGCTTATCTTCTCTGGAAAAGGTGATGTATGCCGGAATGGGTGTAGTGGTTATACTGCAAGCCTATCCACATCTAGTTACAGGCGCAGCGGGGCAGTAATGGATTACAATATTATACCGATATTTATCTTCACGGTGATAGTCCTTGTCGCATGGCTGTCTTTGCCGTGAGTGCAATAACCGACTTTGCATCAGGACTAATAGCCCCCTTAACCGGGCTGGCCATGAAGTTCATTCCTGACAAAGACAAAGCTGCACAGATGGCCTTTGAGATGGCTACCTTGGCCGGTAATAGACACCAGTCTCTGATGGAGGCACAGCTTGAAGTAGCAAAGATTGAAGCAGGACATAAGTCACTGTTTGTTGCTGGGGCCAGACCTGCGATAATGTGGATATGCGGGCTAGGACTTGGATATAATGTATTGATACATCCCATCCTGAGTATCTGGTTTTCAATGCCGCCTATCGAGACTGAGCTTCTATATCCTACGTTAATGGGGATGCTGGGACTGGGCACGATGAGATCTTTTGACAAGAATAACGGAGTTGCGAGAGAAGGATGAGTCAACTGAGCCAACATTTTAATCGGGAAGAGTTCGCATGTAAGTGTGGATGCGGATTTGATACCGTGGATACTGAGCTGCTTGAGGTTCTGGAGGCAATACGCCAGCACTTTGGAGAAGGAGTTGGTATTAACAGTGGATGTCGGTGCGCCTCTTACAACCTTGATGTCGGAGGATGGCCTAGCTCGCAGCATAAGCGTGGCCGGGCCGCTGACATTGTGGTTACGGGAACGACCCCAGAAGAGGTTCAGTCGTACATTGATACAACATGGCCCGATGAGTTAGGTTTAGGACGGTACGAAAGCTTTACTCATGTGGACACTCGAAACAATAAGGCTAGATGGTAGTATTCTGGGGAGTCCTAATGCCCCCCACTGGCAGGCTTTGCCCACCTGCGAATACAACGGGCACTTTGGAGAGTAAAAGATGGCGACAAAAAGTACGTTAGTTTATACAGTACAGAACGACTTCTCTGGGGGCGAGATATCCCCTAGGATGCTGATGCGCTACGATAACCCATCGTACTCCAGCCGCCAGTCAACAGCTGCCGGTGCTGCGTATGACAAGTCTCTGCTGACAATGGACAACTGGCTGCCAACTTTGCAGGGCACGGCAGAGCGCGCCCCCGGGTCTCAGTTTATACACGACACAAACGTATCCCGTAACGCCAGAATAGTTCCCTATCGCGCCGTAACAAATACTCGAGGCATTCTTCAGCTAACAGCTGGCGAGATATCCTTCCAAACATCAGTGATTGACAACGCATCTATCAACCGAAGCCTAGTGTCTCCCAGAAAGCAGATCGTGGTTAACTCCGATCTAGGCAAGGGCGAGACTGGCGAGTGGGACTATGCCCCACATCAGTACGTTAGTGCGTCCGGCGACACTCTGGGAATGAAGTGGAGCGGCGGGAGTATTAGAGGTAACTGTAGGTTATGGAAGCGGCCTACTGATAAAAACTTTATGGTCATAAGAACCACGGCTGAAGTAGACGTAGCAACTGACTCAGTGCTTATTGAGTATGCTCTGGGTTACAGCAACTATTTTGTGGATGGCGACTACGAGCTTACTGTCAGTGTTGGCACTACGCTTGACGGTGACGATGTTTGGTCCCGGGTATGGGACGAACCCAACACACTGCCACCAACCAGTATAACGGTAAATGCAGACCTGCCTGCCGGGTATACAGGAACTCTGTACGTCAAGATTTTCATAACTGCCCTGCCATCTACTGACCAGCCCTACAGCCAGCCCAACATAAGCTTGGACTACTTCAGGATATGGGCAGATGCCGCAGCACTACCGGCAGACCTAGACCTAGTGACGGCGTATACAGAGTCAGAGCTGGCAGACATACACTATGTTGCCTCACCCTACGACGCTGCAACGCCATACAAGGCACAGAAGGCTATTGTCTTCACTCACCCCAATCACGCGCCTTCATGGTTCTATTGGGATGGTGATCTGGCTCAGTATGCGTTTGCCGTTATACCGTTTACCAACACTCCAACTCAATGGTCGGCGGGCAACTACCCATCAACCTGTACTTCAGTGCAAGGCCGGCTAGTTCTTGCTGGTGTTCCGACAGACTCGGAGACAGTCTGGATGACCCGAGTGGGCGAGTGGAACAAGTTCGATGACCTGCTTAATATCACAGATGTCACCCCAGAGGACTCCATTGAGTTCACTACCATATACCGGTCACCGATCCAGTGGCTATCTGGCCATAGAAACTTGCTAGTAGGGACTGATGAAACTGAGTATGTTGCCAGTGCTGACGGCATCTTTCAGCCATCTGACCTTGGTGTAGAGGTGCAGACCACTCACGGAGGCGCTCACGTGCAGCCTGCTGGCTTTGGCCCCGCAGTTCTGTTCGCAGCCGAGGGTGGGACTAAGATCCGTCAGGCGCAGTACAGTGCGGAGGTGGCGGGCTATGTCGCACCAGACCTAACCATCTGGCATCCAGATTTATTCTCTTCTGGCACAGTGAGGCTGGTTAGAATGCGTAACCCACACCAGATGCTGGTGGCCGTACTTGGCGATGGTCAGTTGGCACTGCTCCACTTAGATAACTACATTGGTGTAATGGGCTGGTCTCGCATATCCCTGAACGCAAAGGTGATTGATGCCTGCGTACTGGTAGACAATAACGGTATGGACATATTGTATATCCTGGTACAGAGAACTGTTAACGGAATACAGAAGCTATACCTTGAGGCGTTCTCTGACTGGACTGACTTCAATCAGCAGGAATACTTGTCCTCGCACCGGGTACAGATAAATACAGGAACCCCATCCAACGTCATTAGTAATCTTGATCACCTTGAAGGATCAATCGTTCAGGTGGTGGGAGACGGAGTCTATTTGGGGAGCTTCACTGTCACGGGTGGTGCGGTCACACTAGTTGACGCGGTGGGTGTCGCAGTACCAGTGTCACGGGCCGTAGCTGGCCGGGCCATGATTAGCACTATGGTAACTCTGCCTCCGCCGTCAAATGACCCAACTAGCAAGAAGCGATATACTGATGTTTCTGTTAGGGTTCTGGGGTCAACCACAACAATCATAAACGGCGAGAGGGTTAAGGATAGAACGCCTAGCACTCTTATGAATACAAGTGAACCTTTGGCCTACGTTAACGACCATACTGTGTACAATCTTGGTCAGAACCCATTTCAATTTATAACAATCGAAGAGACAGTACCGTTTAGGTCAGAAGTCTTGGGAATTTCAGGGAAGTTACAGGAGAACGCAATATGACTATTGACTCTAACATAACGAGCGAATCGTTCCTTATCAACGCAGCTCGGGTATATAGCTATGTGATAGAGAACAGTGGCATAAGCTCCATTACGGTATACGAAGTAAACGCTGCTGGTTTAAAGACTACTGTCTTAAACTACAACAACGTGCTGAATGGTTCTGGCCCTCCCTTGTGGGACGGTGGCACGATCACTTTCTCATCGGCTCACTTGGCTGGAACGGTTAGTGTTGAGGTAGAGCGAACCACAGCTATAACTCAGCTCATTGACTATCAGGCATATGATGCCTTCCCGGCCGAGACACATGAGTTTGGCTTGGATAAGCTGACCATGATCACTCAAGAGAGTCGTGATTTTATCGACTATCTTCTCGGAGATCCTTTTGGCGGCAGTGGCGGATCACCCGTTAACAGCCCGTTTGTCCCTTTGGCCGGGACACAAGTGAACCTACCCATAACAGGTGCCCTTATATGGGACCATGACAACACCGGCCCATCGTGGAGCCAGTCTCAGGGCGACCTGTACGGGATAAACTCGATGGTATTTACTGCCACCGGTGTTGATTCTGAGATGTTCATTACAACAGTGGATACACTTGGCAATAGTAATCAGTTCAGATTCTCAAAGGACGGCGAACTCAATATACCTAGCTCGCTGTCTGGTAGCGAAGAGTATTGGGTTATTAAGGGTGTTGACTTCCTAGGGGCAGAGAACGCATTAAGTATTTATTCGTTCGATAACACCACTAACCTACGCACCGCAAACCCCATCATCCTGTATACCAGCACGACTGAGTTTTTCAATCACGGAGAGGATGGCAAGATACTGACAAGTGGCGTGATTGGGGCAGGAGATGACAATCAGGTTCTGGTGACTAAGCTCTATGTCGATGGCGTAGTGTCTGGAATTGGAGGGCTACCCTCTGAGGTGGCCGGGAACGTGCTGGTTGGTACAGGTGCAGGCTGGGCTGTTGCAACTGGGATCACATTAGATAATGTAACTACCCCGGGTCAGGCTGACCTTAGCGTGTTTGGAAGTGTAGGATTTCTTAACACACACGGATCGCACACACTTGAGTCTTGGGACACAACAACTGGCGACCTGCTTGGTGTCAACTGGCTGAAGTTAGCCCCGAGCACAGCTGCTGGCGCGTTCAGTATCTACACGGACACGGCCCTGACTGAGCAGTTTGCGTTTGCTTCCGGATTCTTATCCCTACCAAATGACCCGACTGCCGCTAGTCACGCCACAAACAAGAGCTATGTTGATGCCAAGCTGCCTGCTGGCGGGAGCTTAGACGACACTCTGCGTTGGAACGGATCTAACTGGCTGGCTAATAGCAACCTACAGATCGATTCATCTGGTGATGTAGCCATATCGCAAGCTCTGACAGTAAGCACTAGCATAACCGCAACTGGTGATATGACTGCTGCTAACGTATCTTCGCTTGGCACTGTCGCCTCTGTATCGCTAGGAACTCCAGGCATAGTCTATAGTGGAGCTTTTGGAATACTAACAAACGTCAATCCTTCTGATAGGAATATCAAGCACGACATCGAGGACCTGCCTTACGGTCTGGACGAAGTCATGCAGCTGACTCCTCGACAGTTCGTATATAACGATGGCGACGGATCATTAAGCTACGGCTTTATCGCTCAAGAAATGCGAGAGGTTCTTCCTGAGTTTGTTGTGGAGGATGGCGATCACTTGGGAATTAAGGGCGACCTAGTCCCAATGCTGGTTAAGGCCATGCAGGATATGAGCGATAAAGTGGACTCACTTGAGGCCAAGATTGTTGCGATGGGAGGAGAACTCTAATGGGTGTACAGACATCAGAAGTGTCTATCTGTAATCAGGCACTGGGCTGGCTGGGGGCCGAGAGCATAACCTCTCTTTCCGACAGAAGCACAACAGCGGAACTGTGTAAGAACAACTACCCAATCCTCCGGGATGCGGTTATGACTGAGATGGCGTGGACATTTGCTACTGACAGAGCTACATCTGTTACCGCAGACCTTGACGCTTGGGGCCATAACTATAAGCACTCTGTACCACCGAACTGGCTACAAGTCCTCCGGGTCTACAGAAAGGTGACCAACGAGAGCAAACTGGATTCTATGGGATGGGTGCGGGAAGGCAACTTTATCATAACCAAGGAAGCGACCGTGTACCTGTGGGGCATCAAGCAGGTAACTGCTACGTCCTACTTCAGTGAGGCGTTTACACAGTGCCTTGCTGCAAGAATAGCCGCCGACTTGTGCATACCCATAACTCAGAATGTTAATCAGCAGGGCGCACTCTGGCAGCTGTACGGGGCCAAGCTTGAGAAGGCCGCTATGTCGGATGGACTCCAAGGATCTAACGAGGTTATCCAGTCAGAAGCACTGATCGACGCGAGGTGGGGAAGTGGGTAGTGCCCTCAGAAGTAGAGGCGACATACTAGCCTTAGAGGCATCTATGATTGGCATGGACCCGGGGTTTGAGGAGGGGCTTGAGCATTTCTTTGGCCACCAGACCTACGCCCGGCAGATGACGCTAAGCAAGGACAGCCTGATTGTGGGGAAGCTACACAGGTTCTCTTGCGTTAACATACTATCAAAGGGCGCGGTACGGGTTGAGGGTGAGTTTGAATCTGACACTTATACAGCTCCACATACATGGGTTAGTCGTGCTGGCACAAAGCGAGCTATAGTCGCTATTGAAGACTGTATCTGGACTACGATACACGGCAACCCAACCAACACTCAGGATATGAGTGAACTTGAGAACATGCTGATAGCAGAAAGCTACGAGGCACTGGAGATAATATGACATGGGTAGCGGTAGGAATGTCGGTAGTTGGCACTGCAACATCCATTTTGGGTGGCATTGCAGGAAGCAAGGCGGCCAAGGCAGCTGGAAAGGCTCAGTCTAAAATCATAAAGGCTACTGAGGCTGAGAATCAGCGCAGGCGAATGCTAGATCTAAACCAGCAGCTGGGCGGTATAACGGCATCAGTAGCTGCAAGCAACCTGCTAATGTCTGGTAGCGCGGCCCAGTATAGGGGCGCTTATGAAGCAAACACTAAGCTCGAGATGGGCTGGGACGCACAGAAGGCTAGGATGGATGCCAAGTTCGCTCGGATGACGGGTGCGGCAGCAGGGCAGGCGGCAATGTTCTCTGGCATATCCTCAGCTGCTGGCTATGCTTCAACCGCCGTTTCTGCATTTGGCGCACATGCTAGTGCTAATGGAAATGGCACTACAGGATGGTACTTGGGCGAAAAGTCAGGAAAGGGTTAATTATGAAACTTCCAGAAATACAACGCTCTAGGGCACAGCAAGCACAGTCAATGTCTCCAGCACAGGCGGCGGCTCCACACTTGGCCAAGATTAGGCTGGGCGAACAAGTAGCCAGCATGATCAATAATGTTCTTGAGGTTAAGGATGAGCAGCAGCTGTCTAATGCTAACTCTGACTACAGGGATCTAGTGCAGTCTTACAATAACTGGTACGACCAGCAGAAGACCTTTACCCCGGAAGCGATAGAGACAATGGGGCTGGAGGATTCTGTAGATACCTCTGAAGGAGACGTTCCTGCATGGAAGGTTCGCACCGTTGCTTTAGAGAAATTCACCAGCGACGTACAGAAGCAGCTTGGAGGAATGATTTCAAGTAACTCAAAGCGTGAGGCGTGGATATCTGACACGAAGGCCATGACGGCTCCCTCGATTGAGCGATCAATACAAGAGTCTGCCAATATGGGCATACAAGAGATGGTCAACGACGCTATTGACCGATATGAAGACGCAAAAGATTCAGGGAATTACCTAGGTGCAGCCCAAGCACTTAGCTCAATGCCGGTCCACACACCGAAGCTAGAGCGAGAGCACAACAAGCTAGAGAGAGAGCTTGAGGGACTTCAGTATGGGAGCAAAGTACAGTCAGAGCTAGACAGCGCCATTAGTGATGCAGTAAGGGACGGTGACTATTCCGATCTTGAGATGATGGCAATAGAGTCGGAGGACGACGACAATATAGTTAACACGCCTTGGAATGATGTCGAGCATACAGCGTGGGCTAAGACTATTCGTGCGGCCAGCAAGGCGGCGCAGATACAAGAGAAGGCGCGGTTCAGCGCGGAAAGTGGGGCGCTATCTAATGACCTTCTTGTTGGGATAATTGGTGGCACGGTCTCCTCGATAAGCCCAGAGCAGAGAGCAAAGCTAACGAATTCCGACTTCAGATATTTAATAAACCAAATGGACACAGAAGATACAAATGTTAAATCAGATCAGCTCACGCTTGCGGTAATCACGCAGAGCATTCTTCAGATCCAGACAGGTGACTACAGTGAAACCTTATCCTACAGTGAGCAGGTGGACGCGGTAAGGGAGGAAGTTAAAAACTCAACTATTGTCATTGATCCGATCACTGGAGAGAAGCGTGTCGAGATTACATCTTCCGATAGCTTGAAGCTGTTCAATGAGCTTGATCAGCTTGCCGCTATGCCCTTTAACTCAGACAGTCAGTTTGCAATAGTTTCAAAGGAGGTTAGCCACAGGATACTTGGGTACGCAGATAATGATATGTTTGCAGGATCAGGGCTAGGCGCGGCCACACCGGACTCGGCCAACCTAAACCAAGAGGCACAACGATCTCTTCGCAAGTTCGTAGACAACAACGGAGGGACTGAGGCAGATGTAAGTGAATGGCGTGAAAAGAGGATGCCTTACTTCCTAATGAAAAATTCCAAGCTGTCGTTCTTTAGGATGCCGCGCACAATACGAGTTTCAGCGGTGACAGATGTAGATGGGTTAGTTAATTACAAGGACACGTCGGCGGCACTAGTTGTAGTCTTAAATCAAGCGATGAATGCCACAAAGCCAGACGACAGGGCGATAGAAGAATCTAGGCTTAATATACAAACATTTGACGCATGGGCAACAGGAGTAGGAAGAGATTATGTCAATCACTGATGATATGGTTGCCCAGCGCAACCTGCAACTGCAAGACGAGTCGCCCACACTTCAGAAGTTTGCCGCAGACCAGCATGCTGACATAGAGACTAGGCGCGAGATTGCTGGCAATGAAATGCAGAACAGTGACTGGTTTAACGGCCCCGTTAAGGGGCTTGATGAGCCAGAGGAAAAAGACGTAGAGCTGACAACCTCTGATGACTTCCTCCCCTACCTAGCCGACATACAGAATGATTTCGATTTTGTCCAGCAGTACACAGACGATAAAAAGAAGGGACGGCCCAGGCAGGAAGGTGAGTATTCGTTCGAGTATCTAAAGCCTGACACTCGAACAGTTCAAGGTGTTGACCTTGCCACGGGAACACGGAAATTAAATACGGCTGACTTCAATGTAGATGGTGTAGAGCACCATGTCGGTATCGGCGTAGGACTCCTACGAAAGTCAACCAACAGCGCAATCAATGGGCCTAACGACAGTGGGGTTAGAGGCATGTCCCATATTGCCAGAAGCATCCAGCTTGAGGGGGGCGACTTCAACTCATATAAGAACGCCCTTGATCAAGTTCATGTCTCCGACCCAGCCATGCTGCTTGGGTGGAACGCGGCTGCTAGGGCAAAAGGTCAACAGGAAATACAAGACTATCTTGAGGCTCCTACCAACGAGGAAGATGTGGCCGAGTTGCCCCCCACTGGCAGGCAAGACATAAATACAGAAGACCTTATCAATGAGCCTGACTGGGTTGATAACGCCCGTTTCCTATGGAACATCGAGAACGCCGGCAGGTTTGAGGGGTCAGACCAAGAGCTTGTTGACTGGGGCTTGAAT
>Ga0307986_10003103_pt1 | contig 11670 bp, 10 predicted proteins | sample EllFjometageno82_FD_203170 | JGI IMG/M metagenome (GOLD analysis project Ga0307986, IMG submission 203170) | Marine microbial communities from Ellis Fjord, Antarctic Ocean - #82 | ecosystem: Environmental > Aquatic > Marine > Unclassified | place: Southern Ocean | collected 2014-10-09
TAGGCGCTTGCTGACGGCGGATTTTGCTAAGTTAAGTTGCCCTGCAGCTTGGGTGATACTGCCTGCTTCAACAATCCTAACAAACACCTGCATATCTTCTAGCTGGCCCATGGGTATAGTTCTCTTTTTACGAACAATGTTTTCGCATTCTTTATGTTTTTCCGTATTTAGTCAACAGGTAAGATGCCTATCAACCTAAACGGAACTGTATAAGTATGAGCAACCATCAGGATAAGTCATGACAACTAGTCAGCAACAACATATGTATTCTCGGGAGTTACTTCATGTCACCCCTGGCATGCCAGCCTCTGATGGTGATGGGGTCAAAATGACCCGTATCATCGGCACTCCGCAGTTAAATATGCTGGATCCGTTTCTGTTATTGGATGCTTTTGGTAGTGATGAGCCGCTAGACTACATTGGTGGTTTTCCTGAGCATCCCCATAGGGGCTTTGAAACGGTTACCTATATGCTAGCGGGTCGCATGCGTCATAAAGACAGCATGGGCAATGAAGGTGTTATTGAGGCCCATGGGGTGCAGTGGATGACTGCAGGCAAGGGAATAGTGCACTCCGAAATGCCAGAACAGGAAAGTGGCCTGCTAAAAGGGTTTCAGCTGTGGGTGAATTTACCCCGTAAAGACAAAATGTGTGAACCTGGTTATCAAGAATTTGTTGCCAAAGACATTGCCATGGACGTACGCCCCGATGGCAGCGAAGTAAGGGTTATTGCAGGCACAACAGATAATGGCATAAGTGGCCCAGTTGAACGAGATGATATTAAGCCTATCTATATGGATATTACCTTGGCGCCAACTGGCGAATTTAAGCAGCGAATCAAAGCGGGTGATAATGCCTTTATTTATGTCATTGAAGGCGAAGTATTGGTGGGGGAAAAGGTGAGTTTGTTACCAGCCAAACAATTGGGAATATTGAACGATGGCGACCATGTCACTATGACTGCAGCCTCCAATGGTGCCCGATTGCTATTAGTTGCCGCTACGCCGATCAACGAAAGCATTGCCAGAGGCGGACCATTTGTCATGAACACCAAAGCTGAGGTGCTACAGGCATTCGACGACTTTAGAAATGATCGATTTTAGGAGTTAATCATGGGATTACTTGTTAACGGAGAATGGCATACCGATTGGTATGAAACCAAGTCAACTGGTGGGCACTTCGAGCGTAAAGCGCCTAGCTTTCGTAACTGGATTACGGCAGATGGTAGTGCCGGGCCTTCGGGTATTGGTGGCTTTAAAGCTGAGCCCAATCGTTACCATTTATATGTATCATTGGCCTGCCCTTGGGCTCACCGCACCTTGATCTATCGCAAGCTTAAGGGCTTGGAAGACATGATTTCCATATCCGTAGTTAACTCTTTTATGGGTGACGAGGGTTGGACCTTTGAGCCAGGTGATCAGGTTGTTGGAGACCCTATCCATCAAGCTAGCAGGATGCATCAAGTTTACACCGCCGCCATGTCCGACTATACAGGCCGTGTTACGGTGCCTGTAATATGGGACAAGCACACCCATACTATTGTCACTAACGAGTCGCCTGAAATTATTCGCATGTTGAATTCAGCATTTGATGGTGTGGGTGCCACGGCAGGAGATTTTTGTCCTACTAACCTACTAGCAGAGATAGATGAACTTAACGATTTTATCTATGCAACTATTAATAACGGTGTTTACCGAGCTGGCTTTGCCACCACTCAGGCCGCTTATGACGATGCAGTGGCAGCTCTTTTTAATGCCTTAGATACCCTAGAAATACGCTTGTCTGAACGCCGTTACCTAACGGGAAACAGCATCACAGAAGCTGATTGGCGCCTATTTACAACCCTTGTCCGATTTGACGCGGTTTATGTGGGACACTTTAAATGTAACCTACGTCGCATTGTTGATTTTCCAAACCTGTGGGACTATTTGCGAGACCTGTATCAAGTACCTGGCATTGCGCAAACAGTACACATAGACCATATCAAGGCGCATTACTATGGTAGCCATGAAACCGTTAACCCAACGTTGATTATCCCAGCAGGCCCAGTAATCGATTTTATGGAACCCCACAACCGTGGGTCATTTCAATAGTATCAGGGGGTGCGTCAGTGCCCAGACGTAGATTGCAATATGACAAACTATTGAGTTTCAATGTATTATCTTATTTACCATAGAACGATAAGAGTTCACTAAATATGCGCTGCTTTTTACGTCACCTTTCGGTATTTCTAGTTGCCACTGTTAGCTTTTCAGGGGCCTTACTGAGTCAAACAACCTTAGCTAGCAATGCTAGCTTAACCACCCAACACATCGATGGCCCTGTCTACGCCATTATTGGTGAAATGGGAAACCGCAGTGCTGAAAACTTAGGCAATAATGCCAATTTTGGTTTTATTGTTGGTGATGCGGGGGTGGTATTAATCGATAGTGGTGCGGGTACGCAGGCAGCCAAGGCCATCGAAGCCGAAGTGGGGAAAACGACTTCATTGCCTATTACTACTGTTATCAATACCGGTGGCCAAGACCACCGTTGGTTAGGTAACGCTTATTTTGCTCAAAAAGGTGCCCGCATTATTGCTAGTAGTGCAGCTGTTGCGGATCACGATGAACGAGCAGGGGATCAAATACAAGGGTTAACCGGCGCTACAGGCCAAAACCCTATGCAGAATCTCGAACCAGTCACTGCTGACATTACCTTTGACCAAACCTACACCTTAAATCATGCAGGTTTAGAAATTCACATTAGCCATCAAGGTGGAGCTCACACGCCCGGTGACAGTTGGGTGTATATTCCTGCTTTGAAAATTCTGTTTACTGGCGACATTGCCTATGGTGATCGTATGTTAGGGGTGATCGAGGTGTCCAACAGTCAGTCTTGGGTTGAGGTATTTGAAGCGATGGCCCAGTTACCTGCACAGCAGGTTATTCCTGGCCATGGCGCAGTAAGTACGCTCCCCAAGCTTAGTGAGCAAACCTATAATTATTTAGTTCATCTGAGGCAGGGTGTCGGGGAATTCTTAGACAATGACGGCGACTTGGTCGACATTCGTACCGTTGACCAGTCTGCCTTTAGCCACCTACTTAACTACGAAGGCATCGCTCCAGGTAACGCCTTACGCGTATACCAACAAATGGAATGGGAGTAACTAGGGGCAGCCCTTTACTAAACTACACTTATGCGGCTTATTATATTAACTCTTGTCACTCTATTGGCTTTCGCTGCCAATTCACTACTTAATCGCGGTGCTTTGCAGTATGAATTAATTGGACCAGGAGAGTTTGCTGCCTTGAGAGTGGCTTTTGGTGCGTTAACGCTGTTCATACTATTAGCTTGGCGTAACAAAAGTCTTCCTAAAACTAAACCCATACAATTCAAAGGCGTTGTTGGTCTTGCTGCTTATATGGTGGGTTTTTCCTATGCCTATGTGAATCTAGACGCAGGCCTTGGTGCCCTGATTTTATTTGGTACGGTGCAAGTAGTGATGTTTGCTGCAGCCGCTTTCTCTGGCGAACGATTATCGGTTTATCGATGGTTGGGTGCGTTCATTGCACTACTAGGGCTGGTGGTGCTATTTTTGCCAGATAAACAGGTTAACTTGCCCCTGCATGGAGTGTTACTGATGTTAGTGGCCGCTTTTGGCTGGGCACTTTATTCACTTGAAGGACGCAAGGTAAGTGACCCTTTGCTCACCAGTACGTGGAATTTTATCTACGTGTTGCCCATTACCCTATTAGCCCTGTTAATAAGCGGTGATAGTGTTCTAATCACCTTCAATGGTGTGGTGTTAGCGCTGGTGTCTGGGGCTATGATGTCGGGTTTGGGTTACGCTTTATGGTACTGGGTTTTACCGCAGTTAGATGTCACTGTTGGCGCTCTAGCGCAGTTGTTGGTGCCGGTTTTTGCGTTAATATTGGGCGCTTTATTTTTGCAGGAAGTTGTAAGCCTGCGTGCCACTGTAGCAGCGGCTTTAATTGTTGGCGGTGTAGCGGCCGGCAGCCTACTCAAGCGGTAACTTAGGCCGTTGTTCCCCGTAGCCTGTCTCGCGCTCAAACGCGGCAGCTATTTGTAGCACTAGCAGGTCTTCCCCTCGGCGGCCAGTGATCATGACACCATGTGGCATGCCATCTTCAGTGAAACCACAAGGCACCACAATTGAGGGTAAGCCTAGCAGGGGTGCAAGGTAGAAAGCGGACCAATCGCACAAATCTTGCCCAACCGTATCCGTGGCCCCGTAAGCGAAGCAGTTGTGTGCAGGGGTGATGATAACGGCATGGTCTTGCATGTAGTTCTGAGTGTTGACCCGCAGTATTTCTCTAGCTCTAAACATGTTAAAAATCTGTTTCGCACTCATGCTCATATAGAGATCAACATTGGTTTGAATACTAGGTTTTACTGGCTTGCCCTGTAAACAGTCGTTCAGAACTTGGGCGGGTAGTCCTTTGACGTAACTGTAGGCGTTAAAATCACTGTAGAGCTGTCTATAGTCGCTGCCTAGGTTCAGCTCTATGCTGGAAAGAGTTAATCCGCAGCCTTCGAATAAACTGCTATGTGCTTCAAACTGGGTGCTTATTTCTGGCTCCATATTACGTTTAGCAAAATCTGCAGACCAAGCTGCTTTTACCCCCAATGGCAGGCTATCTAATGCTGCTACTGTAATCTCTTGGCCGGCAGGGTAAGGTGTTGCTGAACACAAATCAGGGCCATCACAAGCTTCCATGAACAAGGCGGTGTCTTTTACGCAGCGGGTGAAGGCGCCTGCAGTACTGGTGTCTCCATCCGCTAGGGAGCCAGGTGGGCCTGGAATTCTGCCGGAGCTTGGGCGAAAGCCTACACAATTGGTCCAAGCTGCAGGCGAACGCACAGAGCCACCAATATCACTGCCATCAGCTAGTGCCACCATGCCGCTCATTAGGCTGCTCACACCACCTCCACCACTGCCGCTGGTGGTTTTTTCTAGATTCCAAGGATTTCGTGTGAGGCCAAAAAGAGTGTTGGTGGTGATGCCGCCTGAGGCACAATCTGGGGTGTTGCTTTTACCTAAGATAATTGCTCCAGCGGCCTTTTCTCGTGCCACAAGAATGTCATCTTCAGTGGGGATATGATCGGAGAAATGGGGATTTCCTAGAGTGGTGCGCAGGCCTTGAGTTGCAAACACATCCTTAACGGCGATAGGTAAACCATGCAGTAATCCTAGTGGTTTAGAACTGTTGGCTAATTGCTGGTCAGCTACTTCTGCTTGTTGCCGTGCACTTTCTAGGTTGAGTGTAACCAAAGCGTTGATGGCAGGATTATAGCGTTGAATTTGCGCTATAAAGACGTCCAGAAGTTCTGTTGCACTGATTTCCCGCGCTAGCAGCTTGCTGCGTAATTTATAGGCTGGCGTAAAGCAAAGATCAGACATGTAAGAGTCCCTAATTTAAGTGCACCTAATAGCAGCAAGCGTGTACTTGGGATTGATTTATTTGAAGGCCATTATTGTCTTTCATTGCGTCTCGGTCAATTTAAGATTTATTATTCTCTTTAAATAAAGAGTAGCCAACTAAACTTTATAAACACTGTTTTGTACTGCTTTTTTTCCAACGGTAAAGGTTGTACCATCGAAGGTTAAATAATACTGAAATTGATCACAATAGGCTTACAAAAGGCCAAAAAACACAGAGGTAAGAATGGCTCAAAACACAGTAGGTATTGTTGGTCTGGGTAATATGGGCAGCGGTATTGCCCAGACGTTATTGCGTCATGGTTATGAGGTATTCGGTACCGATGTGGGAACCAAACAGCAACAAACAGCGAGCAAAATGGGCGTTAATGTGGTGCCTGATATCGCCTCTCTGTGCAGTCGAGCGAAGGTCATTTTGCTGTCGTTGCCTACGGCTAAACACGTGTCTGAAGTCATCTCGGGAAAGGGCGGTATCATTGAGCACGCTCAGAAAAAAACCTTGATCATTGACACCTCCACTTCTGAACCTGAGGTGACACGGTCATTGGCAGCATTGCTAGAGCCTACTGGGCATCAATTACTCGACTGCCCTGTAAGTGGGGGCCCAGCGGGTGCCATTGCCGGCACCATGGTGATGTTAGTTGGAGGAGAAACAGAGGCGCTTAAGCGTGCTGGGCCTTATTTAGATGTGCTTAGCTCTAAAGTGGTTTATATGGGTGCATCTGGTAACGGCCATGCTGCCAAGTTAGTTAATAACCTGTTGTGTGCGGCCCATTTGGTGACTACAGCCGAAGCAGTAGCTCTTGGCACCAAAGCAGGTTTGAATGCTGAAGACCTCATTGCGGGTTTAAATGCTGGTTCTGGTCGCAGCGCAATTAGTGAAGTTAATTTTCCACGCTGGATTCTTAATCAAGCTTTTGATTCAGGTTTCACCATGCAGCTAATGCGTAAAGACGTAGGGTTGGCGAAAAACATGATTGCAGACATGGGACTAGAGTTACCAATGTCTGAGCAGGTGTCGCAGATCTGGGCAGCTAGTGAAGATAATTTGGCTGGAGAGAATGATTTCAACACCATTGTTAAAAACTGCGGTTTGGGAGATTAAGGGCATGGGTTTTGTGATTGAAGGCAATGGCGAGCAACAAGTTGAAGCGCTACTTAAAGAACTGTTAGGCGATACCTCCTTTGGTAGTTGGGTGGGTGGTGAATTGGTGCTGGGTAAAGGCGATACCATTACCTTAGTTAACCCAGCAACAGGCAGTGGGTTTTTGGAATATAGTGATGCTACAGAGGCGGTGGTGTCTTTAGCTGCTGATACAGCAGTACTGGCACAAATACAGTGGTGGGCTTTGAGTGCCAGTGCCAGAGGGCAACTGATGTGGAAGTGCGGGACGCATATTCGTGATGCAGCGGAATCCCTGGCGCGTCTGGAATCTTTGTCGGCGGGTAAACCCCTGCGAGATTGTCGAGTTGAAGTGGCTAAAGTAGCGGAGATGTTTGAATATTACGCCGGCTGGTGCGACAAACTGACAGGAGAAGTCATTCCTGTGCCTACTAGCCACTTAAATTACACGCGGCACGAACCTTATGGTGTTGTAACCCAAATAACGCCATGGAACGCGCCCTTGTTTACTGCCGGCTGGCAGATTGCTCCTGCAATTTGTGCAGGTAACGCGGTATTGCTGAAACCTTCTGAATTAACACCTCTAAGTAGCACGGTATTAGCTAAATTGATCGAGCAGGCGGGTATTCCAACGGGCCTTGTTAATGTCATCAATGGTTTAGGCCACACCACGGCAACCGCAGCGATTGCCAATAAAGCCACCAAGAAAGTTATTTTTATTGGTTCACCCAATACGGGTGGTGTTATTGCTGCAGCGTGCGCACAGCGGCTTATTCCATGTGTGTTAGAGCTGGGAGGTAAGTCTGCCAATATTATTTTCGCAGATGCCAACCTAGACCGCGCCGTGGTAGGCGCCCAGGCAGGGGTATTTGCCGCGGCGGGCCAAAGTTGTGTATCCGGTTCTCGTTTGCTCGTTCAGCGCACAGTGTATGAAGAGGTGGTAGAACGTGTTGCCAGCGCTACAGGTAAGCTTAAACCTGGCTTACCTTGGTATGAAGACACCATGGTTGGGCCAATTAATAATGCCAAGCAGTTTGCGCATGTTACTGACTTGGTTGCTGATGGCGTGTCTCAGGGTGCAGTTGTTGCTGCTGGTGGTATGGCTGATAATGTTCCAGGCGGCGAAAATGGCTATTTTTATCAGCCTACGGTGCTTGCCAACGTCCATAACAGCATGAGGGTAGCGCAGGAAGAGATTTTTGGCCCGGTGGTATCGGTGATTGCTTTTGAAGATGAAGAAGACGCCATAGCCACGGCTAATGATAGCCGCTTTGGTTTAGCTGGCGCAGTTTGGACCGCTGACGTAGGTCGGGCACATCGCATGGCTGCGCGAGTTAATGCAGGCACTTTTTGGGTGAATAGCTATAAAGCCATTAATGTTATGTCACCCTTTGGGGGGTTTGGCGAAAGTGGCTATGGACGCTCCAGTGGTTATCAGGGTTTGATGGAGTACACGCAAACTAAGAGTGTGTGGATAGAAACAGCACAGAATGCAGCCACCCAATTTGGGTATGCAATTGAATGACAGGCTTGATAGTGGAGGAAGAATGATTCAATTCCAGCGGCATATAGACGTAGACAACTTATGGAATATCATTCTAGGTGAGGCCCAAGCTGTGGTTGACGAAACGCCATTGCTAAGGGCGTATTATGATCGAAACATTCTACAACACTCTAGTTACAATGCTGCACTGGCCCATGTGCTGGCTGAGAAAATGGCCGATAAACCAGAAAATACGGCTCAGTGGAGTGAGTGTTTTTTCGGCTTGATGGCCGAGCATAAGTCTATAGCGCTTGCAGCGAGTAAAGACCTACTTTGTCAGTTGCAAAACAATGCAGCGATTAAAGATCATTATACGCCGTTACTTTATTTTGGTGGTTACCAAGCGCTGCAATGTTATCGCCTAGCCCATATATGTTGGCTGAATGAACAAACAGCAATGGCTAACTATATACAAAGCAGGACGGTGTCTTTGTATGGAGTTGATATTCATCCTGCGGCGCAGATAGGTTCGGGTATTTTTATGGATCATGCTGTGGGCATCGTTATTGGCGAAACGGCCGTAGTAGAAGACGATGTCACCTTGTTTCAGAACGTAACCCTAGGGGGCACTGGTAAAGGCTCTGGTGACCGCCATCCAAAGGTACGCCGTGGTGCTTTTCTTGGTTCTGGTGCTCAAGTGTTCGGTAATATAGAAATTGGAACCTACGCTAAAATCGCAGGCGGTGCAGTAGTAGTTAAAGCAGTTGCTCCAGGAACAACTGTTGTTGGGCCTGCGGCCAAGCCGCTAGGGTAATTCATATCGTTTTTAGAGGAGTAGAACCTATGCTAAATAACCATCTTGGTATTGATCATCCGCTTGTGGCAGTGCGTGATATGGATAAAGCCTGCGAAGATTTCGCTCGCCTAGGGTTCTTTATTAACCCACGACACCATCACCCATGGGGCACTGATAACCATTTGTTAATGTTTCCAGAAAATTTTATTGAAGTCATCAGTATCTATGACGCTAGTAAGTTAGACCAGACTAATGACAAAGGGTTTGCTTTTGGGCGCTTTATTAGTGACTCAATTGAGCGCAAAGAAGGCATTGCCATGGTGGCACTGCACAGTGAAGATGCACGAGCTGATCATCTATTGATTGATCAACGGGGTGTTGAAAATCAGGGCTTGGTTGATTTTAGGCGTGTCGCTCACAGACCCGATGGCAGTGAGGAGGAAGCAGTAGTGTCTTTGGTGATGCTGATTAATTCGCAAAGCCCTGCTATGTCGCACTTCTTTTGTCATCAGCATAAGCCAGATTTAGTATGGGTTAAAGATTGGATGGTTCATGCTAACGGCGCCACTGGTATTACCGGTATCTTCTATGTAGCCGACAATCCAGCTGAGTTTCGCAGCCGGTTTGAGGGTATTTATGGTGCTGCGTCAGTAACTCTGGAAGCAGAACGATTAGTGGCCCATACGGATCGTGGGGACTTTGAAATATTGAGCCCTAGACTAGCTCAAACTCGATTCCATGGCGTTGATGTGCCAGCTAATGCGAAGCAGTTACCTAGTGGTGTGGCTATTCGTGTAAGCACATGTTCCATGGTGCAGGCGCAAGAGCACCTCGACCAAAATCAGGTTAACTACGTGATTACTGAAGACGGTGGATTGCGTATCCCAGCTAGGTATGCAGGAAATACCATTATTGAAATATATCCTGAGTGAATGTCCTAAGCATTATTCATGCAATGGTGTTGAGCTAGTTAAACGACCCGATAACAAAGTCTGATAACAGCTCAACCCCAGTTTTGGTAATGCGTACTTGCTGTTCTAACTTCACGCCCTCTTTCTCACCAATACCGCCGGTATAAGACTCAACACACACCACCATATTTTCATGGAAATGGCCATCGTAGCCTACTTTGTCATAGTCTTGTGGGTGGTAAATACAGGGGTATTCATCGGCTAGGCCCACACCATGCACGGAACAAGAATACCGATTTGGTGCGAAGCGTTCTGGCAGTTTCCAAGCTTGGCCAACAAAGTCTCGAAAGGCCAGGCCGTCTTTGAGTAAACCCATGTTATAGGTAATGTGTTCCATGGCAATGTCGTAGATTTCTTGTTGCGTGCCTGTCGGCTTTTCGTGCCCAGCAATCCATGCTCGAGAGATGTCAGCGCAATAGCCGTAGGGGCCAATTAAATCTGTGTCGAAAGAAACAATATCACCTTTTTGAATAATGGCGTCGGAGCTTTCTCGCATCCAAGGATTAGTGCGTTCACCGGCAGAGAGGATACGGGTTTCGATCCATTCACCCCCGTTTCTAATATTCTCAAAGTGCAGGTGAGCCCACAATTCATTTTCGCTAATGCCTGGTTCACAATGATCCCACATACGCTCCATACCTTTTTGGCACACGGTAATGGTCCATTGCATTAGCTGCAACTCTTCCTCTGATTTGATGCCGCGGGCATGTTCCATGTATTTCATGCCAGACAGAGTTTCGATGCCGTGTTTATGCAACTGGGCCATGCCTAGCTGTTCACATATGTCCACTGCTAGGCGTTTATTACCACCCCCGTATTGCTTCATTAAAGAGGCAATGTCTGCACCCCAACGTACAGCTTGTTCTGGCCCACGTTCACCCGCAGCGAAATAAGCCCATGCAATTGCCGGACGAATCTCATCTACTGTGAGTTGGCCATTTGGTAAGCGCTTTTCGTCGTGCAGATGGGCACAGTTGTGGTAGTCGAATAACAGGGCAGGGCCGTCGGCAAATATAAGGGCGTAGCGAGATGGATTGTGCATGGTCCACAACTGCATGTTAGACGTGTCGGTGGCATAGCGAATGTTGCACGGATCGTATAATAAAACTGCCGCAATATCATTGTCGCGCAGCACCTGGCGGGTGCGCTCTAGGCGGTACTCTCTCGCTTTTCTTACGGTAGCTTCGGCGATGGGGTTTTTCAGGGCAACATCAGCGGCATCTTGGTTGAGATAGCGTATTTTGTCATCAATCATGGTTGTGGCTCCTGCTTGTTGGGCTGCTTATTGGGCTTCTTTTAGAATCCATTGTTTAACTTGGTCGATATGTTCAGATTGCCGGTCTGTAGGTTCAGTCAAAATGTAGTAACCCCAGGGTTTTGGGATTTGCAGCCGTTCTCGAAAGGGCGCCACCAAGCGCTTTGTTGCAAGTAAGTCTTGCAAGAATTCACTCCAGCCTAAAGCCATGCCTTGACCTGCTTCGGCTGCACTATAAAGCATGGGAATGTTATTGAATTCTATACTGGTACGGAGGCCTTTTAGTGGGCTGTGTTGGTCTATAAGCCAGTCTTGCCACTTAATCCAGCGCCATTGGTTGTCGTCTAGGTCGATGAGAGGTACTTGAGCAAGTTGTGATAATTCCGTGAGTTGATGTTGCTGCGCCATCGATGGGCTACAAACGGGGTAAATTTCTCCAGACAACAAGAATGTAGATTGTGTTTTTCCCCATGCGTTATCGCCATATTTAATAGCAATATCAGCGCCTGCATCAACGGCACCTAAGTGATTTTCTGATGTCAAAATTCTTAGGTCTATACTGGGGTGTTGTTGCATAAAGCGACCCAGCTTTGGCAATAA
>Ga0307986_10003104_pt1 | contig 11669 bp, 13 predicted proteins | sample EllFjometageno82_FD_203170 | JGI IMG/M metagenome (GOLD analysis project Ga0307986, IMG submission 203170) | Marine microbial communities from Ellis Fjord, Antarctic Ocean - #82 | ecosystem: Environmental > Aquatic > Marine > Unclassified | place: Southern Ocean | collected 2014-10-09
AAATTAAGTATTTTTTTAATTATCATGTTATATGTGAAAATAATTATAATTAAATGGATTCGTTCGAACTAAATAAAATTATTGCTGCAATTTTGATGGTTGCACTGCTTGTAATCGGTTTGGGAAAGATTGCAGATAGTGTTTTCTATGTAAACAAACCAAAAAATCCCGGATATCAAGTTGAAGTGGAAGGCCAATTGACTTCAGGAACTTCTCAGGCCACTGAAGTAGTGGAAAAAATTGATATTGGTGCATTTATGGCATTGGGTGATGTAGCAAGTGGAGAAAAAATCTTTAAAAAATGTGCAGCATGCCACTCAATAAATAAAGGTGGAAAAAATAAAATTGGCCCCGCGTTATACAATGTTGTTGGGAGAGCAGTTGGTGGTGTGGATGATTATAAATATTCTAAAACTTTAGCTTCATACGACAAAGAATGGACATTTGAGGAGTTAAATGGATTTTTACAAAAACCTGCTTCTTACTTAAAAGGAACTAAAATGTCTTATGCTGGTTTAAGAAAAGAGAAAGATAGAGCTTCTATAATCAAATACTTAAATCAAAACAGTGATAGTCCTAAACTGTTACCTTAATTTACCAAAACAATACAACAAGATACTTTTTTGAATATGAACTCTATTAAGTGCCTGTAGCCATACTTTTGAATTTTTACCTAGAAAAACTTCACTCGAGACTTCTGTGCCTCTTGGTAGACAATGTAAAAAAGTTGCGTCCTTTTTGGCAAAGCTCATTAATTTGGAATTAATTTGAAAATTTTTAAAATCTTTAATTTTTTTAATTTTATTAACTTTATCGTTTAAAGAAATAACCTTATCTGAAAAAATAACATCAGCATTTTTTGCTGCTTTTTTAGCATCATTATAAATATTAATCTTTCCTTTATTCTTTTTTACCCAATGAAGTACAAATTTTTTAGGTTCATAATTTTTAGGACAACCAATACTTAATTTAAAAGAAAATTTAACTGATGCTGCAATTAAACTATTAAGAACATTGTTTGAATCTCCAATCCAGCAGATATTTAATTTTGAAATAGGCTTTTTTTTAATCTCTTCAACTGTAAAAATATCTGACAAAACTTGTGTTGGGTGTGATGATGGACTCAACCCATTAATAATAGGTATTGTTAAATATTTACTAAATTCCTCTATTTTTTTATCACTATTAGTCCTCAACATAAAACCATCACCATAAGTAGATAAAATTTTTGCCGTATCGGCTAAACTCTCCCCTCCTTTTCCAAGATGCAGTTCATTTGCTCTAAGTGTTATGGTTCCACCTCCCAACTGCTTTATTGCAAGGTAAAAACTTAGTCTTGTTCTAAGGCTTGATTTTTCAAACATTTGAATAAGCAATTTTCCTTTTAGAGGTTTATCTTTATCAACATCAAGTGTACTAAATCTCTTTCTTTTATCTTTCCTTTTTTTTGCTTCAGTTATAATCTTTCTAAGATCTGTCGCAGGTGTGTCCTTAAGAGTGATGAAATGTTTCATTTTTTATTTTTGGCTTATACAAACTTTTTTGATAATTTTTATAGCCATATCTATTTCTTGTTTTTTAACATTAAGTGGGGGCAGTATTCTTATAACATTTTCTGCAGCTCTAATTGTTAATAGCTTATTGTCTATTAATTTTTGGATAAATTTTGATTGATCGCTAAATAATTGTAAGCCTATTAAAAGACCAACTCCTCTCACTTCTTTAATGATTTTAGGGAATTCTTTTTTAAGTTTATTTAACTCAGAATGAAAATATTTAGATAATTTCTTTACATTAGTAAGAAATCCCTTCTTAAATATCTGATCCAAAACTGCATTTCCTACTGACATTGCTAAAGGATTGCCCCCAAATGTTGATCCATGAGTTCCGGCAGTCATTCCTGATGCTACTTTTTTATTCATTAAAAGGGCACCAAGAGGGAAACCACCACCTATACCTTTTGCAATTGGCACAATATCAGGTTTGATTTTTGATTTTTCAAAAGCAAAGAAATTTCCTGATCTTCCTATTCCACACTGAACTTCATCAAGGATTAATAGAATTTTTTTTTGATTACAGATTTTTCTTAATCCTTTTAAGCACCAGTCTGGAATAACTTTAATTCCATTTTCTCCCATAACGGTTTCAACCATAATCGCAGCTGTTCTACTTGTTATAGATCTTTTTAATGATTCATGGTTTCCAAATTCAAAGTGATCGAATCCATCAACTTTTGGCCCAAAACCTTCTATCATTTTTTTTGAGCCACTGGCATAAATTGTGGCCAATGTTCTTCCATGAAATGAATTTTTAACACAAAGTATTCTATTTTTTTTTGGCTGTCCTATTGAGTAGAAATATCTTCTAGCAACTTTGATTGCCACTTCTGTTGCTTCTGCTCCACTATTCTGAAAAATAACAAAATCAGCAAAAGTTTTTTTAGATAACCTTGTGGCTAATTTTTCGCCCTCTGGAATTATAAATGCATTAGATACATGCCAAAGTTTTTTTGATTGTTTGTTAATTGCTTTTATTAAATATGGATTAGCGTGTCCAAGAGAGTTCACAGCAATACCCTGAACAAAATCTAAATATTTTTTTCCTTTTGTTGAATAAAGGAAGCTTCCTTTTCCCCTTTTAAATGCAATTTTTCTTCTATTATAATTTTTTGCTAAAGCACTCATAGATTATGATTTAATTTTATATCCTTTTTTATAAAGATAAAAAGCCATGTACCACATTACAAAACTTAATATTAACAAATATATTAGGCCTGCTTTTACTGAACCATCAGATGTTCCTAAAAAACCATATCTAAATCCATCAATCATATAAAAAAATGGATTTATGTGACTAATATTTTGAAAAAATTCAGGAAGCTTATCTATAGAGTAAAACACTCCAGATAAAAAACTCAATGGAGTAATAACAAAATTTGTTACAGTTGCTGTGTGATCAAATTTTTCAGCCCAAAGACCAGTAATAAAACCTAGGCTACCTAGTATAAAGGCATTTAAAAAACCAAAAGTAAAAATAATTAAAATATTACTTATTGGTATCTCAACTATTAAGGAAAAAACTCCTATTGAAATTATAGCAATTAAAAAACTCCTTGTGAGAGCAGCCAATATTATTGCCATTGAAACCTCTAGTGCTGATAAAGGCGCATAAAGCATATCAACAATATTTCCTTGAATTTTTCCTATCATTAATGAAGATACGGAATGACTAAATGATTGAGTTAGAATACTCATTGCAATTAACCCTGGTGCTAAAAAGCTTATAAAAGAATAGCCAAGAACTTCTCCTTTAGTATCGCCTAATGCCAAAGACAAAACTGACAAAAATAACAAGCTTGATACAAGTGGAGATAGTAAAGTTTGTTGCCAAACTGCCATAAACCTATTGCATTCTTTAAGCCATAAACTTTTAAAACCAATCCAATTTATAAAACCAAATCCTCTTACACCAATTTTATATTTTTTATTTAATTCAACCATAAGTAATCATTTATAATTTTTTTTAATTATTTGTGTACAAAACAAAATTATCTGTTGTTTTTTATTTAAACTTGTGTGATCTGTATATAGTTATAAATATTATTTAACATACTAAATATAGATATATGAGTTGGAACGAAGAAAAAATTGCTAAATTAAAAGAACTTTGGGGCAAAGGAAATACAGCAAGTCAAATTGCTGAAATAATTGGTGGTATTAGTAGAAATGCTGTTATCGGTAAAGCACACAGATTAAGCCTATCTTCAAAAATTAAAACTAGGAATGCTGCATCAAGTCAAAGCTTTAACGGCAGCACAGAAGAGAATAATTCTAAACAAAAACAAGGAAGAAAGAGTAAGTTTAAATCTTTGCTTATTGAAAAAGATTTTGAGCCAGAAAATCCTAAAAAATTAGAAGAACTAGATGAAAGCTCTTGTAAGTGGCCCGTTGGACATCCAGAGGAAGAATCGTTTTATTTCTGTGGAAGATCTTCTTTAAAAGATTTTTCATATTGTAAACTTCATTTACTGTATGCTTATCAGCCAAAAGGAAGAAAAGAAGAGCCTACTACCGATAAGGAAGAAGATGTACCTCAGTACATCGAGAAAAAAGTTAATACCGCTTAATAATAATATTTTTTTCTAAAATATCTTTTTTATTTCTATTTTTTTCATCAATACCTTTTGAGACAGATTTGGTGCTTAAATATTTTAGAAATGAAAATATTAAAATATAAATAATATTAATCGTCATTTAAAAACTCTATTAGGAATTAGTGGGGTTATATTTTTTAGTTGAAAATTTACCACCTTCTCTCCACATATAACAATATTTTTCTACTTCTTGATCAAAAAATTTTTTACTGGGAGCTCCTATATCAAAGTTAGTTTGATATTTTTTTGATGAAATATTATCATATTTTAAAAGTTTAAGCTGATCTACTGTTAATAATGGTTTTGGTAGTAATTGAAATAAATTTGCCATTATTCTTGCTAAAAAAAGAGGGAGTGGAAACAAAAATCTTTTCTTATTAATAAGCTTTAATAATTTTTTTAATATCTCTTTAAATGAAATAATTTCAGGTCCTATACATTCAATTGTCTTAAAATAAATATTTTTTGAAATAGTATAATATATAATGTCTGTTAAATCTGAGCAATGTATTGGTGTGAACTTGGTTTCTCCATTATAATAAAGTGGAAAAACAGGAAGTCTATTTAACAATGTCATAAAATTTGTAGTAAAGTTATCATCTACAGAATAAACTACTGAAGGTCTCAATATTGTAGCCATAGGGAAATTTTCTTTAATACTTACCTCTCCTCTTAACTTGCTTTTCGCATATTTTGAATCTAGTGCTTCATCAATTCCTAAGGCGGATAAATGAATAAACTGTTGAACTTTATATTCCTTACAAAGTTTAGCTAGAATAGATGGAAAAATAGAATGAATTTTTTTAAAAGTATTTCTTTTTCCACTTTCATACAAAATACCAATTAAATTAATACAAATATCTGTTTTGCTAAAAAGTTTTCTAATTTTTGCCTCTTCAGAAATGTCAGCTTCGACAATGTCTATATAGCCTGCGTTACCTTGGGTCTTTATTAAATATCCTTTTTGATGAAGGTTTCTGCTAACCACAGTAACTTTATAATTATTTTTAGTCAGCTTTCTTATTAAATGACGACCTATTTGGCCACTGCCTCCAAAAATTAGACAATTTTTTACTTTCATATATATATATTTAAAAATGAATATTGATATTAAACTTCACAAGAATGATCTACCAGAAGATTTAGAATTAGGCAATATTATAGCAGTTGATGGTGAATTTATGGGGCTCAATGTTAAACGTGACCCACTATGTCTTATCCAAATTTCTAGTGGTAATTCAGATGCTCATATTATTCAGCTAGATAGATCAAATTATCAATCTCCAAATTTAAACAAAATACTTTCAAACGAAAAAATTACAAAAATATTTCACTATGGTAGAGCTGATATGGCTCATATCAAATATTATTTAAATACAGAAACTAAAAATATATTAGATACAAAAATTGCATCTAAACTAGCCAGATCTTATTCTGATAGCCATTCTCTTAAGACTCTAATAAAAGAATTTATCAACATTGATGTAAGTAAACAATTTCAAAGTTCAGATTTTGGAGGTGAATTGTCTCCAGCTCAACTTAAATATTGTGCCAATGATGTTATTTATTTACATAAAATTCACGAAGAATTAAATAAAATACTTGTAAGAGAAAATAGAATTAATTTATACAATAATTGTTTAAAGTTTTTAAAAACTAGAGTTGAACTTGATCTAGCCTTATTTAAAGATGATATTTGGGCTCACTAAAATGATAAAAAATGATTACAAAAAAATAGCAAAAAATGTAATTGATTTAGAGATAAGCGCTCTTAAAAAATTAAAAAACTCTATATCAAATTCATTTAACGATGCTGTAGAGGCAATCGTAAAATGTCAGTCCAAAGTAATTCTTTGTGGTGTTGGAAAAAGTGGTCTCATTGCTTCCAAAATTGCAGCCACGCTTTCTTCTGTTGGAACTCCTTCGTTTTCTCTTTCTGCTAATGACTGTTCTCATGGAGATCTTGGGAGTATTTCAAAAAAAGATATTTTAATCCTAATAAGTTATTCTGGTGCATCTCAAGAATTGAAAAATATAATCCAATATGCAAATCGAAATAAAATTACATTAATAGGAATAGTTTCAAAAAAAAATTCAACTTTGTATAAAGCTTCTGATATTAAACTGCATATACCCGAGGTTACTGAGGCAGGTCTTGGAATTGTACCGACATCAAGTACTATTAATCAACTAAGCATAGGAGATGCTTTAGCAGTTGCAACTATAAATAAAAAAAAAATTAGTAAAAAAGATTTTAAAAAATTTCATCCTTCAGGAAGTCTCGGTGCAAAACTTAAAAGTGTAGAAGATCTAATGTTAATAAAAAATAAAATTCCTTTTATTAGTGAAAATTCTGATATGAAAAAAGCATTAAGGATTATTACTATTAAAAATTTAGGAACATTAGTTGTCATCAATGCTAGAGGTATGACAACAGGCTTGATTACTGACGGCCAAATTAGGCGTGTAAGCTTAAAATTTAAAGACCTTCATAATATAAAAGTTAGAAACATAATGACAAAAAATCCTATAACCGTTGCAAAAGAAACTTTAGCTATGAAGGCTCTTTCTATAATGAATGAACATAAAGTTTCCTGTTTATGTGTCAATCATGGTGCAAAAAAAAATAAGACAATTGGCATTATTCATATTCATAATATATTGGAAAACACAACAATTTAAACAAATGAAAAAAAAAATATTTTTTCAAATATTTCTTTTTCTATTTATTACTGTAATTTTAATTATTTTTTTTCAAACTTACTTTGCAAACGAAAAAGGAGTTTCTAAAATAACAAAATCTCAACAACTCAAGATCGACGATTCAACTAAAAATAAATCTAATTTAATGTATAACCTTAAGTATGAAACAAATAATCAAGAGGGAAATAATTATATTATATCCTCTGAAAATGGGGAGTTAAACCCGGAGAGTCCAGATATAATCTATATGAACAATGTAACAGCTACAATAAATTTAAAAAACTCAACACCAATAATTATTTATGCTGATAGTGCCAATTATAACGTTTTTAATTATGATACTAATTTCTATCAAAATGTAGTTATTTTATATAACGAACACAGTATTTCATCAAATAAACTCGATTTAATCTTTAAAAAGAATTTAGCCACTATTTCAGATAATGTTGTCTATAAAAACTTGGACACCTTAATGCAAGCGGATAAAATAGAAATTGATTTAATTACAAAAAATTCTACAATTTTTATGAATAATGATTTAAAAAAAGTAAAAATTAAAAATATAAATTAATGGCAATAATAAAAAAATTTCGTATTAAATCTTACAAATCTAAAAAACCAATAATAGAGTTAAAAAATTTATCGTTATCATTTGGCAAAAGAAAGATTTTAGACAATGTTAATTTTACAATTAATCAAGGTCAGATTCTTGGATTACTTGGCCCAAATGGTGCGGGTAAATCAACAATATTTAATTTAATTACCGGGCTATTAAAACCAAATTATGGATCAATAATTATAGGTAACAAAGTTGTAAATGACTACCCCATATATCTAAGGACAACTAAATTTAAAATTGGTTATGTACCTCAGTATGGTGGTTATTTTCACAACTTAACACTTTTAGAAAATTTAATAGCTATTGGAGAAATTTTAATTAGTGATAAAAAAATAAGAAAAGAAAAAATAAATTCATTAATATCAGAATTTGAATTGGATTCGGTACGAGATGTTAAAGCAAACTACTTGTCTGGTGGGCAAAAAAAAAGATTGGTTATTGCTACAGCTCTATTGGGTAATCCGAAAATTTTGCTTTTAGATGAGCCATTTGCTGCATTAGACTTAATGACCATTAAGATGTTACAAGAAATTATTGTTAACTTGCAAAATGAAAATGGCATAGCAATAGTGCTCTGTGATCATCAGGCGAGAGACCTTCTTAGCTGTGTAGATGTAGCTATTGTTTTGTCGAACTGCAAGATTATAGCAAGTGGAACTCCCACTGAATTAATCAACAATAATGAGGCAAAAACTGCTTACTTTGGAAGTTCATTTAGAATTAGTTAGAGCTAAAATAAATTAAATGATTGGTTTTCATAAAATAAATAAAAAAATTAAACCTTTTAATAAAACTATTTTTATAGATGGTGATAAAAGCTTATCAATAAGGTGGGCATTACTCGCCTCACAAGCATTAGGTAGGTCGAGAGCCTATAAGCTTTTAAAATCTGAAGATGTATTAAACACACTAGCCTGTCTAAAAAAACTTGGAGTAAAAATAATAATTAAAGACAAGTATTGCGAAATTATTGGGAAAGGTCTCAATAGTTATAAGTATAATAATAATTTAACTCTAAACGCTGGTAATTCTGGAACTCTAGGAAGACTAATACTAGGGTTATTAATACATTCAAATAAAAAGATTAAATTAATTGGTGATAAAAGTTTATCAAAAAGAGACTTTGCCAGGGTCGTAAAACCATTAAAGAGATTTGGTGCTAAATTTTACTCTAAAAATTTGAATAAATTACCTTTAACCATACTGGGACCTAAATTAACAAAACCTATTAATTATATTGAAGATCGTGGTTCAGCTCAATGTAAGAGCAGCGTAATGTTTGCAGCACTAAATACAGAGGGGGTAACAACTATAAAAGCTAGAAAATCTAGAGATCACTCTGAGCGACTTTTTAAATATTTAAAAATTCCAATAAAATTAAAAAAAACAAAAAAATATGATTTAATTAAGATTAAAGGCAAAAAAGAATTTAAATCTTTTAATTATTCTATACCCTCTGATATTAGTTCTGCTTTTTTTTTTGTTGTTCTTACGGCACTATCTAAAAATTCTAAATTATTAATTAAAGATGTAAATGTTAATCCATCAAGAGCAGGTGCTATAAAAATTTTATCGAAGATGGGAGTTAGCATAGTGCTTAAAAATAAAAGAAATTATAAAGGAGAAAAAATATCAGATATTCTTATAAAGAGTTCGTCAAATTTAAAAAGTATTAATTGTCCGACAAATTTAAATAGTAGCGCGATAGATGAGTTTTTGATTATATTTTTAGTTGCTGCAAAATCTAAAGGGATCTCTTACTTTAAAAATTTGTCAGAACTTAATCAAAAAGAAAGCCCAAGGTTAAAATGGGGATCTAAAATTTTAAATATGATGGGTATAAAGACAGAATTAACAAATCATTCTATAAAAATTTATGGAAATCCCAGTTTAGTAATAAAAAAATCAATAATAGTAAAAAACTATTTAAAAGATCATAGAGTTTTTATGATGAGTGCAATTGCTGCATTGACTTTTGGTGGTCAATGGAAGATTTTTGACCCAATCTCTATAAATACATCCTTTCCTTCTTTTTTAAAGTTAATTAAAAAAATAAATAATAAAACTTTATGATATTAAAAAATAAAATAAAAGTTGCAATAGACTCTCCAGCTGCAGCTGGGGCTGGTACACAAGCAAAGCTAATATCCAAGCAGTATAATTTATTTTATTTAGACACTGGTAAAATTTATCGATTGATTGCAAATATAAAACTTAATAAATCAAAAAAATATACCTATGCTTTAATAAAAAAGAAGATGAGTAAACTAAGTATGAAAAATCTACAAAATAAAAATTTATTGTCTGATGAGGTTGGTACAATGGCCTCCATAATATCAAAAGACAAAAAAATAAGAAAACTTGTTCATACATTTCAAATTAAAAGTGCCTATTACCCTCCAAAAAAATATAATGGCTCTTGTTTAGATGGTAGAGATATTACTTATAAAATAATTCCTGATGCTGATTTTAAATTTTTTATTACTGCTAGCTCCAAGACAAGAGCTTTAAGAAGATATAAAGAGCTAAAAGATTTAAAAAAGAATATATCTTTTAATGAAGTGTTAAAAAGTATCAAAAAACGTGATAAAAGTGATTATAATAGAAAAATTTCACCTCTAAAGAAAACTAAAGATTCGATCTTGATTAATACGACAAATTTAACTAAAAGATCATGCTTTTTAAAAATTAAAAAAATTATGGATAGGAAACTAAAAGCTTAATGGAAATTTATAAAGATCTTTCAAACCCAGCCTCAAAAGAATTCGAACAACTACTAAACTCGCAATTTACAAAAACAGCTAACCTTGAAGAAGGAAAAATTATTACGGGTATAGTAAATAAAGTAACTGATAACTTTGTATTTCTTGAAGTGCCCGGATTAAAATCTGAACCAATTTTAGATATAAATGAATTAAAGAGTATGGGTATGCTTGATAAAGCAAAATTAGGTGAAACAATTTCTGTTCTATTAGAAAGACTAGAAGATAAAAAGGGTGAAGTATTGGTTTCTGCTTCTAAAGCACAAAAAATTCAAGGGTGGGATAAATTAGTTGAAGCCTACGAAAAAAATGAACCTATTATGGGAAAAATTACTGGTCGTGTTAAAGGCGGGTGTATTGTAGAGCATATTGATACAGGTTCTTTAATGTTTTTACCTGGTTCACAAATTTCAGATAAACCTTTAAAAGACATAAGTCATTTAATGAATGAACCTCAAAAATTTGCTCTTATTAAGTTAGATAAGGTAAGAGGAAACGCATGTGTCTCTAGAAGAGAAATAATTTCTTCTTTTAAAAAAGAGGATAAGATTAAAATTGTAGAAAAATTCAAAGTTGGAGATGTAATTAAAGGAGCTGAAGTTAAAGGTTATAGTTCTTTTGGTTGTTTCTTTAGTGTTAATGGTGAGCTTGATGTTTTGGTTCACTTGCAAGAAATATCTTACTCTAGAGTAAACCATCCAGATGAAGTTTTTAATATTGGTGAAAAACATGATCTATTAGTTATTTCAGTAGATAAAGAAAAACTACAAGTTGGCTGTTCGGTAAAACAACTTTCTCCCGATCCCTTTGAGCATATTTCTAACTATGAATTAAATAAACTTTATAAAGTGAAAGTTGTTAAAATAATGGATTTTGGAGCATTCTGTGAACTAGAGCCAGGTCTATCAACACTGTTGCATTCAAGTGAATTAAGCTGGACTAAAAAAAATATATCTGCCAAAAAAATGTTTAATGTTGGAGATGAAATTGATTGTATTATCACTGAAATTGATAAAGAAAAAAGAAGGGTTGCAATCTCGCATCGATTAACAACTGAAAATCCTTTCGAAACTTTTGAAAAAAAATATCCTATTGGAACTGAGGTTGATGGTGAAGTTGCTAGTAAAAATGAATATTCTATTTTCTTAAAAATAGAAGGTTTGGATATAGATGCATTTTTACATTGTAATGATCTTACTTACCTTACAAATACTGAGGAAGAATTAGCTAAACACAAAGTTGGTGACAAATTAAAGGTTAAAGTATTAGAAATAAAGGCAGCTGAACAAAAAGTTAGAGTAGGCTTACGTCAAACTCAAGCAGATCCATTTGATTGGTTTAAGAATAAAAAAGTTAAAGAAACTATAACAGTTAAAATTGTCTCGACTGATAATAAGGGCTTAATTGTTAGACCAGAAGGTTGTGAAATGGA
>Ga0307986_10003105_pt1 | contig 11668 bp, 13 predicted proteins | sample EllFjometageno82_FD_203170 | JGI IMG/M metagenome (GOLD analysis project Ga0307986, IMG submission 203170) | Marine microbial communities from Ellis Fjord, Antarctic Ocean - #82 | ecosystem: Environmental > Aquatic > Marine > Unclassified | place: Southern Ocean | collected 2014-10-09
TTTTCAATATCAGGTTCCAATTAAGATAATACCATTAGATCATTTTATAGAAAAAAATAAAATTGAATATATTGATTTATTAAAAATAGATACCGAAGGTTATGAGCTTAATGTTTTAAAAGGATTGTCAAAATATTACAAGAAAGTTAAATTAGTATATTTTGAACATCATTACGATGATATGATAATTAAAAATTATAAATTTAAGGACATTCATCAATTATTAAAAAGCTATGGGTTTGTAATGATTAAAAAAAGTAAGATGTTATTTAGAAAATCATTTGAATATGTTTATGAAAACAAAAAATTTGATACTTAGTTTATTTTTTTAATCTTAATTTATAGTATGATGTCAGTACAATAAATATCATTCTTACTGTATTGGATAGTAGGGAGGTCATTTTAGTGTCCTCTTCTTTTCTTTCATAATATGTTACTGGAACTTCAGTTATTTTTAAATTATTTTTATATGCACCTATCAAAAGATCAAAATCTCCCCACAAATCTTTCATACCCCATTTTGAAATATCTCTCTTAATTTTAATCCAATCCTTTTTAAAAAATATTTTTGTTCCACATAATGTATCTGTTATCTTTTTTTTAAATAGCAAACTAAATAAACCAGCAAAAAAACTATTTCCAATAAAGTTAAAGAATTTCATTGCACCGTCTTTTTGGGGGTAAATCATTCTTGTACAATTAATAAAATCCGCATTTGTATTTCTAAGAATATTTATTGCAAAATCAATGTCTTTAAAACCGACAGTTAAGTCCGCATCATATATTACTATTATATCACCATTTGAATACTCGATACCCTTATAAACATTCTCTGACTTACATACGCCAGGACCATTATATTTAATAATTTTATTGTTAGTTAATTTTTTAGATAATTTATCAATCTCACCATTAGTTTGATCTGAAGAATTGTCATCACCAAATAAATATTCATTAGACTGGTCACCTTCTATAATTTCTTTTTCAAATGCCCTGATATTTTTTTGCTCGTTTTTGCAAGGTATTATGAATGAAACTTGCTTGTTTTTATTAACAGAAAAGTTTTGATTTATTTTTTTTAAAATTGTTACATTTGAAAGGCACAATATATTAAATAAAGGTAATCTAAAAAATCTGTTAACAAAATTAGTAATAAATGGAATATAAATTGGTAATGCTATAAGTTTCTCATTTCTAACTACCTCTAAATTACAACTTGAATATAAATTATTTAAATAAGATGAAGGTAAGAAGTTATTTCTCATAGGGGAAAAATTAAAAAAAGATTTTAATAATTTTATAAGAATCATCCAAATCAAATTTTTTGATAAAATAATTATTTTTGCATCATCTTTTATGATTTTTGATAAATTTAATAAATTTGAGGTTGGATTAGATTGATGCTCTATATCTGCAATTAGTACAGTGTCACATTCTGATATTTCATCTTGATTAATTTCATTAACATAATGAATATTTGTATTATATTTTATTTCATATTTTTCGTCTATTTCCTTAATAAATATTTTATTTGATTTGATATTTTTACTAATTAATGAATTGCCAGCACAAAAAATAAAGATACTTTTTGAACTATCTATACAATTATTAATAAAATTTGAAATTTCATTAAATAAAAATCTTTTTTTTTGAATAAATTTGAGTCTTTTTTCAAAATTCTCCTTAAAAAAAGAGATGCTAGAGTTTAAGTAGTAATTATTTTTTATAAGAATTGAAATATTCATAGTTTGTATAATCTTTTATATCTTTTATATCTTTTTAAATTTTTTACTTTTTAACTATCATATATATTTGATACTTTTAATAATAGTATTATAAACAATTACTAAAAAATGAAAAAATATATAGTTGTAACAGGAGGTGCAGGTTTTATCGGGTCTAATTTAATCTCCAAATTGCTGGAATACACTAATTTTGAAATTTTAAGCATTGATAATTATTCGACTGGAAAAAAGAAAAATCACATTTCTAATAAACGAGTAAAATATATTGTCTCAGATACTAAAAAAATTTCAAAAAATTTGAATAATTATAAAAAGAAAATCAAAGCGATTTTTCATTTTGGGGAATTTGCAAGAATATATCAAAGTTTTTTAAAAATGAATGAGTGTATTGACTCTAATACCATTGGGACAAATGAAGTTTTTAATTTTTGTTTAAAAAATAGAATTAAATTAATTTATTCAGCTACTTCAGCAACCATTGGTAATAAAGGTAATGATAAAAATTTATCACCCTATGCTTTTACTAAAGCAAAAAATCTTGAAATGTTAGAAAATCTAAAAAAGTGGTTTAATTTTAAATATGAGGTTATTTTTTTTTACAATGTATACGGACCCAATCAAATTACAACTGGAAGCATGGCGACAGTTATAGGGATTTTCGAAGAACAATTTAAAAAAAAAACCCCCTTGACGGTTGTTAGGCCGGGCACTCAATCAAGAAGGTTTACACATGTTTATGATACTGTAGATGCATGTTTTTATGCTTATAAAAATAATAAATGCAGATATTACAGTATTTCAAATAAAAAAAGTTATTCAATAATTGAGGTTGCAAAAATGTTTGATACTAAAATCAAATATTTAGCATCAAGACTTGGTGAAAGATATGTATCAGCCTTAACAAGTAAGAATTTATCAAATAAAGTCTATAAATTATTTGGAAAAATCCAGCTAAAAGATTATTTAAGTAAGATAATTAATTAGTTAAATTAGCACTATTTCATAGTTTACAATCTAAATTAAATGATTATAAATCTCCCTGCCGGTGATTATTGCGTTAGTGTTATACCCGATCCCATACCGAACTCGGAAGTCAAGCCCAACTGCGCCGATGGTACTTTGTCTTAAGACACGGAAGAGTAGGACATTGCCGGCAATAAAATTATTATGAAAATAAAAAGCTCACTTAAATCCCTAAAAAAAAGAGACCTTAACTCAAAGTTAGTTAGAAGAAGAGGTAGAGTTTATATTATAAACAAAAACAACCCAAAGTTTAAAGCAAGACAAAAATAGTTTTATGGATGATCAAAACCATAAAAATGGCTGGAACAATTTTACAAAATTTGTTCTGTGGGGAACTGTCGCTATAATATCAGTTTTAGTTTTAATGTCGCTATTCTTATTATAGAATTTTTATATGAGAATCGTTTCTGTTCAGGAAAATCAAATAATTGAAAAAAGAATTGCTATTACTCCAGAAATAGCAAAAAAATATTTAGCACTTGGTCTTGAAGTGGTATTACCAGAAAATTATGCTGATCATTTAGGTATTTATGATAATGAATATACTGAAATCGGAGTAAAAATTTCTAAAGATGAAAAAGAAATTATAAGTAGTGCTGATATTATTGTTCAGTTAGGATTACCAAAAGATGATAAAATTTCTTTAATAAAAAAAAATCAAACATTAATTGGTGTTTTAAATCCTTATACTAATGAGGTTAAGATAAAAGACCTTGCAAAAAGAAATATTAATATTTTTTCATTGGAATTACTTCCAAGAATATCAAGAGCTCAGTCTATGGATGTGCTTTCTTCACAATCTAATCTTGCGGGGTATAAAGCAGTTTTAGAGTCGTTTGCTAAGTTTGAAAAAGCTATTCCAATGATGATGACAGCAGCAGGAACAATTCCAGCTGCAAAAGTTTTAATTGTTGGTGCGGGTGTAGCAGGACTACAAGCTATAGCTACGGCAAAAAGAATGGGTGCAATTGTTTTTGCTACAGATGTTAGAATGGCTTCTAAAGAACAAGTCGAAAGTTTAGGAGGAAAGTTCTTAATTGTTGAGGGAGCAGACAACCTTGAAACAAAAGGAGGTTATGCAAAAGAAGCATCAGATGATTTTAAAAGAAAACAAGAAGAGCTATTAAGTGAAACGCTAAAAAAAATTGATATTGTAGTTTGTACTGCATTAATCCCTGGAAGAAAGGCTCCAATAATAATCAAAGAAGCAATGATTAATAACATGCGGGCTGGATCAATAATTTATGACTTAGCAGCCATACAGGGTGGGAATACTGATTTTACAGAGGTCGATAAAGTAGTAGACAAAAAGGGTGTTAAAATTATGGGTGAAAGCAATATTTTAAACAAACTTCCAAAATCTGCATCAAATTTGTATTCAAAAAATGTATTTAACTTTGTTTCAAATTTATATGATAATGAAAATAAGAAAATAAATATAAATTTAGAAGATGAAATAATCGAAAAAACTTTAATAAAATAAAATTATGGAAATAGATCCCTTTATATTTAGATTGAGCATATTTATCTTATCAATATTTATAGGATATTATGTTGTGTGGAGCGTAACACCTTCTCTACATACTCCTTTAATGTCTGTAACAAATGCAATTTCATCTGTAATTATAGTTGGAGCGATCATTGCAGGATTAGCAGGCAACTCTGATGGTATTTTTATTTCTTCCAGCATTTTTGGGTTTTTGGCAATATCACTTGCAGCGATAAATATTTTTGGTGGCTTTTTGGTAACCCAAAGAATGCTTGCGATGTATAAAAAAAAGAAAAAGGATAAATAATGATTTCTGCAAATTTATCAGCAATTTTTTATTTGATTTCAGGTGTATTATTTATCTTAGCATTAAGAGGCTTGTCTTCACCAGAAACATCAAGACAGGGTAATTTTTTTGGAATTTTAGGCATGGTAATTGCAATAACAGTTACATTTTTGTCTATAGGAAATTTTTCAAGTGGGCTTATTTATGTTTTGATTTTTTTATTAATTGGTGGCTTAATTGGTGCTTTCATAGCTTATAAAATACCCATGACAGCTATGCCTGAACTTGTAGCAGGCTTTCATAGCCTAGTAGGTCTTGCGGCAGTATTTGTTGCTATATCAGCTTTCTTAAATCCAGAGGCTTTTAATCTTGGAACGCCCGGCAATATTAAGTTAGGAAGTTTAATTGAAATGTCAATTGGTGCCGTCGTGGGTGCAATAACATTTTCTGGATCAATAATCGCTTTTTTAAAACTTCAAGGGATTATGTCTGGATCACCAATAACCTTTAAAGGACAGCATCCACTCAATGCTTTGATACTAATTTCAATAATAATTTTAACTTATTTGCTTTGTTCAACGCAGTCTTCTAATTTTTTTTGGATTTTATTGAGTGTTTCTTTCTTAATTGGTTTTCTATTAATAATTCCAATTGGTGGCGCAGATATGCCAGTAGTAATTTCTATGCTTAATTCTTATTCTGGTTGGGCAGCTGCAGGAATTGGTTTTACTTTAGAAAATACTGCTTTAATTATTACAGGTGCGTTAGTTGGTTCCTCTGGAGCAATTCTATCTTATATTATGTGCAAAGGTATGAACCGCTCTTTCTTTAATGTTATACTTGGGGGATTTGGTGCAACAGAACAATCATCCAGCTCACTACACAAAGAACAAAGACCTGTCAAAAGTGGTAATGCCGAAGACGCAGCTTTTTTAATGAAGAATGCATCATCAGTAATAATTGTACCAGGTTATGGAATGGCAGTTGCACAGGCTCAACATGCTCTTAGAGAAATGGTAGACACTCTAAAAAAAAATGATATCAAGGTTTCTTATGCAATTCATCCAGTAGCAGGAAGAATGCCAGGCCACATGAATGTATTACTAGCCGAAGCCAACGTTCCTTACGATGAAGTGTTTGAATTAGAGGAAATCAACAATGATTTTGCTAATGCAGATGTTGCATTTGTAATTGGTGCAAATGATGTAACAAATCCAGTTGCAAAAACTGACCCACAAAGTCCGATTTATGGCATGCCAGTATTAGATGTTGAGAAGTGTAAATCAGTTTTGTTTGTAAAAAGAAGTCTTTCACCTGGTTATGCTGGGATTGACAATGATTTATTTTATAGGGAAAATACCCTAATGCTTTTTGCTGATGCAAAAAAAATGACGGAAGACATTACAAAAAATATTTAAGGTAAAAGAATTAATATTTAAATTCTTATGAAATATAATTTTATTTTCTATTATCCATCTATAGAGAGTGGGGGGCTAGAAAAAAATCTATTTTTTTTAATTAATTCGTTATCTGAAAAAAAATATCAAGTAAAGTTAATCACTTACGAAAATAATATAAATCTTGGTAAATTCAAAAAAAAATTTTTTTTTCACAAAAATATTAGTTTGATAACTTCCAATGTAATTGAAGGAATTAACAACAGGTATTTAAAATATATTATTTGTTCTTTTAGATTATTTTTTTTCATGTTATCAGAAAAAGGAACTATTGTATCTTTTCAGGGAAATATTTTACCAATTGTAGTCGCAAAAATTACAGGTAATAAAATAATAATTAGATGTAATACAGCCCCATCAAAATACATAAATAATCTCTTTAAAAAATATTTTTTTAAACTTTTTTATTCCTTAAGTGATATGATCTTAGTTACATCAGAAGATTTTAAAAAAGAAATTAAAAGGTACTTTAATTTACCTAGTAAAGTGCACAAACAAAGTCTAGATCTAGAAGATATTAAAAAAAAATCAAAAATAAATTTAAATTTTAGTTTTTTTAAAAATTTTAAGGGTCTTAAAATTATAAATGTTGGTAGATTGACCCACCAAAAAAATCAAATTATGTTATTAAAAGCATTTTTGAAATTGATTAAATATCGTAAGGCAAAACTTTTGTTAATTGGTAGTGGGGGTGATGAGAAAAGCTTAAAGAATTTTATTAAACAAAATAAAATCCAAGATCTGGTTAAGATTATACAGTTTACAGTCAACCCCTTTAAATACATTTCACTTTGTGATGTTAAGATTTTAAGCTCTAGATTTGAGGGTAACCCAAACATTTTACTTGAAACAGCCTGTTTAAAAAAATTAATTATTTCAAGTGATTGCAAGGTTGGTCCAAGAGAAATATTACAATCTGGCAAAGGAGGTATTTTGTTTAAAGCTGGTGACCATAAAAGGTTATTTTCAATTTTAAAAAACATTAACGTCAAATCAATTCATAATAGAAAAAAAATAAATACTAGCTATGAGTATGTAAAAACAAACTTTAAAAAAGATATTTCAATTACTTTTATAAATCTGATAAAAAAATTATAATGAAAATAGCTATTATTGGTTCAGGTTTTTTTGGTGCTACACTTGGTTTAGTTTTGTCAAAAAAACATAAAGTAACTATTTATGAAAAAGAAAAAACTATTTTACAAGGAGCATCTGCCGCAAATCAATTTCGGTTTCATTTAGGATATCATTATCCCAGGTCTAAAAAAACAATTACAGAGATTAATAAATCAAAAAAATTATTTACCTCATTTAATGGAAATGGGGTATTTCAAAAAACTATAAATTATTATTTAATTGCCAAAAAAAGCAAAACTAACTTTACTAGGTATAGATTATTCTTAAAAAAAAACAGATTATATAATAAAAAAATAGATATACTTAACTTTAGCCATGAAATTGATGAAGCAATTTTATCAAATGAAAAAATATTAAATTACTTTAAATATAAAAAATCAATTTTACAAAAAATAAAAAAATCTAAATTAAAATTAAAATTAAGTACTGAGTTTAAAAAAAAAGATTTAATTAGTTATGACAAAGTAATAATAGCAACTTATTCTAATAATAACTCAGTATTAAAGAAACTGGGTGTAAAAAAACTACAAAAATATAAATTTGAACTAGTTGAAAAAATTATTATAAAACTGCCAAAAAGATTTTCAAATAAAAGTTATGTGGTTGTTGATGGTAAGTTTGTTTGTGTAGATCCATATTTAGGTACAAATTATCATTTATTAAGTGACGTCAAGTTATCAAAATTAGAGACTAAAATAGGAAATTTTCCAATTTTTAAAGATAAGAAAAAAAAATACCTCAATAAGGGTATGATAAAAAATATTAAGGCCTCAAGATTTAATCAATTTATAAACAGAAGTTCAATTTATCTTCCATTTCTTAACGAGGCAAAATACATAGGATCATTTTTTGTTATTAGAACAATTCAAAAAGATAAAGAAAAAACTGATGAAAGGGTATCATCTATTATTAGTCATTCTAAAAAAATTACAAGTATTCTATCTGGTAAATGGAATAATTGTGTTTATCTAGCTCAAAACTTTTTAATTAATAAAAGATTATGAAATTAAATGTAGGTCTAATCGGAAAAGGAAAATGGGGAAAAATAGTAGAACAAAAACTAAACGTTGTATCAAATCTGAAATTTACATGTGGACAAAAAAAAAATTATTCAAAATTAATTAAATCTTCAAATATTAAATGGGTGTTTATTGTTACTCCCAACAAAACACATTATAAATTAGTAAAGATGTGTTTAAACAATAGGGTAAATGTTTTTTGTGAAAAACCTCTTTGTTTATCACCATCACAAGCTAAAAAATTAATTTTAACTGCAAAAAAAAATAAAGTTAAATTATTTGTAAGTGATCTTTATAATTTTTATACAAATAAATTTAAAATAAAAAAATCTGTTATAGATGTCTATAGATCTAAATTTATTCATGGATTAGACAACGAATTTTTTTACAGATTTATGTATCATGATATTAGTATTCTATACAAAAATCTAAATAAAATAGAAAATTTTAAATGCAAGAATTATCAAAATAATTTAGAAAAAAAAATTAAATTAGTTATAGATTTATCAAATAAAAAAAGGTTTACTTTTTTTTATAATTTAAAATCAAAAAAAAAAGAACACTTTATTAATAATTTACAGATCAAATCAAACAAAGATATTTTAAAAGAAATGATAAGTAATGTTTTAAAAAATAAAGTTAATATTGATCAAAATAATCAAAAAGCATTATTTATCATTAAGTTTATAAGTATAATTAAAAAAAAGGTAAAATATGTCAACTAAAATTTATTGTGATAGTGCGGATATACAAATAATTAAAAGATATAATAAAAAAAAAATTGTAAAAGGTTTTACAACCAATCCAAGTTTAATGAGAAAAGCTGGCGCAAAAGACTACAAGACATATTCACAAAAAATTCTCAAAATTTGTAAAAACAAACCTATTTCTTTTGAAGTATTCGCCGATGATCAAAAATCTATGATTGAACAAGGAATCAAAATAGATACTTGGGGAAAAAATGTTTACGTTAAAGTGCCAGTGGTAAATTCAAAAAATGAATTTACCAGAAAAGTAATTAAAGAATTAAATAGTAAAAAAATTAAATTAAATATTACAGCGGTTTATACAGCCAAACAAACAGAAAAGATTTTAAAAGTAATAAATAAAAAAACAAAAGTTATAATTTCAATATTTGCAGGAAGGGCAGGTGATACAGGAAAAGATCCAGTGCCTGAATTTTTAAAAAGCATTAAGCTAGCAAAAAAATTTAAAAATGTAGAAATTTTATGGGCAAGTGTAAGAGAACCGTATAATTACTTACAGGCTAAACAGTTGGGCTGTCACTTAATAACTATTCCATCTGCCTTAATTGATAAAATTGAAAAATTTGGAAAAACTTTTGATGAACTCACTAAAGAAACTGTTAAAGCTTTTCTTGATGATAGCAGAAAATCAAATTTTAAAATTTAGTTTAATTGGTTGCGGGGGACGGATTTGAACCGCCGACCTTCAGGTTATGAGCCTGACGAGCTACCAGACTGCTCCACCCCGCGATATACTTAAATTCTATTTTTAAGTTTATTTAACTTTTTAACTCTTTTAATGTTTTCTTGAAGTATTCTTTTTTTCTTCTCTGAAGGTTTCTCATAAGTATTTTTTAATTTAATTACCTTAAAGAATCCATCCCTCTGAAGTTTTCTTTTTAAAACCCTCAAAGCTTGTTCAATATTATTATCTTTAACTTCTATTTTAATAACTACCTCCAAAAAAGTGAGTAACTAACACTTTTATATTTTTATGTCTATTTATTTTATTCATTAATTGTTTGTTTGTTGAGAAAGTCTTTCTTTTTCTTTTTGTTTTTTTTCTTTTTTTATTCTTCTTTCAGCTTTTTCTATTGCTTCAGTTAAATCTTTTTGCGAAAATAAATTTAAAGCCACGGGGTCCTTAGGGTTTAAATTATTATAATTCCAGTGGCTTTTATTTCTTATAGAAGTCGCAGCATTTTTTGTAATACCAACTAATCTGGCAATTTGAGAATCTTTTAGAATATTATATTGTCTAATTAGCCATAATGCAGAGTCTGGTTTATCTTGTCTTTTAGAAAGTGGAATATATTTCTTAATTTTTTTTTCTGTATTCGAAATTTCAATATCTGAGCTTTTGATCTGCAGTGGTCTACTCTCATCTTTTGATGATAGTTCAATTTCTTCTCTTGACAGTTGTCCTGATATAATTGGATTATAAGCTTTTATTCCTTTTGCAACCTCTCCATCTGCAATACCTTGAATTTCTACCTCATGTAAATTACAAAAATCTGCAATTTGTTTAAATGTAATCGTTGTGTTTTCAACAAGCCAAACAGCAGTTGCCATTGGCATTAAAGGAGCATTAGACATTTAATTTTTTTTCTCTGATTTGAAATTTTGAAACTTTTTATTGAACTTGCTTATTCTTCCTTTATCCATGAATTTTTGTTTTCCACCTGTCCAAGCTGAGTGAGACTTTGGATCAATTTCTAATTTTAAAACTTCTCCTTCTTTCCCCCAGGTAGATTTGGTTTCAAACTGGGTGCCATCAGTCATCTCAACTTTTATTGTATGATAATTAGGATGAATATTTTTTTTCATGACGAGACTTATAGCAAAAGAATTTTCTAAAACAATTAAAAGTTACCTAATTTTTCAAGTAATTTTGAATTAATATCAGCACTAGAGGCAATAACTTTAATGTTTTTATTAATTGACAGATCAATTTCATTAATTATCCCACCAGACTCTTTTATAAGAACAATACCGGCGGCAATATCCCATAAGTTTAAATCGTTTTGGAAATAACCATCATATCGACCTGCAGCAACATAAGCCATATCAAGAGCAGCAGACCCAGATTTTCTATACGGTAAATCTATCTCATTCTTAATTTTTCCTCCTGTAACAAACAAACAATCATTTAGTTCATTTTTTTTTGAAACCTTTATTCTATGGTTATTAAAAAAAGCACCATTTTCTTTTTCAGCAAAAAACATTTCATTTTTTATAGGGTCAAAAATTAGTCCTGAAACTATTTCTTCATTTGATTTCAAAGCAATAGATATAGCAAAATGTGGCACACCATGTAAAAAGTTTATAGTTCCATCAATTGGATCAATTATCCATGTATTTTTTTTATCTTTGTTATTTTCAACTCCATTTTCCTCACTGATAATGGAGTAGTAAGGTCTTGCTTTCTTTAATTCTTCTATAATTATTTTTTCTGCTTTTAGATCTGAATTAGTTACAAAGTCCGCAGGACCTTTTTTAGATACTTGTAAATTTTCAACTTCACCAAAATCTCTAATTAAAGCTCTAGATGCCTTTTCAGCTGCCTTGATCATTATATTGAGATTGGCTGATATAGATTGCATAAGTTTTATATTTTTTTTATATACTCCATAGTTCTGGTATCAACTATGATCTTATCACCACTATCAATAAAGGGAGGTACTTGTATATTTATTCCATTGTCCAAAGTTGCAGGTTTATAGGAGGAGGAAGCTGTTTGACCTTTAAGTGCCACATCGGTTGTTT
>Ga0307986_10003106_pt1 | contig 11662 bp, 10 predicted proteins | sample EllFjometageno82_FD_203170 | JGI IMG/M metagenome (GOLD analysis project Ga0307986, IMG submission 203170) | Marine microbial communities from Ellis Fjord, Antarctic Ocean - #82 | ecosystem: Environmental > Aquatic > Marine > Unclassified | place: Southern Ocean | collected 2014-10-09
GTTTCTGTCATGGCAATTATGTATGCCACAAAGCCAAGAGACATAGCGAAACCATACGCTATTCCAGGATAACCTGATTTTTTAACAATATATAAAGCTTTTTTTTTATACCTAAAAAATAAAAAAAAAATAAGAGTTAAAGAAAAGAAAAAAGCTCTCCAAAATAAAATTTGCCAAATATCAGCATTCTCTATTTCTCTAATAAGTAAGCCTCCCCAACTTAAAAAAAAAGCTCCCATTAAAATAAGAATATAGCCGGGAATTTTATAAATAAACTGCATCTAAAATTTTTTTAAAATTCTATTGAAGTAGAAGTTTAGAGTAATAGACCTCATTATAATAAAAAAAAGTAAGGATAGCCATAAGCCGTGATTTCCGAAATTAGCAACTAAAAAATGTGAAGAAAAAATAAAAACTACAACTGATATAATCATAGCATTTCTCATTTCTTCTGTCTGAGATGCACCAATAAAAATTCCATCAAATTGATAACAAAGAGAAGCGACTGGAGGAATAATAATAATCCATATAAAATAATTAAATGACAAATATTTTAAGTAATCTAAATTCGTTATAGAGCTAACAATAAATTCGAAAAAAAATAAATATATCACTGAAATAATTAATCCTGAAAAAATACTTAATTGAAATGAATTAGAAACAACTTGAAAAAAAGACTTTTTTGATTTTTTACCTATAGTATATCCAATAACAGCCTCTGTGGAAAAAGCATAAGCGTCTAGAAAAAAAGATGCCATCATAATAAATTGCAATAAAATGGTATTAACTGCTAAATAATTTTCACCTAATTTTGAGCTTTGATAAGTTACCCATAAAAAAGAAAAAGATAAAAGAATAGTTCTAGTGAATATATCAAAGTTTATATTAAGTAATTGAAGTAGTTTTTTATTATTAAAAATTTTTTTTTCTATGTGAGAAATATGAAGATTTTTTTTAAATTGAAAATAACTTAATGGTAAAAAAATTAAGACTGTCAGATAAGATGACATTAATGTTCCAAGCGCAACACCTGCTATTTCAAGTTTGTAATGGGTAACGAAAATTAAACTTAAAATAATATTGCTAATACAAAAAAAAGAAATTAACAGACTTGATGTTTTTGTTTTCTGTAAACCTAAATATAGACCTACTAAAACATAAATAATAAGTTCGGCTGGTGCAGAAAATATTCTAATAGAAATATATTTATTGATTAAAATTTGCGTTTCTTGAGATATTTTAAAAAAATGTTCGATTAAAAGTATAATTGGACTTTTTAATACAATTAAAAAAAATCCTATAAATACTGCTATAATTATATGTCTAACTATTGTTAATAAAATTTCATTCCAATCATCTCTTCCAAATGATTGTGCTACAAGACCAACTGTTCCCATACGTAAGAAACCAAAACTCCAAAAAATCATTGTCACAACGGACGTAGCTATGCTGATTGCTACTAAAAACTTTTCACTACCTAAATGACCCATTAAAGCGGTATCGATTAATCCTACAAAAGGTATGGTAATATTTGAAAAAAAAATGGGTATAGACAATTTAAATAGATAAGATTTACTGATATTAGGATATAGTTTAGACATAATGTTCCATGGATTAATTTATTCTTTAATTTTTTACAATTAAATAATATAACAATACATAAATGTCCTTAGAACAACCAATTATTTTACTTCAAATCATATTTATCGACATAGTGATGGCGGCAGATAATGCAATTATTATTGGTTTGATAGCAGCAGGTTATGCTGAAAAAAATAGAAAAAAAATAATTGCTTTTGGTGTAGCTGCAGCTTTTATCTTTAGAATATTTTTTGCCTTAAGTGCAACCTACTTGCTTGCTTTTGCTTGGATAAAAATTTTAGGTGGTGTTTTGTTAATCTGGGTTATCTACAATTTACGAAAGGATTTATTTGACTCCAAACAAATAAGATCTCCAAAATTAAAATCTAAAGAGTCTACTTCATTTGGTTCAGGAGTTTATAAAGTCCTTGTTGCAGATATTACATTAAGTTTGGATAATGTTTTAGGTGTAGCTGGTGCGGCTAAGCAATATTATCCATTATTAATTTTTGGGTTATTTTTATCTGTTGTTTTAATAGGAACTCTTGCTACTTATTTTGCTAGATATATAAAAGAGCACCGTTGGTTAGGGTGGGTTGGAATTATAATAATTTTGATTGTCGCAATACAGCTTATTGTAGGTGGCTTAGACAATTTGGATATTATTACTATTAATGAAAATTTTAAAGCCTTATTTCATGCATGATAGATTACTGTATTGTTGGTAGTGGTATTGCTGGTTCAACTATTGCTAACTTATTATCTAAAAAATATTCAGTTGAAATATTTGATAAAGCAAGAGGTCCTGGTGGAAGAGCATCCAACAGAAGGTATAAGAATAATCTAAGTTTTGACCATGGCCTTCAGTATATATCCCCTAATTCAAATAAATTTAAAAAATTTTTACTAGATTTAGAAAAAAAAAATATTATTAAAGAATGGTTGGGTAATCACCTAGATTTTAATTTAAAAAAAAAAATAAATTCTAAAAAATATATTGGTAAAAAAGCAAATAATGATGTTTGTAAATATCTAATTAAAGATATTAAATCTAATTTTATTTCATTAGTTACAAATATAAAATTTAATTCCGATTATTGGATAATTACTTTAAATAATAAAGATAAATTTTATTGTAAAAACTTAATACTAACATGTCCCTTTCCTCAACTTGTAAAAATGAGCTCTAAATACTTAAGTAAGAGAATATTAAAACTTAAGCCACAAATGCTTCCAAATATTACTGTTATGGCTGTTTATAAAAAATCTAAACAAGTACCAATTAATACTATTAAATTTAATGATCAGATTATAGCTTGGGCTTCACAAGAGAACACAAAAAATAGATTTAAATCTAATCAAATTTTATGGACTATTCAATGTACAGAAAAATTTTCAAATAAAATTATTAACTTATTTAAAAGAAATAAAAAAAAATATGAATTACAAGTACTCCAAAGATTTGAAAAATTGACTGGTTATGAGGCTAAAAATATTGTTTTTCAAAATATTCACGGTTGGAAATATGCATTTAATATGAAGTCTACTAATATAAATTCTTTATGGTTGAATAAATACAATCTTGGTATTTGTGCTGATTGGTTTAAAGGACCAAAGGCAGAGGATGCTTGGTTAAGTGCTAATTCTCTTTATAAAAGTATAAAAAAAAGCCCGGCTAAAAGATAGCCAGGCTTAATTTTTATTATTCTTTAACTAACTAAAAGTTGTAACCGACTGCAAATCTTGTTGCTTCAGTATCAATATCAGCTGTTATTGTGTTTAAATCTCCAGTAGTTGAAGTTACTGAGTACTTTGCGTATTCAGTTTCTACATATTCTACTTTAGCGAAGAAAGAACCAGAATAAACTTTAGCACCAACACCTGTCAACACACCCCAAACGTCTTGAGCTGGATAAGTTGATTGGATAATGTCAGCTGCTTCAGTGAACGTAGGAGTTACAGTTACGTGGGATGCTCCACCTTTAACGTATACTCCAAATCTATCACTAAGCATTATAGTTGGCTCAGCATAGAAAGTTGTGTAATCTGAAATTTCTGCTTTTACACTTAACAATCCACTTCCATCTTGAGAACCTGTATCAAATGGTGCTGCTTGTGTTCTTGATCCACTACCGATTTCAGCTGAACCTGGAATATGTTCTATTCCAAATGTAGAGCCTTGAGCGAAAGTATATTCAGCAAAAATTGAACCAACATCAGCTGATCCACTTTTACTTGTTTTCACTGTTCTACTTACTCCACCTAATGTGTCTGTACTCTCAGAACCACTAGTTGAGAAATCAGTACCTGAATATAATACGCCGACACTGAATCCTTCAAAAGCAAAAGCAGAAAAAGTGATAGAAGTGATTGCAATCGCTCCTATTACTATATTTCTCAATTTTATCATTTTGTTTCCTATCTAATTGTTTATTTTCGAAAATTAACTTGTCCAATACATAACATTTTTAAGATTAAGTAAAAGGGAAAAATTACTGCAAAAAATCTATAAACTTTAAAAAACCTATATATATCAACAAAAAATAGTGATATTTATGCAACTATTTAATTCTAAATTAGATACTAAAATTGAATTTATAAAAAATCTAATTATAAAAAAATCGATTCTTAACAGTGTTAATATTTTAATTTTCTTATTATTAGTTTAATTTTTCCTCTAAAAAAGAAAGGTAAAATAAACCCAATAAAAGTAATACTCCAGATAACGATAGATACATTAGAAGATATTAACATAAACCAATCTCCATCATGAATAGTCATTGCTCTTCTAAGATTAGACTCCATATGTTCACCTAAAATGACGCCCATTATAATCGGAACTAACGGTATATCTAACTTCCTGAGCATCCAGCCCAACAAACCAAACATTACCATAATGATTAAGTCAAAACTTGATCCTGAAATTCCATAAATTCCAACAAAAGAAACCATAGCAACTACTGGCATAAGGTATTTTGAAGGGATTAATAGTATTTTTGAAAAATATTTAACGAGCGGTATGTTTAAAATTAATAAAACTATATTTCCTATAAATAAAGCTGCAATCAAACCCCATACAACATCCGGGTTTTGTTTGAACAAAAGAGGACCAGGTGTAACATCTAGCGTCATTAACATAGCTAATAAAACAGCTGTGGTTCCAGAGCCTGGAACTCCGAGTGCAAGCATTGGAACTAATGCTCCGCCAGCTGCAGCATTATTTCCTGCCTCTGGAGCCGCTACTCCTCTTTCGTCACCTTTGCCAAAGGTATCGTCTTTATTAGAAATTTTTTTTTCAAATGTGTATGCTACGAAAGACCCAAGAGATGCACCTGCACCCGGTAATACTCCTGATAGAAAACCTAAAAAAGTTCCTCTAAACATTGCTGGTACAATTTTTTTAACAGTTTTAAGTTTAGGAATAATGTTTCCAATTATAATTTTTTTTTCATTATTTAATTTATCTAGGTTAGTATTTTCTATAAAAACAAATACCTCAGAGACAGCAAACAACCCAACAATTACAACTAAAAAATCTATTCCATCATATAATTCAATTATCTCGTAACTCATTCTTGGAACGCCTGTTTGATGATCGACTCCAATTGTAGCAATACCTAATCCTAAACAAGATGCTAAAACTGTTTTAGCCTGATTTTTTGAGGCTACACCACCAAGTGTAGCGAAAGCCATAACAAACAACGCAAAGTACTCAACTGGACCAAATAATAAGGCAACTTTTACAAGTTGAGGTGCTAATAAAACTAGCCCAATTGTTGCAAACATTGCGCCAAAAAAAGATGCAAGACCTGTGAGTGTCAAAGCTTCACCCGCTCTTCCTTTCTTAGTCATCGGATAACCATCAAGACAGGTCATCATGGCCGGCTCATCACCTGGTATATTTAAAAGAATAGAAGAAATTCTCCCTCCATACATTGCTCCGTAATAAACACTTGCTAATAAAATCATTGATGAAGCAGGTGAAAGCCCTAAAGAAAAAGATAAAGGAATTAAAATGGCAACTCCGTTTGCAGGCCCAAGACCAGGCAAAGCACCAAAAATTGTACCTAAGATACAGCCTATTAATGCCAACGTAAAGTTTTCTAATGTTAAAGCTACTCTGAAACCATCTATTAAAAAATTAAGTGTTTCCATTAAAACCCTAAAGGTCCCGTTGCAAGAGAGAGGCCTAAAATTTTTCTAAATAAAATAAAAATTGTAACTGATATAATCAAACCTGCTGTGAAAGCTGACGGTAGTTTGGCACCCAATCTCCATGAGATAAAACTTGAAGCAAAGAATGTTGAAAAAACAAATCCTATTACGGGTAAAAATATTGCATACATAACTAAAATTAAAGCGGTCATTAAAATCTCAATTATTTTTCTAAATTCAGGCCATCTAGGTTTTATGTCTGGTTTAAAAATTAGAAATAAAGATGATGTTATTAAAAAAAAAGAGACAATATATGGATATGTTTTTGGACCAATATGATCAGAAATAAAACTTTCTTCTACAATGTAGGCAGAAAAAATATAAAAAAAAGTTAATAGAAGTGTAAATGCACCAAATACTCGGTCGTTCATAAGAATTCATAGCGCCTCTTACGCGAGGCGCTAAAATTTAATTAATTTATTTAATAATACCGATTTGTTTAGAAATGGTTTGTATTGAAGCAACTGAATTAGCAACAAAAGATTCGAAAGCTTTTCCTGATAAATCTAACGGTGCTAAGCCATTTTTAGACATTGTTTTTTTCCATTGTGGTGTATCGTACATTTTCTTAATCGCACCAGCCCAAAAATTATAAGCATCGTCGCTCATTCCTTTTGGAACATAAAAACCTCTCCAATTGGCTCCCACAACATTTACACCTTGCTCTTTAGCAGTGTAAAATTTAGAAAAATCACCTGGTAATCTTTTCGGTGAAAGGACAGCTATAATTTTAATGTCTCCTGCATCAACAAATCCTTTGATTTCAGAAACATCACCTGTGAAAATTTGAACATTTCCAGCAAGTAATTGAGTTACCGCATCTCCACCACCATCAAAAGAAACGTATTTAATTTTACGAACATTTGATATCCCGTATTCTTTTGCAGCCATTAAAACTTTGAGATGGTCCCATCCACCAACAGCAGATCCACCACCAACAACCCATTTTTTAGGTTTTGTTTTAAGATTTTCTAAAAGTTCTCCTAACGTTACAACATCTGAATCTCCAGCTACTGCGATCACACCGTAATCAGCACCAATTGTTCCAACCCATTTAACTTGATTCATTGAATTTCCTGGATAAGCACCTTGAGCAAGTCTTGTTGCAGTCGCTGCTGAAGCTGCAACGATTAATGAATCGTCAGAACCTCTTTTGTTAACTACTTCTGCGAAAGCTTTACCACCACCTCCTCCGGCCATATTTGTAACTTCTAACGAACCATTAATTATACTTAGATCTTGAAGTGCTTTACCTACTGCTCTGCAAGTAAAATCCCAACCACCACCAGCGTTTGCTGGAGCTATGCATTTAGTATTATTTGGTTCAAATGAGAAGCTGGTTACTGTTGAAAATAAAAATAAAGACAAAACTAATGTTATCTTTGATATAAATTTAAACATTTTTCCTCCGTTATATTGTTGTTAATTTGAATGTATTTCAACAAAATCAACTTTAGAAGTCAAATGGTTATGAGTAAAAAATTACAGTACAATTTGTGGTTGAGTTTTAATAAGTGCTAAATAATCCTTATAAATTCTAATTTTTTTAAATATAAAATAAATATATTTTTAACTTAAATTTTTTATTTTTATAAAGCTTAAAAAATACCAGATTCTGAAATTTTTTTAACTTTATTGCCTTTTTTTACTTCGATGTGTAGTTTTTGAACATCAGTAATACTTAATTTTTTTAAGTTTTGAACATTTTTTAAAAATTTTCTAGATTCGCTAATTGTAATAATACCATCCGTTAAAGATTTAAATTTTTCAATATAGTTAGATCTTGTAAATGGTTTTCTGCCATTTGGATGCGCATCTGCCAAATCTAACTCATCTGAAATGATGCTACTATCTTTCATTGTGATCACAACTTTACCACCAAAACATTTTTGTTTTGGATCAATGTGATGATATTTTTTAGTCCATTCAGGGTCTTCAAACGTTTTAATTTTTTTCCAAAGCTCTACTGTGCTTTTTCTTTTCGCTCTTTCAGACGTATAAGATTTAACGTGATGCCAAGAACCATCTTCTAACGCAACAGCAAATATATACATGATAGAGTGATCTAATGTTTCTCTGCTTGCTTTAGGATCCATTTTTTGTGGATCGTTAGCACCTGTACCAATTACATTGTGAGTGTGGTGACTGGTATAAATTTCAATTTTTTCAATTTTTTCTGTATTACCAACTCTTTTTTTTAAGCTTCGTGCAAGATCAATAAGTGCTTGTGCCTGGTATTCTGCTGAATGTTCTTTTGTGTAGGTTTCAAGAATAGCTTTTTTAGTTTCATTTCTTTCAGGTAGCGGCACAGTATACTCTGCATTTTTCCCATTAAGAACATATGCAATCACACTATCTTCTCCTTCATAAATAGGGCTGGGTGCACCTTCTCCTCTCATGCATCTGTCGACTGCTTCAATTGCAAGTTTACCTGCATGCGCTGGGGCAAAAGCTTTCCAACTAGAGATTTCACCTTTTCTTGATTGCCTTGTAGAGACTGTCGTGTGCAGTGCTTGTTGAATAGATTGATAAACTACGTCAATAGGTAAATTTAATAATGTTCCAATACCAGCGGCGACACTTGGACCAAGATGCGCAATATGATCTATTTTATGTTCGTGCAAGCAAATTGCTTTAACTAGATTAACTTGAACTTCATAGCCTGTTAAAATTCCACGTATTAAATTCATTCCATTACATTTCATTTGTTGTGCAACAGCTAAGATTGGTGGAATGTTATCTCCGGGATGTGAATAATCTGCTGCAAGAAAAGTATCATGAAAATCTAATTCACGGACTGCTGTACCGTTTGCCCAAGCTGCCCACTCACAATGAAATTTTTGTTTTCTGTCAATACCAAAAATTGTTGCTCCATTTTTTCTTGGATGTGCTAGTGCCATTTCTCTAGCGGAGACAACAGGTCTTCTAGAAAATGAAGCAATAGCAACTGATGCATTATCAATTATTCTGTTAATAACCATATCAACAGCATCACCACTTGGTTTAGATTTATCTGATGCTATTTCAGCAATTTTCCAAGCTAGCTGATCTTCTTTTTTTAAATTAACAGATGATGGATGAACTTTAACTATAATATCTCTCATATGATTAGGCTAGCATATTTCGAAGAACAAACTGTAGTATCCCTCCGTTTTTGTAATATTCAACTTCATTTTCAGTATCTATTCTGCATAACAGTTGAACTTTTTTTATTGTGCCATCCATATACTTAATTTCACATTCAACTTCTTGTCTCGGATCAACACCTTTTTCAATATTTGTAAAACTAAATAACTCCGACCCTTTAATGTTTAATTTCTTTCGATCAAAACCATCTTTAAATTGAAAAGGTAGAATACCCATACCAACTAAGTTTGACCTGTGAATTCTCTCAAAACTTTCAGCTATAACTGCTTTAACACCTAAAAGCTTTGTGCCCTTGGCCGCCCAATCTCTTGAAGATCCGGTCCCATATTCTTTACCTGCAACAACTACTAAATCATTTCCTCTTTTTTTATATTCTATTGCTGCTTCGTAAACACTCATTACTTTATTGTCTGGAAATAAAGTTGTAACTCCACCTTCAGTACCTGGAGCCATTTCGTTCCTTATTCTTATGTTTCCAAAAGTTCCTCGCATCATAACTTCATGGTTTCCCCTTCTTGCTCCGTAAGAGTTAAAATCTTTTTGTTGCACTTGGTGGTTCATAAAATAATCACCTGTGGGACTATCTTTTTTAATAGTTCCAGCTGGAGAAATATGGTCTGTTGTAACTGAATCTGCTAAAACTAGTAGTGGTCTTGCATCTTTAATTTCAAAAAAACCTTCAGGTTGATCAGGCAGATTTTCAAAGAAAGGAGGTCTTTTTACATAAGTCGATTCTTCATCCCAATTGTAAATACTGCTATCGACTGTTTTAATTGAGCTCCATTCTTTAGATCCTTCTGAAACATTTGAATATCTGTTAATAAACATTTCAGCATTTATTGAGGTTAAGATTAAATCTTGTATTTCTTTATTAGTTGGCCAAATATCTTTTAAGAATACATCGTTTCCCGAATGATCTTTTCCCAAAGGAGTTTTGTATAAATCAAAATGCATTGTACCAGCTAAAGCATAAGCAACAACTAACGGAGGAGATGCTAAATAATTAGCTTTAACGTCTGGGTTAATTCTGCCTTCAAAATTTCTATTACCTGATAAAACTGAAACAGCATAAAGATTTTCTTTTTGTATGGCTTCAGAAATATTTTTATTTAATGGTCCAGAGTTTCCAATACAAGTAGTACAACCATAGCCAACTAGGTTAAATCCAAGTTGATCTAAAGGTTTGTTTAGTCCTGCTTTTTCCAAGTAATCAGTTACTACTTGAGATCCAGGTGCTAATGAAGTCTTAACCCATGGTTTTACTTTTAATCCTTTTTCAATGGCTTTTTTGGCTAACAACCCAGCTCCAATTAAAACGCTTGGATTAGAAGTGTTTGTACAAGAGGTAATTGCAGCAATAACAATGTCACCATCTTTTATACTAAAATTAGTTCCTTCAACTTTAGTTTCTAAAGGTTTTTCTCTTTTGGTATTTTCTTTTTGCACTTTAGCAAAAGCAGTTGATGCTTCTGTTAGTAAGACTTTATCTTGAGGTCTTTTTGGTCCAGAAATACTTGGCACAACTGTACTTAGATCTAAGGAAAGCGTGTCTGTAAAAATCATGTCATCACTTGCCCAAAAGCCTTGAGCTTTGGAATAGCTTTCAACTAAATCAATTGTATTTTGATCTCTACCTGAAAATTTTAAATATTTTAAAGTTTCTTCATCAACGGGAAAGAAGCCACATGTTGCACCATATTCTGGTGCCATATTAGCAATAGTAGCTCTATCAGCTAAAGTTAAATTTTTTAATCCTTCTCCATAAAATTCTACAAATTTTCCCACAACACCTTTAGCTCTAAGCATTTGAACAATTGTTAAAACTAAATCTGTTGCAGTTGTTCCTTCTGTAAGTTTTCCATTAACTTCAAAACCTACAACTTCTGGAATTAACATTGAGATAGGTTGACCTAACATGGCTGCTTCTGCTTCGATGCCACCTACTCCCCATCCTAAAACTGACAACCCGTTTACCATTGTTGTGTGACTATCGGTGCCAACTAAGGTATCAGGATAAGCATAACTATCACCTTCAAGATCTGTAGACCAAACAACTTTTGATAAATATTCTAAATTAACTTGGTGACAAATTCCTGTGCCAGGAGGAACTACTCTAAAGTTATTAAATGCTTTTTGGCCCCACTTTAAAAAAGAATATCTCTCACCATTTCTCAAAAATTCTTGGGCTACATTTTTTGTGAATGAATCTTTAGTTGCATAAGCATCAACCATTACTGAATGGTCGATCACAAGGTCAACTGTTGATAAAGGATTAATTTTTTTAGGATCTATATTTTTAGATTTTACTGCATCTCTCATTGCTGCTAAATCCGCAACAGCTGGTATACCTGTATAATCTTGCATTAATACTCTTGCTGGTCTGTAAGCAATTTCAGTATTTGAACTCTTAGTTTTCAGCCATTCTTTTAAAGCAACTATTTGTTTTTTATTTACAGTCAGATCATCTTCATATCGTAATAAATTTTCTAACAAAACTTTAAGGGATTTTGGAAGTTTTGAAATGCCCTCCAGACCATTTTGTTCAGCTTTTTTTAAATTAAATATTTTATAAGTTTTTGAAGAAACTTTAATTTCATCTAGGGATTGAAATGAGTTTTTACTCTTTTTTAACATGCGCTATACATAAAACAAAATAACACAAACTATAAGTAAAAAAGACATTGAATAATTAAAAATCTTTATAAAATTTTCGTTTGTA
>Ga0307986_10003110_pt1 | contig 11654 bp, 8 predicted proteins | sample EllFjometageno82_FD_203170 | JGI IMG/M metagenome (GOLD analysis project Ga0307986, IMG submission 203170) | Marine microbial communities from Ellis Fjord, Antarctic Ocean - #82 | ecosystem: Environmental > Aquatic > Marine > Unclassified | place: Southern Ocean | collected 2014-10-09
CTAGAAGATCTTCTTTTAAAATAACTCCATTTTTACCTGAACCTTTAACCTCATTAAGATTAATATTAGAATCTGCTGCAAATTTCCTTGCAGCGGGAGAAACAGTATTTGTAATTTTATCTTTTGAGGTTTTTTGTTCTATGTGAACTTCTGTCAAAATAAGAGGTACTTCTTCACTTTTTTCCTTATCTTTATTTTCAAATAATTTTACATCTTCAGGTTTCTTTTGAATAATTTCAATTTTTTCTTTTTCTTTAACAACTTGTAGTTTTTTTGGTGGAGGTGAATATTTTTTTTCTTCTAAATCTGCTTCTACTATAACATTTTTTGAATGGGCAATAGTCCCTAACAGAGCTCCCACGTTTACAGTTTGCCCTTCTTGTACAGAAATTTTTTCTATTATTCCTTCTGAGGGTGCTGGCACTTCTACGTTTACTTTATCTGTTTCAAGTTCTACGACTGCTTCGTCGATATTAACTTTATCACCTTCTTTTTTTAACCATTTAGCGACTGTAGCCTCTGTTACAGACTCTCCAAGGACAGGTACTAGTATACGTTCAGACATTAGTTAATTTTTCCAACCACCTTTTCTAATATTTCTTTTTGTTGTGCAAGATGTTTATTAAGATTTCCTGTCGCTGTAGTCGCGGAGGGTCTTCTTCCAATATATTCAACGTTTTTGTTGCTAAAATTAATGATTTCCAGTGTTCTGTTAATATAATGATTAACTGTATTCCAGGCACCCATATTTTTTGGCTCTTCTTGACACCAATAAATGTCTGCGTTTTTTGCATATCTCTTCAATTCTTTACCTAGTCTTTTCACTGGAAATGGATAAATCTGTTCTAGACGGATAAAAACAACTTTATCGTTTTTAGTTTTTTCTCTAGCATCTACTAAATCAAAATAAATTTTACCTGAACAAATAACTATTTTTTTAATCTCATTATCATTTTTGAGTTTGATCAAACCATATTCACTTGTATAAGCTCGATCCGGTAAAACCCTGTGAAAGGAAGTGTCTTTTGTAAAATCGTCTATAGTTGAAACACATTGTTTATGTCTCAATAAAGATTTTGGAGTCATAACTATCAATGGTTTTCTAAACTCTCTATGCATCTGTCTCCTTAGTGCATGAAAATAATTAGCTGGTGTTGTACAATTTACTACTTGAATATTATCTCGCGCACACATTTGTAAAAATCTTTCCAATCTTGCTGAAGAATGTTCAGGTCCTTGACCTTCATAACCATGAGGTAATAACATCACTAAACCACTAGCTCTTCCCCACTTAGATTCACCAGAAGTTATAAATTGATCAATAATTATTTGAGCACCATTAGCAAAATCACCAAATTGAGCTTCCCATAACACTAAGGTTTCAGGTTCTGATAAAGAATAGCCGAATTCAAACCCTAATACAGCTAGCTCTGATAAAAGAGTATCAATTACTTCAAACTTTTTTTGATTTTTCGAAATATTATTTAAAGGGATGTACCTTTCATGACTATCTTGATTTCTAAGAACAGAATGTCTCTGACTAAAAGTTCCTCTACCAGAATCTTGACCTGATAATCTAACAGAAAAACCCTCCGTTAAAAGTGTGCCAAAAGCTAATGCTTCAGCTGTTGACCAATCTATTGGGAGATTATTGTTAAACATTTTTTGTTTATTTTCAAATATTTTTTTTAATGTTTTGTGAATATTAAAATTATTTGGAATAGTTGTGATTTTTTTTCCTATTAAATTAATTTTTTCTTTTTCAACACCACTAGCACCCCTCCTATCTTTTCCAGGTGTGGGAGTAAATCTAGACCAAACACCATCAAACCATTTTAGTTCTGGTTTGTAATTTTTTGACTCAATAAACTCTTTTTCTAGGTGCGACTTAAAATTGGTTATTTGTTGATCTACCTTTTCTTTAGAGAGGAGTTTTTCTTTTACTAATTTTTCAGAATAGATTTTTAAAGTTGTAGGGTGCGATTTTATTTTTTGATACATTAAAGGTTGAGTAAAAGAAGGTTCGTCACCTTCATTGTGTCCAAATCTCCTGTAACAGAACATATCAATCACGATATCTCTATTAAACTGCTGCCTAAACTCAGTAGCAATTTTAGCGCAATGTACAACTGCCTCGGGATCATCTCCATTAACATGTAAGATAGGAGCTTGTGCGATTTTTGCTACTTCACTTGGATATGGTGAAGATCTTGCAAATCTTGGCGATGTTGTAAAACCTATTTGGTTATTAACGATTATATGGATTGTACCACCTATGTTGTGTCCTGGTAATCCTGACATCGCAAAACATTCTGCAACTATTCCTTGGCCAGCAAAAGCAGCGTCTCCATGAATTAGTACTGGTATAACTTTTTTTCTTTCTGGGTCTTCATGAAAAAATTGTTTTGCTCTTACTTGACCTAATACAACAGGATTAACGGCTTCTAGATGTGAAGGATTATCTGTTAGGCTAATATGAACAACATTGCCATCGAACTCTCGGTTTGATGATGCTCCTAAGTGATATTTAACGTCCCCCTCGAATTCTCTTTTAGCCTCTACAGCACTACCAAAAAATTCATTAAAAATTGCTTTAAATGGTTTGCCCATTACATTGGCTAAAACATTTAATCTGCCTCTATGTGACATACCAATTTTGATTTCTTTAACTCCTAAATTACCACCTCTTTTTATTATTTGCTCCAGCGCAGGTACTAATGATTCGCCACCATCAATTCCAAATCGTTTTGTTCCTACAAATTTAACGTGTAGATATTTTTCAAAACCTTCGGCTTCAGTAATTTTATTTAAAATTGCTTTTTTCCCATTTTCTGTAAAAATAACTTCTTTTTTTAGACCTTCTATTCTATCTCTAATCCAATTTTTTTCATCTGGATCCCCCATATGCATAAATTCATAACCTATATTTCCAGAGTAAGTTTTTTTTAAAAGAGTTATAATTTCTAAAAGTGTTGCTTCTTGCAGTCCAAGGACTCCATCTAAAAATATTTTTTTATTAAAATCACTTTTTGTAAAACCATAAGTTTCTGGTTTTAATTCGGGGTGTTCTTCTCGTTCCATTAGCTCTAAAGGATCAAGGTTGGCGATTAGGTGTCCTCTAATTCTAAAAGCTCGAACTAACATTATAGCTCTTATAGAATTTTTTGCTGATTCCTCTGTTAATGGAAGGTCGCTAGTCTTCTTATCTTCTAACGAATCTTCTTTTAATAAATCATAAAAATTTAAGTTATTTTGTTTAATTTTTTTTTGGGGCGCCCAACTAGGTCCTCCTAAAGTTTTAGAGACAACTTCCTTGTTTTCTTTAAGTCCGTCAAAAAATTCCTTCCAACCTTGAGGTAACTGGCTGGGATCATTTAGATATTCAGAATAATATTCTTCTATGAAAGCGGAGTTGTTTCCAGCTAGAAATGAAGTTTTTTTGTATGTATTATTATCGTGAGACGATGACATTTTAATATCTCATAATAACATATAATTTTTTTAATTATCTATTTAGTTTTTCAAGCAAGGTTTTGCCAATATCTGCTGGAGATTTTGAGATAGTTATACCTGCTGATTTCATAGATTCTATCTTATCTTCAGCTCCACCCTTTCCTCCAGATACAATTGCTCCTGCATGTCCCATTGTTCTACCTGGTGGGGCTGTTAATCCAGCAATAAAGCCAACCATTGGCTTCTTTGTTTTATATTTTTTAACAAATTCTGAAGCTTCTTCTTCTGCAGAACCACCAATCTCTCCAATCATAACAATAGATTTTGTTTCGTCATCTTGAAGAAATAATTCTAAACAATCTATAAAATTAGTTCCATTAATAGGATCTCCACCAATTCCAATGCATGTTGATTGTCCCATTCCACTTGCTGTTGTTTGAGCTACTGCCTCGTATGTCAAAGTGCCTGATCTTGAAACTATTCCAACGGAGCCTTTCTTGTGAATATTTCCAGGCATAATTCCAATTTTACATTCATCTGGAGTAATGATTCCTGGACAGTTGGGTCCAATTAAACGACTTTGACTTCCAATTAAATTCTGTTTTACTTTGATCATATCAATTACTGGTATTCCTTCAGTTATGCAAACTACTAGTCCTATCTTTGCTTCTATTGCTTCAATAATAGCAGCGGCGGCAAATTTTGGCGGAACATAAATCATAGTTGCATTTGCATTTGTAATTTTTTTTGCTTCTTCGACTGTGTTAAAAACAGGTAAACCTAAATGTTTTTGACCTCCTTTTTTAGGCGTAACACCGCCCACTAATTGTGTTCCGTATTTTAACGCTTGTTCTGAATGAAAAGTTCCATGCGTACCTGTAAAACCTTGGCAAATAACTTTCGTATTTTTATCAACTAAAACTGACATTTATTCTATCGCCTTAACAATTTTTTTTGCTGCATCATTTAAATCTGAAGCAGACAATATTTTTAAACCTGATTTATCTAATATGTCTTTACCTTCTTGAAAGTTTGTTCCTGCAAGCCTTACTACTAGTGGTACTTCTAGGTTAGTTTCTTTAGCGGCTTCTATCACTCCCTGGGCAATTACATCACATCTCATGATGCCACCAAAAATATTAATTAAAATACCTTTAACATTTTTATCAGACAAAATTAGTTTAAATGCTGCCGAAACTTTCTCTTTAGAAGCGCCACCTCCTACGTCTAAAAAATTAGCTGGTTCTTTTCCATGTAACTTGATTATATCCATAGTGGCCATAGCAAGCCCAGCACCATTAACCATACACCCAATTGAGCCATTTAATTTAATATAGGCTAAATCATGTTTGCTTGCTTCTATTTCAGCAGGTTCTTCCTCATTTAAATCCCTTAGTTCTAGAATTTCTGGTCTTCTAAATATAGCGTTGTCATCAAAACTCATTTTTGCATCTAAGCAAACTAGCTTTTCATTTTTTGTAATAATTAATGGGTTTATTTCTATTAAGCTTGCGTCTTTTTCTATTAATATTTTGTATAGAGATTGAACTAACTTTGAAGCCACAGATTTTTGTTCTTCATTAAGATTAAATATTTTTATAATTTTATCTACATCTTCAGTCTTAACACTTTCTTTCATATCAACTTTGATGGTAATAATTTTTTGAGGTGTATCAGCTGCTACTTTTTCAATATCCATGCCGCCTTCTGTACTGCTAATAAATGCAATTTTAGAGCTTTCCCTGTCGACAAGACAAGAGAGATAGAATTCTTTTGAGATATCTGAAGCTTCTTCAATATAAAGTCTTTGTACTTTTTTACCTTCAGGACCTGTTTGATGAGTTATTAAATTCATTCCAAACATTTTTTTTGCTTCATGTTTTAAGTCTTTAATATTTTTTACAAGTTTAACTCCGCCACCTTTCCCTCGTCCACCAGCATGAATTTGAGCTTTTAGGACGTATTCTTTAGAATCCAATTCTTTTATCTTTTCATCAATTTCGTCTAGGGAAAATACAACGATACCTCTGGAGACCGGAGCTCCAAATTTTTTTAAAAGTTGTTTACCTTGATGCTCATGAATATTCATTACTTTTTACAATCTATTATTTCGTGATAAGAAAATTTATTTTCTATTACTATATTATGTTTAAAACAACTATTTTCAAAGTAATTTTTAATATCAGAAAAAAGTATCTCTTTGTTAGGACCTAATAGATAAATTACCTCGATGCGATTATTTTTTAAGTTATTATTAACTAACTTTTTGTAATTTTCAAAATATTTGTGATTTTCAGTTGGGTGGGTATTGTTATCCCACAAATACCACCGATTTAAAATATTTAAATCTTCTTCTAGTAGTAACGAAAAAAATTGATAGTGGGTGATTAATATTTTTTTTCTAGAGTCTGATTTAAGTAAAATCAAAGCTTCTTTAATTAAATTTACTTCTTCAGAGGGGTCTTTAAATTGTAAACTAATCCAGTTAAGATAATTTAGTTTTTTATCAATACTTTTTGCTTCTATCATCGTGGATTTGTTTACGTTCTCAATATCGTCAAATTTTCGATCTACATTATATCTCAAATGATATTTACCAGTAATAAAGATAATCGATAAAATAGTAATAATTATAAATTTTTTACTTTGTTTAAATTTTATAAGATTAATATGCAGAGTACTGGCCAGGAGAGGTATTAAGCTAAATATATATATTTGATTTGCCTGCATTAATTGATTGAAGAAAAATAAGAAGCTAGAAATTAAAATAATTATATTTAAAAAAATCAATTCTCTATTCTTTTTAAAAAATAAATTTATTGTTACAAAAATTAATGGAAAATAAAAGATATGAATAAATTTAAAATCGCCAAAAATTCTTTTTAAATTGAACTGATCAGAGAGTTTTACATAAGCATTCACATCACTCACATACCTGCCTTCTCCTATCGTGAGTGGAAACAGAAAATATTGATATATTAAATTTTTTAATGGTGTCTTTGTTAAAAATAAAAAAATTATGAATATAACTAGACTTAATAAACTACCCAAAAAAAAATATTTAAAATTTTCAAACTGTTTATTAATAATAAAATGATAAAAGGAAAAAAATAAAATTAAAATTATTATATAAAAGCTTGGAGTTTGCATTGAAAAAAAAGCAAGAAAAAAAACGAATGGAAGAATAAACCAAAATAAATTTTTTTGTTTTTGTATGCCAATAATAGATAAAAAAATTGCAATTAATGAAAAGACATAACTATGTAGATAGGCAAAAGGTGTTCCAGAAACGGGGTAACAAAGGGTCGCAAAGCTTATACAATAAAAGAAAATAAAATAATTTTTTAGATTAAAATTTTTTAAAAAATAATAAAAACTTAATGTAGCTAAAATATTGATAGCAGATGAATGAAAAATATAACTTTTCCAAGATAAGCCAAATACCAAAAAGAAAAATGCTTGAATGTAGTCAACAACTAATCCAGTAAAAATCCAAAAATCCCTGATAGGCAATTTATTTTTTAAAATACTATAACCTGAGTCGAAAAAACCAAACGTATCGATTGGCATAACTCCAACGTTTCCACTTAACCAGTTAATAAGGAATGCATAAACGGCCAGAATAAAAGGAATTAAAAATTTTATAATATTAATTTTTAGTAACATTTTTTAACTGTAGCAAATTTTTTTGTTTTTCTTTGTAGCACTAATCACTTTTGATTTGTATATTAATTAAAGTATATGTTTAAAATATTAAATAAAATTCAATTTCCTGTAGATGCAAACCGTATGAAAAGTGTTGCTAGTATAGGTTCGGCAATTGAAATTTATAATTCATCAAAATCTAAAAATTTAAAATTTCTTTTAAAACAAAGGTTTAATTGGATGAATAAATTTATTAATGAGACTGATACGGGTATAGAAGTTGGATCAGGTGCTGGCTTTGCTAAATCCTACATTAAAAATAAGAATTTTAAATTATCCGATATAAGTGATGATAATCATTTAGATTTTAAAAATATCGACGCTCAATCAACCGGTTTTGCAAATAACAGTTTTGATTACATAATTGCATCAAATATGATTCATCATATTCCTTACCCTATGAAATTTTTTAAAGAAGTTAATAGAATTTTAAAAAAAGATGGAAAATTAATTATTTTTGAATCTTATTGTTCTATTATCTTTCAAGTAGCTACTATTTTAATGAAGCATGAAGGATATGATTTTACTTTAAATGTGTGGGATGAAAAAAACCCAAAAAGTGATGCAGATAATGCTTGGGCTGGAAATATTGCCGTACCACATTTAATATTTGATGATAAAGAACAGTTTAATGAAAATTTAGGTAAACTATTTTCTATTGAATATGAAGAACTAACTGAATGTTTTATTTTTTTAAACTCTGGAGGAGTTACGTCAAAAACTTTTTTCATACCGATGTCTGATTTTTTTTTAAAAATTTTAAACGCAATAGATAAATTTCTCGTAAAATTTTTTCCAAATATTTTTTGTATGGGAAGAAGAATAGTCTTAAAAAAAAAATTTTTATAATGTGTTATCAATTTTTTTGGCTGCACCAAATAACTCTTGAACTGCTTTTATAGAAAGATCAAAATTTTCTTTTTCACTATCAGTTAGCTTGATTTCAACAACTTTTTCTATTCCATTTTTCCCAACAATGACAGGAACGCCAGCATATAGCTCTTTAATACCATATTCACCATTAAGATACGCTGCACAAGGTAACTGTTTTTTTAAATCTTTTAAATAACTTTCAGCCATTTCTACGCCAGATGCTGCTGGGGCATAAAAAGCTGAACCTTTTTCTAATAGTTTGACTATTTCAGCTCCTCCATTTTTTGTTCTTTGAACTATAATATCTAAAGTATTTTTACTTAATTTTCCTTCTTCAACTATTTCTAATACTGGTTGTCCATCTACTGTTGTGTGATTTAGCATTGAAACCATTGTGTCTCCATGACCACCTAAAACTAGAGATTTAATTTTTTTAACAGGAACATTCAATTCTTGAGATAAAAAAAATTTGAATCGTGAAGTATCAAGAATACCAGCCATTCCAACAACCATATTTTTTGGTAAACCTGAATACTTTTGTAAAGCCATAACTATGACATCTAGTGGATTAGTGATGCATATTACAAAGGCATTTGGTGAAGTTGTTTTAATCCCTTCCGCAACTTGTTTGATAATTTTTAAATTTATTTCAAGCAAATCATCTCTTGTCATACCTGGTTTTCTAGGCACACCAGCTGTTATAATTATAACGTCTGAGTTTTTTGTATCTTCATAATTGCTAGTTCCTGATATTTTAACATCAAACCCATCAACTGAAGATGATTGTCCGATGTCTAGTGCTTTTCCTTTTGCAATTCCTTCAGCTACGTCAAACAGGACTACATCGGCTAATTCTTTTAATGCTATTAAATGTGCGAGTGTTCCTCCAATTTGACCGGCACCTATAAGTGATATTTTTTTTTTCATTTTTTTACTTCATTGTTGGCATTACAAATTCTGGATCAGATCTTAAGCCAGACGGCCATCTTGATGTTATCGTTTTTAATTTTGTGTAAAATCTTATGCCTTCCGGTCCATGCATATGGTGATCTCCAAATAAAGATCTTTTCCATCCACCAAAACTGTGAAAGGCCATAGGAACAGGTATTGGGATGTTAATACCAACCATTCCCACTTGTACTTTACTTGCAAACGTTCTGCCCGAATCACCATCTCTAGTAAAAATAGTAACTCCGTTACCAAATTCATGATCGTTCACTAATTTTAAAGCTTCTTCGAAATCTTTTGCTCTTACAACAGATAAAACAGGGCCAAAAATTTCTTCTTTATATATTCTCATATTTTTTTTAACGTGATCAAATAAGCATCCACCTATGTAGTGGCCATTCTCATAACCTTGCAGTTTTAAATTTCTTCCATCAACAACCAATTTTGCACCTTCATCAACGCCAATATCTACATAGCTTTTTACTTTTTCTAAATGTTCTTTTGTAACTAACGGCCCCATCTCAGATTTTTTATCCATGCCAGATCCTACTTTTAAAGCTTCAACTTTTTTAATTAAACTTTCAACTAGCTTATCTCCTATGCCTCCAACTGCGACTGCAACGGACTGTGCCATACATCGTTCTCCAGCTGATCCATAAGCGGCACCCATTAGTCCGTTTACAGCTTGTTCTAGGTCGCAGTCAGGCATAATAACAGCATGATTTTTTGCTCCGCCTAGTGCCTGAACTCTTTTTTCATTTTTGGCACAATTTTCATAAATATATTTTGCAATTGGTGTTGATCCAACAAAACTAACCGCTGATACATCTTTATTGTTAATTATAGCGTCAACGGCTTCTTTATCTCCGTTTACAACATTGAACACTCCCTCTGGTAATCCTGCTTCTAGAAGTAGTTCTGCTAATCTAATTGAACATGATGGGTCTTTTTCTGATGGTTTTAAAATAAAAGTATTTCCACAAGCAATAGCAACAGGAAACATCCACATTGGAACCATTGCGGGAAAATTAAAAGGGGTAATACCTGCACAAACTCCCAGGGGTTGTCTTAAAGACCAACTATCAACATCTGTTCCAACATTTTCTGTAAATTCTCCTTTTAAAAGCTGTGGTATCCCACAAGCAAATTCTACAACTTCTAATCCTCTTGTTATTTCACCTTTTGCATCGTCAAATACTTTTCCATGTTCTGAGACTATAATTTTAGTTAGCTCTTCAGAATTTTTTTCTATTAATTCTTTAAACTTGAACATTACTCTAGCTCTTTGTAAGGGAGGTTTTTTTGACCAAGTAATGAATGCTTTTTTTGCTTCTTCTACTGCGATATCTAAATCTTTGGTTGAAGCTAATTTTACTTCGGCAGTCTGCTCACCAGTGGCTGGATTAAAAACTCTTGATGTTCTTTTAGATTCACCTGAGAATTTTATTCCATTTACAAAATGTTCAATGATATTCATAAAGATAATGGAATAATTAAGGTTTTAGGTTGTTGCAAGCATTTTTTTAATTGAACCTATGGCTTTTGCTGGATTAAGACCTTTTGGGCATGAATTAGTGCAATTCATAATGGTATGGCATCTATAAAGCTTAAGTTCATCAGCAACTTTTTTTAATCTTTCTTTTTTTTCTTCATCTCTACTATCGTTTATCCATCTATAAGCTTGTAGTAAAACAGCTGGGCCCAGGTACTTATCTCCGTTCCACCAGTAACTAGGACAAGACGTAGAGCAGCATGCACAAAGTATGCATTCATAGTGACCATCTAATTTTGATCTATCTTTTTCAGATTGTAAAATTTCTTGTTTCTCTTGTCCTGTTTGTGTTGTTTTCAACCAAGGCTGGATAGACTCATACTGTTTATAAAGCCCACTTAAATCACCGATCAAATCTTTAATAACTTTTAAATGAGGAAGAGGATAAATATTTAGTTCTCCTTTAATATCTGTATGAGATTTTATGCAAGATAATGTATTAACACCATCAACATTCATTGCACATGAACCACATACTCCGTGCGCACAAGACCTTCTAAAAGTTAATGAGGAATCAATTTCATTTTTTATTTTAAACAATATATCTAAAACTTTAGGGCCACAGTTTTCCATGTCAACTTCAAAAGTATCAACTCTTGGATTTTGATCGTTAGATGGCTCCCATCTATAAATGTTTACTTTTTTTAAATTAGAAGAATTTGTTTTATCTTTATAGTATCTGCCTTTTAGAATTTTAGAATTTTGTGGTAAATTAAGCTGTACCACTTTTAATAAACTCTCTCTTTAGGTGGAAAATATTGTACATCATTTGTTAATGTTCTAGCATGAACATCTCTATATTTTAGAGTAACTTTATCTCCATCTTGCCAAGCTAAAGTATGTTTCATAAAATTTTTGTCATCACGTTTTGTAAAATCTTCTCTTGCGTGAGCTCCTCTACTTTCTTTTCTGTGGTATGCTGATTCCATTGTTGTTAGAGCTTGACTAATCAAGTTATCAAATTCTAAAGTTTCAACTAGATCAGTATTAAATACTAATGATTTATCTTGTACAGATAAGTCGTTCATACCATCAAGAGGTTTTCTAATCTCATCAATCCCTTGTTTTAAAGTTTTTTCAGTTCTAAACACCGCACATTTAGTTTGCATTGTTTTTTGCATTG
>Ga0307986_10003111_pt1 | contig 11652 bp, 13 predicted proteins | sample EllFjometageno82_FD_203170 | JGI IMG/M metagenome (GOLD analysis project Ga0307986, IMG submission 203170) | Marine microbial communities from Ellis Fjord, Antarctic Ocean - #82 | ecosystem: Environmental > Aquatic > Marine > Unclassified | place: Southern Ocean | collected 2014-10-09
ATAACCGGCATGATCAGATGATAAAAATATTTTTTTCAAACTAGTTAAACTTATAATCTAAAACACATGCAACCAAGTGAATTCTATTTTCTTCACCACCATTAAAAGCATTGTGGTATTTTGTATTATTAGTAATCCAAACAGATCCATCTGCTGGCATATGCTTTGCAACATGATCTACCACCATAATAGCGCCAGGGTTAGTAATTATTGGTATGTGTAATCTTGGCTCTGGATCTCTATGCCAACTCAATGTAGATCTTGGCTCTTTCAGTAAAATTCTAACTCTACCTAATTTATATCTTGAAGATAGAATATCAAAGACTTCTTTAAAATAAGTATTTTCATAATCCTTTATAAACTCAGAATAAGCAGATTCATCAACAGTCACATCTCTTGAAACTTCTTTGCCTGACTTGTCAGGTTTTGTCCAGTAAACACCCCTGGCCTTGCTCCCTTTTACTGAATCTGGATCACCAGGAATTTGTGTCAGAGAAATGGCTCCAAAATGAGCTATGCCACCACCATCCTCAAATTTTTTAGTTTGAACAATCTGGTTATAAGATTCCTGCAATTTATCAATATCAAATTTTATATTTTGTTTTTGAAAGTCACTAAAATCTAAAATTTTTTCTTCTTTTTTTAGATCTAAATTTACAATATTTTTATTATCAATACACATGCAGATTGTTTTTTACCAATTTTAATATATATTTGTATAATACATTTGTCGCATTTTAAAAATAGATTAAAACATGATTACAGGAAATTATCCAAACTTAAGACTTAGAAGAAGTCGAAAAAATGATTGGTCTAGAAGGTTAATTCAAGAAAATAGCCTTTCAGCAAGTGATTTTATATTACCTATATTTCTGATAGACGGTAAAAATACAAAACAATCAATTAAAATGATGCCTGATGTCTACAAGTATACTATAGATAGGTTAGGAACAATCGTTGATAGAGCAATCAAGAATAAGATACCTATGGTTGCTTTATTCCCCAATACAAAAAGATCTTTAAAAAATCCACTTGGAACTGAAGCCTTAAATCAAGACAACTTAGTGTGTAAAGCAATCCAATATATTAAGAGAAGATATAAAAATGAAATTGGGATTATGTGTGATGTAGCTCTAGATCCTTACACGTCTCATGGGAATGATGGAATATTAAAATCTAATTATGTTTTAAATGATGAAACAATAGAAATTTTAATCAATCAATCAATACTACAAGCTGAGATAGGCTGCGATGTACTTGCGCCATCCGATATGATGGATGGAAGAATCGGTAAAATTAGAAAGGCTTTAGATAAAGAAGGTCACAAAATGGTTCAAATACTTTCATATGCGGTTAAGTATGCTTCAAGTTTTTATGGACCATTTAGAGAAGCCGTAGGTTCAAAAGGTTTATTAAAAGGTAATAAAAAAAACTACCAAATGGATTTTAGAAATAGTAATGAGGCTATTAGAGAAGTTGCATTAGATATCAAAGAAGGCGCTGACATGGTTATGGTCAAACCTGGAATGCCTTATCTAGATATTATTAAAACTGTTAAAGATAATTTTAAAATTCCAGTATTAGCTTATCAGGTGTCTGGCGAGTACAGTCTTCTAAGTAACAGTATCCAAAAAGGTTTGATTGATAAAAACTCTATTTTAGAAAGTTTGATTGGATTTAAAAGAGCTGGTGCAAACGCAATAGTTAGTTATTACGCAGACAGAATAGATAGTTTAATCAAATAAAATTATTTTAAGAGGCCAATAAAGTGAGTTCGAGAATTTGGAAGATTTAAATTGTTTGGTTTTAAAATACTTTTTTCAAGATAATCAGTTACAAGTTTTAAGCCATTTAATAAAATCTTTAAATCAACATTTTCACAGTTTTTATCTATTAAGAAATTTGGAATAATCTTTTTTTCAACTGATGACTGAACAAAATAATTAACTTTTTTATCAACAATTTCTTTTTTAACCATATTTTTTAATTCAAGATCATAACCTAATAATTTTAGTAGTTCTAATTCCCAAAAAATATACTCTTGTATCCAGTTGTCAAAAGTTAGTACGTCAAAAAATCTATCAATTAAAATAAAGATTTCTTTATTAGACTGAGCTTCAGCAGTAAGAAGTTTTATCAAATTCATGGCTGAAGAAATGCAAGATAGTTTTTGATTTTCATCAAAATAAAGTGGTGTTAAAGCTTTTACAATTTCTATTTTAAAATAACCAATTCTAGTAGGACTTTTTGCATTATAATTTACATGAATTTTATTGCCAATTTGTAAATAATTTTTTATTTTTTTAGATGTTCCGCCAAAAATTATTCCAGATATTTTTCCATGATTCTCAGAAAAAACTTCTGCAATAATCGAATTTTCACTATATTTATTTTTAGAAACTAAGTAAGCGTTGTCGTCCCAATTCATTTTAATGTGATACTTTCATAACATAAGGTTGCAGCGTTTTGTTCTGCATCCTTTTTAGACACACCTTCTGCAGTAAAAAATTCAGTATCTTTTAGTTTAACAGCAACTTTAAATAAAGGTTTGTGGCGAGGACCAGTGTTAGATATTAATTTATAAATAGGTAATATTTTAAATTTTTTTAATGAATATTCTTGAAGTTTTGTCTTAGCATCAATTAGGGTTACAACACTTGCTCTTATGTGCTCGCTCCACAGATTTAATACAAATTTTTCGGTGAAATTTAATCCTTTATCAAGATAAATAGCACCAATTAGTGCCTCCAAACAATCTGCTATTATTTTATCCTCTATTACAATTTTCTTATTTTTTGGATTAAAAATCAAAATATGTTTTTCTAATTCAATTTTTTTAGCAATTTCCAGACATCTTCTTTTATTTACTAACGATGCAAACTTTTTATCTAATACCCCCTCTCTCTCTTCTGGATAAATTTCTAGTAATTTTTTTGCAATAATTAGTCCTAATACTCTATCCCCTAGAAATTCAATTTTTTCATTGTTTTTTTTTGAATCATAGCTTTTATGAGTTAAACTTTTTGTTAAAATGTTTGTATCTGCAAACTTAAGTTTTAATTTTTTTTCTAGATTTGTAAGACTTATTTTCATCAATTAATCCTCTTAAAAAATCTATCTAACCTAATTGTTTTATGCCATTTCCAAAAAGAAAAAATACTGGCAATTCTGAAGTCAGATGAGAAAAAAATAAATTGAGCCTTACCAACTAAATTATTTTCATGGACATAACCTACACTAGTTAAATATCTACTATCTTTTGAGCAATCTCTATTATCTCCCAAAAAAAAATAATGTTTTTCAGGAACTTTAAAAATGTCAGAATTTTGAAAACTATAATTTTTTAAGTACACAGTATTGTGCATTTTTCCATTAGGAAGTTTTTCCTCAAATGTATTAACTTCAATGGTTTTTTTTCCACAATAAATAATATCAGTCTTAGAAATTCTAGATTTTAATATTTTATTGTTGTTTAAAAATATATCACCACTAATAAATTGAATAGTATCTCCAGGTAAAGCTACCAGCCGTTTAATATAATCAGTTCTATTATCCGCTGGTGTTTTAAAGACTATTACATCGCCAGCTTTTGGTAAATTCGAGAATATTCTTCCTTTAACAATTGGTGGACTAAATGGAAACGAATGCTGGCTATATCCATATGAATATTTTGTAACAAACAACCTGTCTCCAACTAACAAGGTTGGTTCCATTGAGGATGAGGGGATATAAAAAGGTTGAATAAATAGAGACCTTATAACAATAGCTATAACTAAAGCATAAAAAATTGTTTTGATATTCTCGATTATAATATTTTTATCTATTATCATTTTTTTGTAAAATTACGTAAGCAATAGAATATTTATTTTCATCAGAAATTGATAGAAAGAAATTAAAGGATGATACTTTGAATTCTTTTTTAATAATTTTTTTTATTTTTTCACTAATTATAAAAGATGGTTTACCCATTTTATCATTAACTATAGATATATCTTTAAAATTCAGATTATTTCTAAAGCCAGTTCCAATAGATTTTGCAAAAGCTTCTTTTGCAGCAAATCTTCTTGAGTAATAATTTTTTTTATCCTTTAATTTTTTTGCAGTTAAAATTTCTGAATCGGAAAATATACGTTTAATAAATAGGTTATTTTTTAAAGATTTTTTAATTCTAGAATTTTCAACTATATCTACTCCTATGCCTAGTATTTTCATGTCTATGTATTGGATATTTTTTTAAATCTTTTGATTGTATTTTTAAGACCATAAATTATAGATTCACCTATAATAAAATGGCCAATATTAAATTCTTCAATTTCCTTAAGTTTGGATAAAATTGCAGTAGTTTTATAATCAAGCCCATGTCCAGCGTGAACTTCAAGACCAATTTTTTTTGCAACTTTACAGCATTTTTTAATTTTCTTATATTCATTAGTATAATTTTTTTCTTTCTTGATTAAGTCTGAAATTTTTCCTGTATGAAGTTCTATACAGTCTACATCTAACTCTTTAGCAATTTTGATATTTTTTAAAATAGGGTCAATGAATAAACTGGTTCTAATATTCTCTTTTTTGAATTTTTTAATAATTTTTTTAATTCTATCTAAGTTTTTTGATAAATTTAAACCACCCTCTGTAGTCACTTCTTTTCTTTTTTCTGGAACTATACAGATAAAATTAGGTTTATTTTTTAAAGCTATCTTTAACACATCTTCATTTAAAGAAATTTCTAAGTTAGTTATAATTTTCTTATTTTTACAAATCTTAATTACGTCCAAATCTCTTATATGCCTTCTATCCTCTCTTAAATGTATCGTAATAGAATGAGCACCACATTCCATTGCATATCCAGCAATACTTGCTGGATCAGGATGTGATGATCCTCTTGCATTCCTAACTGTTGCCACATGGTCTATGTTAACACCTAGTCTTTTCATTTTATGAATCTACTTCCAGGTACTGTGATGGGCGTATTCTTTAGTGTTTCTGGAAGTTTGTTTTGTTTAAAAACAGGAACATCAATTCTTAAATGCGAGATAATATTTTTTTTTATCTTTAATGTTTTTTTGGTAGATCTATCTATAATAGATGCAAACCCTACAAGTTTAGCTCCTGCGTTTGTAATCAACTTAACACACTCCAAACTTGATTTGCCCGTTGTTATAACGTCTTCGATAATAATAACTCTAGATCCTTTTTTAATATAAAAGCCCCTTCTTAATTTAAATTTACCATCAACTCTTTCACAAAAAATAGTTTCTTTTTTTAACAGTTTACCAATTTCATAACCAATAATAACCCCCCCCATTGCTGGTGCTAAAATTAAATCTATAGATTTAAATTTTGTTTTAATTTTTTTTGCTAAGGAAGAGCAGATATCTTTTGCTAAATGAGGAAAGCTCAATAGTTTTGCACACTGTATATATTTAGGAGAATGTAGGCCAGAAGAAAGTACAAAATGACCCTCTATAAGTGCATTAGTTTTTTTTAAAATATTTAAAGATTTTTTGCGTGAAAGCATTACGTTCCTTTAACCAGTTATCTTCATGTCTAATGATTTTAAACTTAATATCTTTCTGTTTTAACTCACTAATAAAATTTGTAAAGTTTTTCAAATCACGAATGATTAAAGTAAATTTAAAATTAATATATTCTTTAGACTTTTCCTTCATTTCTACACTTGATATGTTTAAAGTGTGAGATCCGAGTAAAGTTGTAATTTCTCCAAGTTTTCCAGGCTTATCAGATAGGGACATCCATAAAGTAGTATTATAGTTTTTAACTCTCTGAGATTTTTCTTCTCCTTTTTTATACCAATATTTTCTAATTGCAGATCTTGCTTTTCCAGTTTTCGTAATGGGTATCCAGTGTAAGGACGGTGATTTATTTTTAGAGGTGATGATATCCACTACATCTCCGTTATGAAGTACACTTTGTAACTCACTATCATTACCGTTAACTTTACACGCTATAGTGTGATTACCAATTTTTGTATGAACGGCGTATGCAAAGTCAATTGGTGTCGCGTATTTAGGAAGTTTAATTACAGAGCCCTTTGGAGTAAAACAAAAAACATTTTCCTGAAACATTTGCAATTTGGTGTATTCAAAAAAGTGTTCTGGGTTTTCATTTTTATCAATAATCTCAACTAGGTCTGCAAGCCAATCATACTCTCTCCACGTCAATGAGTTAAATTTTTCAGAAGACTTATATTTCCAGTGAGAAGCTACACCCCTTTCTGCAAATTCATGCATGGGCATAGTTCTAATTTGGATTTCTATGGGTCTTTGGTTTGGACCAATTACAGCTGTATGTATTGATTGATAATCATTAATTTTAGGGGAAGAAATATAATCTTTAAATTTTCCTGGAATGCAGTTCCACTGTTTGTGAAATATTCCAAGTGTTTTATAACAATCTTCGACATTATCAAGAATAACTCTAAAACCTACAATGTCTGAAATTTGCTCTAGAGAAATTCTTTTTTTCTGAACTTTCCTCCAAATTGAAAAGGGTGTTTTTTCCCTTCCTACTATGGTTGCATTTATTTTATGTTCATTTAATAGTTCACTTAATTGAAGTGAAATTGTGTTAAAATTATTAACCTTATCATACTTAACTTTATCTAATCTTTCTTTAATTAATTTTCTTGCATTATTATTTAATACTTTAAAGGATAAATCTTCTAGTTCATCTCTGATACGATGCATTCCCATTCTATCAGCTAATGGTGCATAAATTTCCATAGTTTCTTTTGCTATACGTTCTTTTTTTTCAATTTTTTCAATAGCACCAATTGTTCTCATATTATGAAGGCGGTCTGCAATTTTAACCAGTAATACTCTTATGTCTTTTGAAGTTGCTAAAATTAATTTTCTAAAATTTTCTGCCTTTGAATTTGTTGTCGCTTTGTTTTCTAATACTGAGATTTTTGTAACACCGTCAACTAAGTCTGCAATTTCTCGACCAAACTCCTTTTTAATAGTTTCATAAGTGGCATGAGTATCTTCTATTGTGTCATGCAACAAACCTGTGGTAATTGTTGCACTATCTAATTTTAGTTCTGTTAAAATACTAGCGACAGCTATTGGATGATCTGAATAAGGATCACCAGAATCTCTCATTTGATTTTTATGTGCATTTACTGCAAAATCATACGCCTTACTTAATCTTTCTGGATTTAAAAATTTATTATAGGTCTTAACTTTGTCTATTAATTGTTCTGCATTAAGCATTATTAATCATATCACTAATTTATATTTGTTTAATAGATCTTAAGTCTTTTATTGGTAAAGAACTGATTAAATTAACTATATTAATCTTCGTTTTTGGATGTTTCCATGACTTATCTACTTCAAATAAAGGAAGTAATACAAAATTTCTTTTGCTCATCCGTGGATGAGGTAAAATAAGCATACTATTTTTTTTACCTAATATTATTTTATCATAGTCAATAATGTCAATATCACATGATCTTGGTGCATTTTTTTTCAATCTAACTCTGCCTAATTTAAGTTCTATCAAATTACAAACTTTTAATAGTTCTAGTGGATCTAAGCTTGTTTTGATTTTTACAATAATATTAATATAGTTTGGCATTAAATTATCCGGCCAGGACTCAGACATATAATTAGATGAAGATTTTAAAATTTTGATTTTATATTTTTCTAATTCGAGTTTAGTTATTTCAATATTCCTAATTTTATTTCCTAAATTTGATCCTATGGCTAAGTATGATAGTTTAGCTAGATTTTCTGATGTGTCTTGCTTTTTCACGATTCCAATCTCTATTTTTTTTAGTAGCTCTTTTATCAAATTGTTTTTTTCCTTTAGCAACTGCTATTTCAATTTTTGCCTTACCCTTTTTAAAATACATTTTTGTCGGAACAAGTGTTAAACCATCTCTCTGCATTTTACCGATTAATTTATTAATCTCTTTTCTATTTAATAGTAGTTTTCTCTCATCCATGGGATTATGATTTGAATAACTTGCTTGTTTAAAAGCTGCAATGTGAGAATTGATTAAAACTATTTCTCCATCTTTTTCCACAGCATATGAATCTGCTATATTAGCTTTACCCTCCCTTATTGATTTGATCTCAGATCCTTTGAGTACTATGCCTGCTTCTATTAAGTCTTCAAAGAAATAGTTAAAACTCGCTTTTCTATTTAAGCAAATTATTTTTAAACCAGGGTTGGTTTTTTTATTCATTAAAGTAGATTTGCTGATACTAAAGCTTTTTTAACAACGTCTTTAGTCGCTTCTGTAACCTTCACTAAAGGTAGTCTAACATCATCCTCACATAACCCTAAAAGTTTTGCCGCATACTTGACTGGGCTTGGATTGCTTTCAATAAACATTGAGCTATGAATTGGCTGAAGTATCTTATCAAGTCTAACTGCCTCCAATTTACCCACATCAGATAATGTCTTTGAAGATTTTTGAAAGTCAGTACAAAGTTTTGGTGCAATATTTGCTGTTACACTGATAGCACCTATACCACCTCTTATATTAAACTCTAAAGCGTTATCGTCGTTACCTGTGAGTTGAATAAATTCGTTTCCCATTTTTCTTTTTTGTTGGTCCACTCTATCAAGGTCTCCAGTTGCATCTTTAACACCAACTATATTTTTCAATTCAAATAATCTTGCCATTGTATCGATTGTCATATCTATTACAGATCTGCCTGGAATATTGTAAATTAATATAGGAATTCCACATTTATCGTTTATTGCTTTATAATGCTGATAAAGACCCTCTTGAGTAGGTTTGTTGTAATAAGGGGTCACTATTAATGCTGCGCTAGCACCTACTTTTTCAGCATGTGTTGTTAACGATATTGCTTCCTCTGTTGAATTAGAACCAGTGCCTGCAATAACAGTATTTTTACCATTACTTTCTTTAATACACATTTCAATAACCTTTTGATGTTCTGCATGACTAAGAGTTGGAGATTCGCCTGTAGTTCCAGCTGGAACTAATCCATTAGTTCCATTATCAATTTGAAAATGAATAAGCTTAATATAGGCCTCTTCGTCTAGCTTATTATTTTTAAAAGGGGTTATTAAAGCAACATTTGATCCTTTGAACATAAATACTTATAACATAGTTTAACGATTCTTTGGTAAAATTTATGCTTAAAAATATATCATTTTATATAAAATTATTATTACTGACAATGCTGTTAATAGGTAATTCAAATTCTGTTGAACTGTCAATAATTCCAATAAAAAAACCTATATTAGATAAAATAACAAGGCAAAATAAATTAACACAAAGTATTATAAGACCTAAATCAAAACCTATCATTAAATTAGAAAAACAAAAATTATCCAAAAAAATTACAAAACCTGAATCTAAGCCCACAAAAAATTTAGAAAAACAAAAATTATCCAAAAAAATTACAAAACCTGAATCTAAGCCCACAAAAAATTTAGAGAAACAAAAATTATCCAAAAAAATTACAAAACCTGAATCTAAGCCCACAAAAAATTTAGAGAAACAAAAATTATCCAAAAAAATTACAAAACCTGATCCTAAGCTTTTAAAAAATATAGAAACGTCAATCATTAAAATAACAAAAAAAGATTTGAAAAAAAATGCCTTTTTAAAACCAAAAAGCAAACCCTTAGTAGTAAAAAAGTTAAGCAAATTAAAAAAAACAAATTCAAAGTTTTATAGTCAAAAGGATTTCAATATTGCCAAACAATCTATTAATGCAATAGAAAAACGTCAATGGACAACAGCTTTAACATTATCCAAAAAAGCTAAGGATAAATCTATTTATAATTTTATACAATGGAGACATCTACTAACAACTGGCAATCAAGCAACTTTTTATGACTATCTTACTTTTATTAAAGATAATGAAAACTATCCAAGAATTAATAGAATTAGATATCTAGCTGAACATAAATTATCTACTGATAAGATTTCTCCAAAAAAAATTATTGATTGGTTTGGTTCTAATGAACCTTTAAGTGGCTTTGGTAAATTAATCTTAGGAGAGAGTCTGATTATGAATGGTAATATTGAAAAAGGTATTCTGTTAATTAAAAATGGTTGGATTACAGCGGATCTAAATAGGTCCAATATGATACTTTACAGAAAAAAATTTAAAAAATATTTAAATGCAGATGACTATATTGAACGAGCTGATTATTTAGCTTGGGAGGGTAAATCTTGGGATTTAAAAAGAATGTTAAGGTACTTACCTAAAGACTATGAGTTGCTTTATACCGCTAGACAAATTTTAATGAGCAAATCTTATGGTGTTGATAAAGCTATCAAGAGTATTCCTGCAAAACTTAAAAATGATGCTGGGCTAAATTACGATCGACTTAAATGGAGAAGAAAACGTGGGAGAGTTGACGATTCCTTGGAAATTATATTTAAAGTTAGAAATAATAAAGATTATTTAGTCAGGCCTGACAAGTGGTGGACGGAAAGAGCAATTATGGCAAGAGCTCTTATTTATAAAAAAAAATATGAGTTGGCTTATAAGGTTGCAAGTAAACACTCTTTAGATAAAAGTCCAGAATTTGCTGAAGCTGAGTGGATGAGTGGATGGATTGCTTTAAGCTTTCTAAATGACCCAATTTTAGCAATAGATCATTTTAATAATTTTTATCAAAATGTTGGCTACCCCATAAGTTTATCTAGAGGAGCATACTGGCTTGGTAAGTCATACGAAAAAATTGGTGATAAAAAACAATCTCAACAATGGTATGAAGAAGCTACAAAATATTTAACAACTTATTATGGTCAATTAGCTCATTTAAAAATTAAACCTAGTGAAAAATTTGAACTAGAAGAGCAAAAAAAAATTACCGATCAGTATAGAAAATACTTTTATAAAAAAGATTTAGTTAAGGTTATCTACCTTTTGGATGAATTAAATAAAGACAAATATACAAAAAATATTTTAAAATATATTGCTAATGATAGTATTGAAAGTGGAAGTGAAATTTTAGCAGCAGAACTTGCTACAAAAATATCAAGATATGATTTTGCAATACAAATTTCAAAATTAGCTTCATATGAAAAAAGATTTCATAATGATTTTAACTACCCAATAATAAGTACACCTAATTATGTTAATGGTCGTAAAATACCTGAAACAGCATTTATACTTTCATTAATTAGACAAGAAAGTGAATTTGATATGAGTGCTAACAGTCATGCGGGAGCACAAGGATTAATGCAATTAATGCCTTACACCGCAAAGCTTGTTTCCAAACAAGCAAAGCTTCCTTACTCAAAATCAAGATTAACATCTGACCCTGAGTATAATATTAATTTAGGATCTCATTATATAGCAGGTTTGATCTTACAGTATGACGGAGCGTACCCTTTTGCCACAGCAGCTTACAATGCAGGTCCAAAAAGAGTTAAATATTGGAAAAAAATAAATAAAGACCCTCAAAAAAACCAAGTTGATTTTGTAGATTGGGTTGAATTAATAAAATTTAAAGAAACTAGAAACTATGTTCAACGTGTTATGGAAAATTATAATGTCTATCGTTATATTCTAGAAAAAAAACCAATAAAAATGAAGAATTTTTTTAAAGATCATCCTTTATTTTAATGGCGGAAGCGGTGGGATTCGAACCCACGGTAGAGTTACCCCTACGGCAATTTAGCAAACTACTGGT
>Ga0307986_10003112_pt1 | contig 11646 bp, 13 predicted proteins | sample EllFjometageno82_FD_203170 | JGI IMG/M metagenome (GOLD analysis project Ga0307986, IMG submission 203170) | Marine microbial communities from Ellis Fjord, Antarctic Ocean - #82 | ecosystem: Environmental > Aquatic > Marine > Unclassified | place: Southern Ocean | collected 2014-10-09
ATAATGATTTATTATCCCACTTTCTATTTAATGGTTTCAAGACCTGTTCAATCTTTTTCGTGCTTCTTTTTCATAAGGATTCAGTTTCTCAACCGAAGTTAGGAAACCATTTTCTCCTGCCCACTTTTCGTTCAAATCATCACCGGCTGACTTATATTTGAAACGCATGGGGCTTTTTGTATTTTGATACTTTTCAATCACAAAGGAACCATTGGGAGACTCTTGTATCTTAGTAATTGACAAATTTGAATATGCGAATAAAATGATGCCCTTCCCAAGATGTTCCAAACGGTGAACCTCATCCATTATTATTTTTTCTTCATATTCGTCTGCCTTAATCTGCAAGGGCGTTTTTTGGGGCATCAACATTTTATCAATTGCTTCTTGTAGGGCATTCCGAGGACTTTTTAATTCTTCGGGCTTTTTAATAGGCATCAAAACCTTTGTTCTATTCATACTTGTGGAGAAGTTGAAATAAAAAAGATTGGAATGTTGAAGTTCAAGATTGGAATAATTTCCGATGCGAGTTATTAAATATCAAGCAAGACAAATAATTAATATGTTCGGGCATAATGCACTTTCTAATAAAATTCCTTTTAATATGCTAAATGCAGAATTTAGAACATTTAAGGCCGCTACTTCATTACCTGCGGATTATACTACGGGTGATATTTATGTCATCAAAAGAAATTTAACTCCTGCCGGTGTTGAAACAAACTATTGGTCAGCGTATTTAGATGGTGCAAAAATAGGGGATAATTTTGGCGACAATACAGGTAATGATGAAACTGCCGCTACAACAAGTGCAGTAAATTCCCTGCCCGATGGCTCTTATTATGTTACAAGCGATGCTGATTTGCCCTCCGAGGGAGGAGACTCAACTTGTTCAAGTGAAAATCGTGAAGCCGGTGCAACAGACGATGTTTGTGGTGATTGTCTAAGTGGATTCTCCGAAGATGCAACAGGAGTATGTGTTGCGGATGTGGCCACAGATGAATCTGCGGAAACAAATTGGCTACTTTATGGTGGTCTTGCACTTGCAGGAATTCTTGGAATTTCAATGATGAAGTAATTATACCTGTAACTTCGTAATATATATTACGGGGTGCGTGGTTAATTCAATAGGGAAATTGGATTCGCTACGCATCTTGTCACAATAACAAAGCAAGTAATCCCGGAACGGCGGCAAGTAAAAATTCCCACCGCATTCTTTTTGATTCAACTGTTTCAGCCTCAATAGATTCAATATGCGATTTAACCTCCGCAATTTTTTCCTCTAAAACGGCTATTCTTGTAATCAATGGTGGTTGGCCATTACCATCACGAATAATTTTATTTAATCCGCCAATATCATCCTTCAAACGAATAATTTCTGTTTCAATCCGAGCAATAACTACCTTTGCATCTTGTGTTTCTTCTATAAATGTTTGAAGTATTGCGGCCAAATCATCCGAAAATTCTTCAACAAGTTTTTCTGCATCCTTTGACATTTACTATACCATCCGTTTCTTTAACAATTCTGCGGCTCTCAAAATACAATCAAATCTCCGTTGTGATACAGAACATAAAAATTGTATCGTGTCGGCAGAATGTTCTGCATCTGTTAAAATTTCTTGTATTGATTTCATATAACTCACCGCTTTCTTTTGAATAATGCTAATCCTGCTAAGGCGACCAAACCACCATACAGTAAATAGGATTTTGGATTAAAAGATTCTGCACCTCTCTTCATGCGCCGTTTCATTATTTTTTCATAAGGATTATTATAGAATTTCATCTTTTCAACAAATTCAAAAGCATCATCTATTGCCATAATTCGTAAATCCTTTTTCTTTAGGCCGCCACCTCCGTAGCCATCTCCTAATAATTTATTAAACCTCCATGACTCATCATTATCACGACTAAAATAATCATTAAACTTAGGTTCTGCATTAGCGAATAATTGAGCAATTTTTACTGAATGTCCCTTTTGTAGGGCTAATTCTTTTTTCTTAAACCATTCAATCCATTTTGGCCTAAAGTCATCCCAATTTTTTTGAATAATTGTGTAAGGTAAGTTACAAGAGTAAAATATAGACCCCCATGATTCTTTATTGCCATAATAATCATATTGTTCTTTATCACGATTCCACTTGTGAAATCTATATTTGAAATTAATAATAAGGACTTTATCATCAACAACAGTAAATTCTTTAATCTGCACCCACGCACATACAGAACCATCATCATTTTCTGTCTCATCAAGAACCCTTTTAATTTCCTCTTCGGGGTCAGTAGGATAATTAGGCAGGGGGTATTTCATAGGGACATAGTAATAGTCATTTATCTCAAATGGTTCCTCAATATACTTAATCCACTTCTGTTTATAATTAGTGGGCGTGTAGCCTTCTGCACCCATACCCATTCGCCGTTTTAACATAAGTTCATAAGCATTCAAACCTGCGTTTTCATCCTTCATCTCTTCTTCTTCATCTTCGTCTATGGCAACCATTCCTATTCGCATAGAAGGGTATTTCTCATTTATCTTTTGAATAGCATTTACTTCAAGTTCCGGTGGAATCACACCAATATAGGAATAGGTTTTATATCTCTTGGCAATACCAACTTCATATCTATTCCAATCTTCTATCTCTAATAAAGCAAGGCTACTTCCACGCTCATAGCCCGGAAGTCGGCCATAAAATGCCCAATAAGATTTGTTTCCTTTAGTAGTTATTGTGAAAAAGGCATAATATTTATGTTCATTTTTATCAACATTATGTTTTTCAAAATACTCTCTCGCACTAATTTTATATTCAGTATCACTACTTGCAGAAAAAGATTCAGCAACGCTTCCTTCTGCCTCCATACGCAAACGCCGTTTCAACATAATTTCATAAGGATTTGTATTTTCAATTTGATATAAAGAATATCTTTGGGCCTCTTTTGGTATCTCGCCCACATTTACTAACTCCTCCCAATGTTCACCACATAACGAATTACCTAATGAATAATTTGCACTTTCTTTATCAAAAGAAGTGGGGTAGGTTTTGTCACTTGTTCCCGACAGCCAATATAAACAATCCCTACAATATGGATTAGTGGTTGCCATGTCGTGAATATATTCGTCTTGTTGGCTCACCTTCAAATTCTTAAACCACTCATCATCATAAAAACCATTACTATCAAATTTTGGAGTCTCCCAATTTTGTTCACACCATGCACAACTACCACAACCCTTTTTATGAATTGGCTCTTTACAAGTTTGACACTTTCTATCTAATATTAATCTAAATATATTTTTTGCATGACTCCTTTTCAAGTTGTATGGTTGAAACTTGTTGGCATGGGGTAAAAAATCACCATCGCCCATATGCCCATCTTTAAAATTGTTTTTAAATTTGATTAGTCCCTTTTGTTCTCTATCAACATCCCAATTTAATACACCAAGATTGCCTTTATAGGAATAAGAACCTATGTCTCCATACTCTCGGCCATTTTTAACAGCCTTTACCTTCTCTTCGGAAGAAAAAGTTTCTGCATCCTTTCTTTCCTTGTCTTGTTGTTTCATTTGTTGGGGGTGAATCCAATATACACCATATACCCATGACCGACCATGACAACGGACTTTGAATACCTTGACTATCGCATCGGGGTATCGCTTTGCATAATGCTCACAAGCCATATCCATTTTTTCTTTTGAAGGATGGACTTTGAATTGGGATAACCAATAATCCCCAAATTTTCGGAACCTACGGCAACCATGAACATAGTGGGACAAATATGGATTGTTAGTGGTATCAGTGTTTTTAACTGCCTTTACCTTCTCTTCGGCAGAAAAAGAATCGGAATTAATACCCTCCCTAACTCCAACCATGTGATTTAATTCTCATCCTCGCTATTTAATGATTAACTTTGAGGGGCTTTGGGTTCAAGACCCTCGCTTGATTCGGAAGCAGTAAAATCTAATTCGCACATATCATTATCGCAAAACCTTTCAATGGCAATTTCTTCGCCTTTGATGCGCCCAAATGATAATTTACCAAGAGAGGCAACCAATTTATAATATGTTTCTTCATCAATAGATTCATACGGCATTTGAGGATAAGCACCTAATTCTAAACGAGGGAGGAATGAAATACCCTTTAATTGATATTGGAATACATCAAGTGTATTAGCAATTTGCGAACCTTCTGTTTTGGGGTCAAAAGTCACAGTGCAAGAAACTTGATTGTCTGCCCAATATCTTTGAGCAAGTGCCGCAAGTGATAATTGCTCCCACATAGAAACAGATTCAAGGGTTCTAACACCTTCGCCCACATCAACAGGGATAGATACAACAAGGGTCGTATCTTCCGAACCAAAAGCCGGTTCAATATCATAACCTGCCTTCTCTAAAGCAGGGATTAAATTGGAATTAATACCAATCCGCATTCTGCGAATATAATAACGGGATTCGGGGAAATGGATTCCCGGTGTTGCACCTGCAAGTAGTGATACCGTTCCCGATGGTTTGATAGAGGTAGTTTTTATAGAGCGAGGAATCGCCATCCAATCCGAATACTTTTCATCAAGGGTTTGAATATACCCGTAACCTTTATCCATCCATTCTTTCAAACTATTAACGCCCCGATTAGCAATAAATTGAGCAATACCACTCATTGAACAACCAATTCTTCGGTTTCTTAACATAACACGATTCGTTTCAGCCCAATGAGTTTTACCAAGCGTAACAGATTTTGCATAAAGATATGCACATTTTAAAGTATTCATATAATCTTCAAAAGAATCGTGATTGTTTGGAAATGTTTCCACTAAACAACATAACTCAAAAGATTCAAGTGTCTGTTCTAAACAAGGGTTGCCACCCATAGCCCTACGGTCTTTATAATTAGGTGCATCATTCATGCGGCCATAATCCTTCATATTTTGTAACCAAGCATAGCCCGGTTCACCATTATAGCGAACCCGTTCTGCCGATGGTTCATAATCCATACCTAAGTCAGCAAATATGGAATTGTTTGAAGTCCAACCGTATTCTGCACGATGCGGATTAACTTCGTAATTTTTTAAATCAAGATACTCTTCGGAATCAGCATCACCAAATACAATTTCTGCGGTGCGGCGAACATTACCCGACACCACACACTTACCAATAAGATTCATAATATCAACAATAGAAGTTATTGAAATAGGCTGTCCAATTTCAGCATCAAGAATTCGTCTAACAGTGAGATGTAATTCAATCAATGGTTGTGGCCCACTTGAATCCCCCCCAAATCCTTTAATTGGCACACCTTCGGGGCGTATGGAGTCGTAATCAAACTCAACCTTGCCCGTTCCCATTGAATAAGAATCAAGGAGAGTCCTCAAACTCTCAACCCACCCCTCTCTTGTATCGGGAATAACAATTACTTCTGTCTTACGACTTTCATTTGGCCCTTTTAATAATAATTTTCCGGCTCCTTTTGTATCAAAACCAACACCTACTCCAAGCATAGAAGCATCCATTAAGAAACAAAATGGTTTAGAAAATTCCGATGCAAACTTTTCAGTGGAAACGAATGCACAATTATTCAATGCCGCAAACAATTTCTTTTCTTCTGTGATTGCAGTTCCCATAGCCCAAAGACCACGACCCGGAGGGAGAAACTTCATATTAAAAATACGGTCAAACATATCTTGTGCTGAATGTTGTGCCTTCCAAGCGTTCCACCCAAGACTATGTGAATCAATATGCCTCTTTTGCATATTAAATGTTCCTTCAACAACCCTTTGAACCGTTTCCCACCATTGTTCATTCTTTCCATCTTCTTTCAAACGAGAATAAGTCCTATTATAAACTAATTCACCCAATCCATTAAAACCAAATGGGGCTTTCTTTCGCTTGTATTTTGCTACAAAGTTTTCCGATAATTTAAAATTAGACATATGATAAGCACCCCAAGTTGGACAACGAATTTAGTATTCTTTTTACGACTATATGAAACCCACTACGGCAATCAATATCTTGGGTTCAAGACCCTCAATTTAACCGACGGAAAATAGTTGGATGTTTCTTATTTTTTGAGCGAATTGCTTCAACATCGGGGTCACTACGGAATTTTTGTGCTAACTGTCGGGGAGTCGGCACTTCTTTACGGCCATAATCTTTCAACCGACAAATAATTTGTCTCGCTGTAATGTCTTCCATTAAGCCCATGACCTTTTTTGAGGCTTCAAACATAGTAGGTTTTTTAGGTATCTTCTTATCCATTTCAATCACCACTTGCTAAAGGTGCAATCCAACCATTAAAATTCATATCTGCTTCCGACCAAACGACTTCAATGATAGAATCATCCGAGCCTTTAATTTCAAGAACAGTTTTTTGACCTGTTGCCGCAATTAAATCTAAAAACCGTTGAGGCTGAATAAAGGTAATATATTTGCCATCTTCATGGTGTAAATCAACAGCACTTTTATCAAACTCAAGGAATGCTTCACCATCATCAGTTACAGCCTTAAAATAAATAGATGATTTCTCAACACCGATTTCAAATTTATCGCTCTTACCGATAGAAGTTAAAAACGCCTTTACTTCTTTCATAGGGAGGCTTGCCGACCAATGATGCTCGGTTGGGGGCGTTGATACTCGCTTCATATGGGTGGCGTTTAGAAGTCTTACTTTTCTTTCAACACTATTCGCCGTCATCTTTAACCAAGTAGGATTCTTTTTATCATAATTCATAACAAGGGAATCTTTCGTAGTCAAGGTTTTAGTTAAATCCTTAACTCTCGCAATTACTACGCCAACCTCCGTAGCGGAGGATTCGGTAAATGAAAAGTCGGCAACTGCCGTTTTAGGTATTCGCACATCAAGTAGGGTGGTATTGCCACCATCAACGATTTTAGTTTTAATTCCATCTTCATTGAAGATAATCAAACTCTCTTCATTTAGTTTCTCAATTGCTTTAACAAAGGTTTTCGCTATTTTTGCAGACATTGTAATATTCATATTATTCACCATAATTTTGATTGGGTTCTGTCACGCTCTCTCAACACAATCTTTTCTGTTGATTTCCATTCTTCGGCCATGAAACTGTTCACCTTCTCCCATGTATTAGCAACTACAACCTTATTATCCTTCGCTTTTTCCCAATGGCTAAACATTTCGTTTAAACTGCCATATAATTCATAAAGAGATTTAGCCTTTTCACGACCAATACCGGGAATTGTTTGAAGTAAATTATGGTGCTGATTGCGAGATGATTTTACTAATGTTACAGGGCGAGTAAAATGATAAACTTGTTCATCTTGAATCCTCTTTTTTAAATAATTAATATATTGGGTTGTCTCGGAAACTGTGTCTGTATATATTACAGGACAAGTTTCCATAGAAACTCTATTTAGAAATGTTCGTAATGATTTCCAATCATGGGGTTGTGTGGAAAAATAATCTTCGGGTTTGCCTTCAATAATAACTGCATAATTATCATAACTCTCAATCATTCTTGAGATTTGGTCTTGTAATCGTTTTGATTTCCAAGCGGTCAAAGCATCACCCCATGTTTTTCTTTCTAATATCCAAGTAGTATCTTTATCGCCGGTATCTAATAAAAAATCGCCAACCGGCAACCCCTTTCTTTCATCACAGTTTGAGATGGTGGCGATAAATTCGCCCTCATGCACATCAACGATAAGGCGAACATCCATAATTTCTTATTGTCTCAACCCCTATTTATAGGTTATTTATTAAAATGGTGTGGGCGTATATCCTCATCCATCATTTCCTTAAAAATCTTTATATTTTTGGCTTTCTTCTCCTTCTCTTCACGCCGTTTAATAGCAATCGGCAAAGGAATTCCCTGTTGCCAATTTAAACAGCACCCAATTTCTTGTATCATATCCTCAATAGCCGGAGGACTTGGAGGTGTAGGGCGTTCATAATTTGGCCCATCTTCAAGGTGATTGCCCTCCAATTCATCCCAAAGAGGGGAGAGTTTCGGATTGTGGTGTCGCCACTCACTAAAATCGGGAGTAGTGGAGACACAATGATGACTCCCCAAGCCAACAGGCCCTTTAAATGTTCTTTGGCATTTATCACAATATTTAGACATAATCAAACACATTCCTTAGCACAAATTATAATTGCGTAGCCGCAACCACATTCGTAATAATTACCCTTGATTTCCATTTCCCTTTTAAACCTTATGGTTGAGCAACAAGGACAATCATTCTTCTTCATCCGAATTACTCCAAACAACATCTTGTCTTTGTGCTTTCTTATCAAGGTATTCAGCGTATTTTGAATCAAAATTAGGTTCAATATCGCCATCAAATAGGGTGATTATATATTCACTTCTCCAACGATAACCCATTTCAGCAATTTGATTTATAAGATGATATAATAAACGGTGTTCTTGTTCCCCACCAACATTAACTAATTTCAATGCCTTGTTTAATAATACTTCATCAATACGAATCTCATCGGTCATAATACCTAATAGTATTAACACCTATTTAAGTGGATGTGTTATGTCCTTATCACCAAGTGTCCAACGGAGAGTTTTAACCACTCCTTCCAATGCCTTTTTATTGCGGGCGCACTCTTTCATCAAATTTTTATCGTCTTCACTTCTTGCTTTATGAAATAAAGTGACCCATTGATTTTGTTTGCGCTCGGCCTTACCAAGCATAATTTCAATATCCTCCCAAGTTCGCCCATACGAAAAATGCTCGGATTCAAGGTGGTCGCTCATAGTTGCCATTACATAGGTTAGGTAACATCATCTATTTATAGATTTACTTTTTATTCTGCTTCAATAATTTGCGTATTGCAGTTGCCAATGGAAACCCACCCATCCAATTAATAGGTTTTGGCATTTTGAAATATGAACCGCCGATAGCAATTAATCCATCTGTCCAAGTTGAGGTAATGTTTTCAAGCCTTTCTCCACCTGCACCCGGATTGGAAGTCATGCTCAATCCTAATATGTCTCCTAAACTACTCTTATCAAAATTAGCCGTAAGCCACCCTTTCATATCGGATTCTAAAAGCAATTTCCATGACATCTCCACTTCATTTAATTGGACAACCTCACCACCATCAAAAGATACATCACTAAATGATATAACTCCACCTTCATTCATAAGGCTAAGAAAAATAAAGTTTGCCTCATCTTCGGCTAATTGCATCACTTTCGCATAGGGGATAGATTTATCATTCCAAATAATAACTTCATATCCCTCATTAGTTAATAATTCCTTTATTTTCAAAAGGTATTCTTCGGAGGTTCCATTAGTTGTAAGAGACATACCCTTTATTGCGTCAAATGCGGGCGACTCATTATCCATACTATCTCATTCACCTTTTTGATATTTAAAAGGTAACTTTATTAATTGTTTCCACAATAATGCTTTAGTTTTATAATCAAGGGGTGTCAATAGTTTGTCCAAACCAACCTTTTCTAATTTTTTATTGTGCGAGGGAGATAGAATCATAATCTCATCCATTTCTATGCGTTCCCAAAACACACCAAATTTCTTTTTACAATATTCTAATGTCAAATCATTCTCTTGTCTATAATTTAAAAATTCTGTTTTTAATTCTTCGTCGTGACCATATAATAACAGTAATTCATCGGGCATTGATTCTATTGCTCCATATTGTAAAATTAGTTTCTTTGCTTTTGTTTTCCCAATATAAGGGATGCCGGATATATTATCTGCGGAATCGCCACTTAATGCTTTCCAATCCGCATATAAATTAGGTTTAATTCCGCTATCTCTTTCAATATCTGCTAATGTGACAAGAGATGTAAAATTATGCAATTTAACACCCTCATTTTGTAATAGTTGTATCATATCGGAATCGGAAGACATAACGATAACTTCTTTATTTTGCTCAAGACAATGTTCTGTTAATTCAGCAAGTAAATCATCACCTTCACACCATTCATCATACATAGAATACCAACCCTTTTCTAAATTGTTGGGTTCAAGACCCATCGCTGTTAATTTTTCACGAATATCAACGCCCTCATGTTCGGCGGCTGTATAGTCTTCTTCTGCACCATATCTATTACCTTTGTAGGGTGGGTGTAATTGACCCCTTCTTTGGCGGCCTTTTATGCCATCATAACAAACAATAATCATACAATCGGATTCATATTTAGGATTCTTTTTTAAGGCTCCTAAACGAAAGCCAAGATATGAAATGTCTGCTTTAATGGCCTTTTTAAATATGTGTTGTCGTTGAAAATAATTAATTTGATTATTCTTAAATCGCTTATGAGCCTTTGCCATCCGACCTCTTGGACTCCAATGCTTAGTCATACGAAAAACAAAATAGCCACCATCAATTAAAATTATGGTCTTATGATTTTCTATTTCCGATGGGAAAGGTTTATCAGTCACAACACCTATTTATAGGACTATCTATTTAATCTTCTTTCATGTATAATAGTAAAAAGTTGATTCCATCCTCACGACTTTCAAAATTATATTCTTCCATAATTTCTTTATCATTCATAATTGTTTTTCTTAATACATTCTTTCTTTGTGATTGAGACAGGGCATTAAATTTTAAACGATTTAAAACATAATCAATGTGCCTACAAGTCCGACCCAATTTCAATCTTCTAAAAATGAAATTATTACAACTACAATCAAATTTCACCTTGAATTTACCAAACGGTCTGTCCATAAACATAACTGAATATGTGGAATCATCCAAATAAGTTACATCAAACATATTAATTCCCGTTTGTTTCATAGACATTTTTTGTGAAGGTGTTAATGAGTCATCGTCGTCTTCTTCATCATCATCTTCAAAAGAATCCGATTTAAATTTCTTCCCCTTGTTTAAATCGTATTCAAGAGTTTGTGCGAAAAAGACTTCGGGCGTAAAACAAAATTTATAATCTATCTCAAATCCAATATCCGCCGCCCAAATATATTCGCTAAACACCCTGTATTTCCCTCTATTGAGAAAACTTATAGCCATCATTATTTGTGCCTTTGATTTATCATTATTCCAAGTTTCAATTTCTTTAATAATATATGGTTTAGCGGCATCAATACTTGTAATTAAAAAACCGTTGTATGTTGGGCGGAACAAAAAGAGTTTGTCCTTTATCATAAATCGTCTGTAACTCCTTGTGTCGGGGACATGAATGCCTAAGTTATTATTTATTTCAAAATTATATGGGTCTTGTTTTTCTCTCGTATTTCTTTTGATAAAGGACTTAATTCCCCGTTTAAATTTATCGTAGTTTTCTTTATTTAAGTATTTGTATAAATTAGAATTAAACCAACAGTCTTTATTAACTCTCGCAAGCCGTTCTTGATAATCTCTAAATGTCTTATTACCATCACCATAAAAAGTATCATAAATAATTTGCCCATAATCAAATCTTTGAGCCGCTTCAAAGGTTTCTGCCGATTTGCTTACTTTCAAATCTCCTTTCAAACCGAACCGCTTTTTATAATCTGTAAATGAGCCTTTTAAAGAGGGCTTGTTCCATAAAATGTGTTTAGAAAGCGCACCTGCGGATTGAGGGTCATTCCAATTCTCATTTGCTTTATGGCGGTCATTATAACGGCCCATCCGTTCTTTATCTCCATGCTTAGTGTAATCGCTCGCACCCCTTTGTCCGAAATGCGTGGTTTTAATCTTCTTGCCTTCA
>Ga0307986_10003113_pt1 | contig 11645 bp, 10 predicted proteins | sample EllFjometageno82_FD_203170 | JGI IMG/M metagenome (GOLD analysis project Ga0307986, IMG submission 203170) | Marine microbial communities from Ellis Fjord, Antarctic Ocean - #82 | ecosystem: Environmental > Aquatic > Marine > Unclassified | place: Southern Ocean | collected 2014-10-09
GAAGTGGTGCTATTATTGCCTGAACCTGAAGTGGTGCTATTATTGCCTGAACCTGAAGTGGTGCTATTATTGCCTGAACCTGAAGTGGTGCTATTATTGCCTGAGCTTGACTGTCCTGTATTCCCACGGGGTGCCGTCGTCTTCTTGACGGTCGCATTCCCACGGGATACCGTCTTCTTCTTGACTGTTCCTCCTGTTGTTTTTCCTCCACCGGATGCCGGTCGGGATCCATCAAAACTAAATATTGCGTCTTTTAATAAATCATTAAATGATTGTTGTTTAACTTCAAATTTTTTAGATATGTAATCTTTAATAGCAACTCTTTTATCTCCAATATCCTTATCAAATGGTGGTTTATCTCTTAAAATTTTCTCCATTTCAATAATTGTTTTATCTGTTAAAATATCAATATTTAAAAAGGGTAAAATATCTTTTCTACAATTGCGTGTAGCTTCGGCTGCTGCTTTTGCTGCTGCCGCTTTTGCAGAGTTTGCTGCTAATGCGTTTGCTGCTGCGACGGCGTTATCGGATGTTAATTTTGCTGCTGCGGCGGCGTTATCGGATGTTAATTTTGCTGCTGCTACTTTTGCGTCGGCTATTTTTTTTGCTGCGTCTGTTTCAGCTTTTGCTAGTACTTTTGCTGCTCTTTCTTTATGTTCTCTTGCTGAAGCCAAGTTTGCGTTTGCTGCGTTTTGCGCAGCTAAGGCGTTCTGTGCATTTTTGGTTGCTGTTGTTACTGCGGCATTTGCTCCCGTACCTCCATTTTTGTTTGCTAATGCTTTTAATTTGTTAAGTTTTGTTGTGGCCGCATCGGCGGCCGCTTTTTTTATTGCTGCGTCTCTTTGTTTTTTAGCTTCTATTGCCGCTGCGGCGGTTGCTTTTTTTTGTGCGTCGGCAGCCGTTTTTGTCGCAGCGTTAGCGAGTTTTTTTGCTTCTTCTGCCGCGTCTAATACTGCTTTTGCTTTTTTTGCTGCTCTTGTCTCTAGTACTTCCATAGATTTCCCTAGAAGTTTTAATTTATCACTCATCGTCTTCGGGATCGCGACGCTGACATTCGTCTTGCCTGATAGTAGGTATTTCTTCAACTTTGTAATATCCGCTATCATTATGTTGTTATTTAAATCAGGCTCGATCTTGTCCGTAAGGCTTGTTGCTGTATCTTTTTTGTCATCACCAGCATCTACCATGATGATAAAATCCAGCACCGAACTAACGACTTTTTTGTCATCCGAGCTGATGGACGCCGGGTCAAAGACTTTTTGAAGAAGCCCAATTAATTTGCCACCACTAGCAGGAGCATTTGTGCCACCACTAGCAGGAGCATTTGTGCCACCACTAGCAGGAGCATTTGTGCCACCACTAGCAGGAGCATTTGTGCCACCACTAGCAGGAGCATTTGTGCCACCACTAGCAGGAGCATTTGTGGCGCCTTCAATAAATCCTTCTTTTGTATTAAATACCCGACACATAATAAATCCAACAATAATGGTTCCTAAAATCATTACAATAAATATTAGATTGTCTTTTGTAATGTTAATCTTCATTTACTATAAAATTATATTTTATTTTATAGAATAAAAATAATTAAATAGAATTATTCGCAATATCACTTATTATATTTCCGGCTTTTTTAAAAATTCTCCAAGAATCGTCCATAACATTATTAGTTGCTTCTACAATCTCAAATAAAGGATCTGAAAAATACATTTTTTTAGTATACTCATTTTTATGCATACTGTCAGAGTTCTTTATTGTAAACCAATCATCAAACTTTTGACAATCTGTATTCTTTAAAACTATTTCAGTGGATTCTGTTTGTCTTCTTATCAATGATGTTTCCTTATTATACAATACTGGAGGTTTTTGGTCTAATAATGATTCAGGTAATGGTTCCGGTAATGGTTCAGGTAATGATTCTTGTAATGGTTCAAACGATATTTCTAATAATTTGTTTGATTCAGTTAATTCAGTTAATTCTCTAGAAACACACGGAAATCCATCCATCTCAAATATATCTTCCTCGCAAGTTATTGCTTTATTAACCATTTCAATACATTCATGAATATCTATACGTTCATTATAATCAAATATTAGCACTTTTTGAAGAATATCCCTTGATATTGCCGAAATATATGGTGGATATTTTATACTATCTTCACCTTCATCCACTAATTTTGATAATTCATAAAAGCTAGTACACTCTAATGGTTGCGTTCCTGTCAACATCTGAAAAAATAGAACTCCAGCGGACCATATATCAGCGGATTCTGTATAATGCTGTTTTTTTATTATTTCAGGTGCCATATAAAGGGGTGAACCGCACATAGTTTTTAAAAGTTTATCTTCGTCTTTATATCTAGCAAAGCCAAAATCGGCAATTTTACAAACATTATTTTTGTCTACCAATATATTTTGAGGTTTAATGTCTCTGTGAATAATATTATTAGAATGAAGATAATTAAGCCCCTGAAGTATTTGATAGAAATAGTGAAGCGCATGCTTTTCTTTCATTTTGCGTCCATTTAAGAATTGATGTAAATCTCCTTTTTCACAATATTCTATTATAATATTTAACGAATCATTTTCTTGATATGAGCTATAAAATGACACTATATTTGGATGCTTTATTTTTTTCATAATTATTAATTCTAGTTCTTTAAGAGTAATATTTTTTTGATGTATACATTTTTTAGCATATATTTTTTCGGTTTTTTTATCTTGGACGAGATAAACTTCCGAAAAAGCACCTTTTCCTATAAATTTTATTGTGTTGTATAAATCCATCTAATCTATAATCTTATTTTTTTATGACAATTTAAAATCTTAGGCTCAATGTAAAAGTATTTAAAAAAATATAGTCTTTATTATATAAATGGAAGTTGTTAAAAGTAACCTTGAGTTCTTCGCGGATCTAACTAATGATTCAGATACATTAAATATCAGTATTAAAGATAATAAAATTACACAGAATGACCAGTCGTGGTTGAGAAATAATAGTGTTGATGGTGAACTACTATTAGATACGATTGTCTGGACATTCGACAACGCAGTTATTAATTTCTGGGAACACCACACCACAGATGACTGGTTGAGTGAACTATACAGAGAAAAATACAGTCTTATATATGACGCCTTTGTAAGTCTACACTACGTTTATGATAAATGTAAAGAACATGAATATTCTAAAAGCATTCAGAACAAGATGCATGAATACGATACTGAACTAGATACTCGCCTTGATATTATTTATGAACACTGTATTGAAGTATGCAAACCATGGGAACAGGTTAAGAATATGGTTCGTTACACCATTAAACTAAAAAATGACAGAATAGATGATCATGGATATGAATGCCTAGATCCTGATTCTGATTCTGTAGAACCTGAAAGTGAAAATAATGTTGAAAAAAAAGATAATTAAATATTTTCTTAAATAAATGAATATAAGATATTTTATAATTATTATTTTATTAACAATAATAATTTTTAAACTTAAAAATAATAAAATAGAGAATTTTACAGATAAAGAAGGCAATAAAAATTTTACAACTGAAAGAGCGCCAGATGTAATAATGCCTTTTGGCAATATAAAAGATGAAAATGGTAAAAATTTAAATGTTATTTTATTAAATACATTTTTTAGAACTAAAGAACATAAACAGCAATATATAGATTTTAAAAAAAGGGGTTTTCCGTTTATAGGATCAACCTGTTATTTAAGTTTTCCATCAAAAACATTAAATCCATATGATGACAATTATCATAAAGAACAGAAAAATGATAACTATGTTGATTGGTGTGAGGGTTGGTGCCATTGTTTTAAAAATCCAGATAAGTATATTAAATCTGAAAGTGGTAAAAATGTACCTAAATTATTATGTAGTGTATCTGATTTTACGGATTACAAACATATTAAACCAGATAATAGTATTGAAAAAAAATATGATTTTATTTACAATTGTCCGACCGATAATGATAAATGTGAACCGGGATGGCAAGGATGGAATAGAAATTGGGAATTAGCTAAAAAATGTTTACCTATTATGTGTAGTAAATATAAATTAAAAGGATTAATTATAGGTAGAAAAAATTGTGATTATACTGAGTTATGTTCTGATAGAATAACTTTTATCGAATATGTTGAAGACTGGGATATATTCTTAAAATATTTAAAACAAAGTAGATTTTTGTTTTGTCCAAATATAGAAGATGCCTCACCAAGAGTTATAACAGAAGCAATGTGTGCGGATATACCTGTATTACTTAACTATAATATACTGGGTGGATGGAAATATATTCAATCGGGAGTATCTGGTGAATTTTTTACATCTGAAAAAGATATTGGTAAAGCACTGGATAAAATAACAACTTTAAAATATCAACCAAGAACACATTATTTATCAGTTTCATCTGATAAATTTTATTCACCATTACTTCATAACTTTTTGAAAAAATGTATACCCAATTTATTACCATGTAAAAATGTTACACTCGGATTTTCCAGTTAGATATTAACTAGATATAAGGAATATATCTTGGAGAATCATATTCATAAATTTCTACTTTATAGGTTCCATTCAGTGCGTCTACATTAACAGAAGAGCCATTTGTTATTTCGGAACAACCACGATCTTTAGTACAGTTTTCGCCATTGATATGTAATGCTAACTTTACTATAGAATGATCACTTGTGGATGTATAATAGTTCCACATATTACTTCCTTTGTATACTCTTCTACCAAAAAGTGGAAGAACACTTGTATCAGTATTATTTCCCGGTGTATTTATACTTGAACTGGTATTAACGCTAGATGTCTTATATAACACTCCTACTTGTTGATATGAATCTTGGGCCCTTGTTTTGACATTTATATCCATACCTCTAGAGTACCCTCTATATTCTCTTTCTGGTTGTTCGGGGTCTTCTTGTTGTTCTGGTTGTCCAGTATTAACAATAGTTCTTTGAGTAACTTCTTTTTTCGAACTATTTACAAGATACATTAAATAGTAAAATGTAACAAAAATAAATAATGCAATAACTCCAGCTATACCATTATTTAAACATATAAATCCAGGTGGACAAACTGTCATTTATATATAAAAGAATAAAATAAAATTAAAAATAATAAAGTTTTTATATTAATATAAAATGGATAACGAACAACAATATCTTAATGCTCTACGAGAAGTTTACACCGAAGGGGATATAAAACAAACCAGAAATGGTCACACCAAAAGTATTTTTGGATTGAGAATGAAATTTGATTTACAAGATAATTTTCCTATTCTAACTACTAAACGGGTGCCATTTAAAACGGTTTTACGCGAACTTATTTGGTTTATTAGTGGTGATACCAATAGTAAGACTCTAGAAGCCAAAGGGGTACATATTTGGACTAAAAATGGTAGTAAAGAATTCTTAGAATCAAGAGGATTAAATTACGAAGAAGGTGACTTAGGACCAGTATATGGTTTTCAGTGGCGACACATCGGTGCTCAATATTATAATTGCGGGACTAACTATACTAATAAAGGATTTGACCAATTAGAATACATTATAAGAACTATTAAAGAAGATCCAACAAGTCGGCGTTTAATCTTGACTGCTTGGAATCCATTAGACCTAGATAAAATGGCGTTGCCCCCTTGTCATATGACTTGTCAGTTTTACACCCGAGGTAAATATTTAGATTGCCAATTATATCAACGAAGTGGTGATATGTTTCTCGGTGTTCCTTTTAATATTGCTAGTTACGCTATTCTGGTTCATATAATATCCCATTGTTGTTCGTTAAAACCCGGAAAACTAATTCATGTTATTGGTGACGCGCATATATATCAGGAACACATCAGTGCGGTTGAAGAACAACTTTCTCGCGAACCTTATATTCATAAGGCAAAATTAATTATCCAACCAGATGCTCCAAAAGACATAGATTCACTAAAAGAAATACACTTTTCTTTAGAAAATTACAATTGTCAAGGAACGATAAAAGCAGATATGATCGCTTAAAATAATAATATTATTATATTATATAAATGTCTGACGAAACAACATCTGAAGATCCACGCGTCACCGCGGCGCGGCGAGATGTAGCTAATTGGACGCAGGAGCGGGGTTATAACCAGGACGAAAAAGAAGAGAGGGAAGATGATATGGAATCTATGAAGGAGCGCATTAAAACTGTCGTTGCCGATTACCCGGAGGCGGACGACGAGGAAAAGAAACGGCTTATGGGGGTGTTACAGCGCGGGATTGATGATCATGGGAGGGCTATTGAATTCCTCCGCGATAATATTATTGATCTGACTCGAAGAATATCAGATACGACGCCGATGATCGCCCAGATGGCGGCGGTCATCGCGCGGGCGAACCAGCAGCAGCGGGATATCAACGACGCTGCATCTGGTAAATCACCGAAGAAGAAAAAAGGAACTAAAAAGAAGAAAGGAACTAAAAAGAAGAAGAAGAGAAAGAAGAGAAAAGGATCCAAAAAGAAGAAAAAAACAGTAAGAAGAAATAAAAAATAATTTTTTATTTATATTTTATATCTTATAGATATAAATGAGTTGTTTCCCTGCGTGTTTAATTGGTGCTGGATTTATTGGTGGAAAATTAGCGATGATGGCAAGTGGTGAAAAAAAAGAACTACATGATAATTTTGTTAATACATTATCACAGGAGCAACAGGATATATATTCTGAAATAGCATCTGAAAGAATGAAAATATACCTTCAAGGTATGGGTCTTGGATTAGCATTAGCACTTGGATATTTATTTATGTCTAAGAATTTAAAAACTACAGATGTAACAGATATATGCATATTTGTTGTTATTTCAGGAGCAGTTAGTTACGGGTACTATACATTAAGTCCTAAATCTAAATATATGTTAAACTACATAGATAGACCAGATCAAATTGCTGCTTGGTTAGAAATATATAAAACATACAAATATAAATACTCTATGGGATTTGCGTTAGGAATTATAGGATATATTTTAATTGGTTATGGATTAAAAAAATATAAGTTATAAAAAAAGAAATACTCGTAAAAAAACTAAAAAACAATAATTTACTTATTTTTACGACGTTTAACTTCATTATCGAAATCTTTTTTAGTTAATTTATATCCCCAGTGCTGTAAAACCTGTCTTATTTTAGGAGAAACTGTTTTGTCATCCCATTTTGCACCATTCTTTAATATTAATGTTACAAGGAATCGCATAAAACGACCACGGGAACCGGCAATACCCAACCAACGTTTTATCTGGCGTTCGTCGTCTGATCCCCGTTTTCCATTATAATAATCACAATACCAATGAACCCACCCATATGGATGTTTTTCTTTTATCCATTTTTTTTCTTCCCAAAACTCTAGAGTTGTTCCAACTTTTACATTGTATTTATTTTTTTTAATGTCATATTTTATATTGGATAAGTTTTCTTCTGGTATACCTTTCCACCAAGCAGCAGGATATTTTTTGTGTACATTTTTATAATCTTTACCGGTTATCTTAGAATGAATAGGTCTCCAATAGGTTCCACCAAAACTGCCTAATTTAAACATTTCACGAGGAGACAAATTAGGTTTAAACTCTTTGTGAATATCCATTACTTTTTTTTTATTCTTTATTGTTTTCTTATTTTTTATACGACCACCACCAGTTTTGGGAACACGTCTTGTTCCATGACCATGTTTTTTCTTTGCTTGCTTGCCAAGTATTAATGCTTTACTAGAACTAGAGCAATGTTCTTCTAATATATGAAAATCAACAGCAGCAGCTTTTCCACCGGTTATAGTACTTGCTAATCTTGCTCTCCCCCACGAATGCCCTGTTTGATTTGGACGGGAACCACTGGAAAAATATGCTCCTTGACCTTTCTTAACAATTGTTGCTAATCCTCTAACACTACAACCAGTTTTTTTTGCCAGTTCCGGATTGGCAGATATATTATCTACATTATACATTTTTTTTGCTTTCGTTACATGTTTTGATTCTTTTTGATCATAAGATTTGACTTTCTTTCTGGTATAATATGTACCTTTCTTATATGCTTTTTGTGATTTTTTTAATTCCCTTATTGCTTTTTTCTTATCTTTTGTTGTTAATTTTTTAGGAACATACTTTTTAGGGTATTTGTCATTCATTTATATATACATAGAAATTTACTTAAATTGAAATTTACTTAAATATATTTTGTATATTTATATATAAAATGTTTAAAGAGTTATTTGTTTGTGGTTTAACACTATTTTCTGGATTTTCTGGATTTTCTGGAGCAACTGCCCTTTCTCCCAATATGAACGGTCCTAATTTATATGGCATAGCTAACCCCAATATGTCAGATGGATATTTTTCTACTAATTTTACTGATATTACACCACAGGCAGAATACATGGATTTATACTCTGCTCCTATTACTACAAGATATGCAGATGTCTACTGGACTATGTTACCCACAATTCCTCTTCCAAAAGACGTAGTATCTAGATTTAATAATAAAGTAATGGCTATTACTGGATATGAAATGGATCAGGTTATAGTTTACCCTAATGGTACAGAAGAATCTATCCCTTGCACCTGGAGTTATAATCATCATTATGTTACTCATTTACAGGGCGCTAACTCTAAAATGATTAAAGTAAAAAAAAATAGTAATTACGAGATGTATGATTTTTCACACGGTCCAGAATCTTATAAGTTTGTTACTATTAATGAGTCTGTAAGTCCAAATAATATTGCAACCAGTCAAACATTTAGTTCTGCAAATGGTGGTGAATCAAGAGGTTCTTTTCACGGATATCCTTATAATAAAGCGCAACTTATCCATTCGCCAAAATCTTTTTATATTGCAGCCATGCAGATAGACACTAGAAATCGTGATCCAAAATACATTAATGATAAAACAAAGTATCACCCTGGACTCCTACCAAAAAATAATAAAGCACCACCGAATGCCACGTATTCTGGACTTGCAGGTTGTCCTTGTACCGATCGTATTAAAAAAGTGATATCCCATCAATACTCGACACAAATCACAGGATCTTGTAAAAAACTTGTAGTAAACAATAGTGAATGTTATAATCAAATCGTAAAAATTGCCGGAAACGTAAGTGGTAATACTGTAACTGAAATTAACACATGGGCACAACCTTCTGGATGTTTTTTCATCAGAAATAATCACACAAATGAAGTAACTGGTATCTTAAACCTTTGGAATAATTCTCCAACCCAGTGTGGTTCAAATACTAAAAGTTTTACCGGTCAAACTCCGATTGATAAGGTTACAAAAGTTGGAACTAAAATTACAGTTGATAATCTTGTAACAATTGAATTAGTTGGACCATCTAATGTTTGGTTTGGAGTTGCATTTAATGCAAAAGCAATGAGCGATTTACCTTACACCATTATCGTGAATAGTTCAGATGCTTATGAATATAAACTGGGAAAACATACTTCTGGTTCCGCATTAAAAAAATCAATAAATATTACAGAGAATAGAGTCATAAACAATACCCGCTACATTAAGTTAACTCGTGAAAAAACCGGAGAAACATCTGATTACTATTCATTTACAGACACTGAAGCAGATATTCCTCTATTAACAGCAATAGGTACCACTCAAAAATACGCTTATCACAAATCAAAATCAGCGTATACTATTAAGATGAAATCATATGGTGGTTCTACTTGTATTTGTAATAGTGGAACAACCGGAACTATTAATGGTCTTCCGTTTCACAAAAATTGCTTATCTGAACCTTACGCTGATTTAATTCAACAAGGAAATCCGACCTGTTTTGTAGAAAAATACACTGGTGGTTTAAGTTGTTGTCATAATGGATGGGTATTGTTAGACAAAGATCAAGTCCAACCAAATCACACTATGACCTTCCAGATTAAATTTAGATTCTGGTTTGCAGAATACAAAAACCAAACTGGGTTAGTAAGAAATTTTGGAGAAACTGAAAGAAATAGTGGTGAATACGATGTCATCAAATGTCCATCCGGAACACCTACTAAAGAATGTGTCCATATTATTACCAGTCGCTTCCAAGGTAAAGATATGGTTTCTCCGCAAGTTCGCGGTAATAGTAGAGGATTTAAATTTGTATATGTCAGTGGACACTGCCACTATGGATCTTGTTTGACAATGGACTTATCTAATGCAGACACAGGTGAATTAGTATGCCATGTCACCGGTGATATGGGTAAGAATCGTAAAGATGTACGATTTGATGAAAAAAATTACGTTAAGTTAAACCCTTGTATCTGGGGTGAAGACAAAGGATTAATGAAACCGCAGTTTTTTTCGTGGGATACAAACTTTACATCTGTTAAACGAGCAAATGCAACAGATTACTTTACAGGGGAAATGGCACTTTGGCAGAATCACGTGGAACTGATATTTTAATTAACTATTTTTTTTGTTATTTTTATTTTAAGATAAAAAATAATGTAAAGTTATTAGACAATGTAATAAATGTTGTTCATTGTGTAGTAAAAAAAAGAAATACAAGTAAAAAATACTATATAAAACGAACTTATTTATTCATCCTGATTAGGAACAGCTAGCATATAACCATCAGGCACCTGATCTCCATCCTTTACTAGCATACCCCGACCGCGTCCGCCACCACGACCGCCACCACGACCGCCGCCACGACCACCACCACCACGACCACCACCCCCCTGTTGGGAGTCCTGATTGTTTGCAGCGTACTCGGCACGAGCTTTTCTTTCTTCAGCATGGACATCACACTGAAGGGAATTACCTAGAATACCCTGAACACCTACTGCCATAGGTTCATCAGGTTTATCATCCTTATTACCCATAGAAAACTGGACATATTCACCTTTAAAAAGAGTTCTGTAAGTATCCGATGCAGGGCAAACCGAAGTGTGATGAACAAACACTTCTTGACCTACAAGAGAATCTTCTGGATCTGAACGATTTTCGAGACAAGTAATGAAACCATATCCCTTATTACCATTAAACCATTTAACCTGACCAATAAAACTTCCAAGTTCAACCATTTCTATAACACTATACTTATTATAATTGATAAATCTTTAAGTGATTTCACGCTTAACTTTTTAATATAATTTATTATTATAATATATTATTAGAAACAAATGATATATTTATTACCATTGCTATTATTAATTGCTGTTTTAATAGTTATAATAAGGGACTATAGACATTTACATAGAATAAATCCTACTTCTGATATACTATTCGCTACAGATCCAGACAAAAAACAGTTAGAAACAATGATTGAAGACGCATATCCAATAGTTATAATAGATAAAATAGACGAAAACCTAACTCTAGAAGATTTAGAAAAAAAAATACCAAATGAAGAAATAACTTATTCTTATAGAACCAAAGAAGGAAATAATACTATTAAAATGAAGGATATAACAAAATCGAAAGAAGATATACTTTTATTAAAAAATAAGAGTATTGTTCAAAAAACAGGCATACAACCAATTATAGATCAAATAACAGATGGTTTTAAAAGACCATTAACTATTTATCCACAAACAGAGATATATAGTCATATTGTAAGTAATGAAACAAGAATACCTTTAAGAAAAAATACCAATGATACTAATTTAATTATAGTAATGGAAGGTT
>Ga0307986_10003114_pt1 | contig 11644 bp, 12 predicted proteins | sample EllFjometageno82_FD_203170 | JGI IMG/M metagenome (GOLD analysis project Ga0307986, IMG submission 203170) | Marine microbial communities from Ellis Fjord, Antarctic Ocean - #82 | ecosystem: Environmental > Aquatic > Marine > Unclassified | place: Southern Ocean | collected 2014-10-09
AACCAAAGCAACTATTATGTTCTAATTTAGATATTTCATTTTTATTCTGACCAAATATTGAAAAAGAATAAATAGGATTTTTTGATCTAACGAAATTTTTCATTTCAAGTGATAAGTTACTTAGTGCTCCGGTGCTAGATTTTGTTTTTTTTAAGTTAAAATTTAAACCTCTACAAAAATCCCAATTAAAGGTTGGAAACAAAAGTGTTCCAAACGGTGATATTTGCTCAATTAAAGTGTTAATAATTTTTGATGGCAGATCTTTATCTTTCGACTCTAAAATTAAATTTAAAATATTAGAATTAACTAAGATGTTGTCAGTTTTTTTTATATTTAAATTATCTAATATTTCTTTGAAAGAATTTTTTGTAAACAATTTATCCATAAATATTGGAATTTTAAATTACCCTATTTTTTTTTAAGCTCTGCTTTTAACTCATCGTATTCTTTTAATTTTCTCTTCATAAAGTTAATTGTGAGTTTAGTTTTTTCACTTACTCCTTTTGGGGTGAGGACATAAAGGTAATTAATTTTATTTAAATTTTTGTGAAAGTTTTTCATCTTAATCATGCCTTTAGACTTTAAGGCCTGTAAGCAGTAGTTTAATTTACCTAAGCTTAAACCTAAATCGTTAGCTAATTCTCTCTGTGAAGAATTAGGGTTTTTATTAATTTTTCTAAGAATGTCGAGGTAATCTTGTTTTGTTTTCATATAAATTGTTCAATTATTGAACATACTATCCCTTAAAAATAAAATAGTAAAGAAAATTGTGCAATCTAATAGAAATTTAATTATAATACAAAAATGATTAGAAAAATAAAAATTTTAAATATATTTAAAGCAAGACTCTTATTGATTAAGGAATTTTTTTTGGGAGTATTTACTCATATTATTTGTACCTGGTATACAATTATTTAGTTTTATAAATTTTTTAACTCTTAAATAATCTGCTTTAGTGTCTATTGTAAAAGATAAATTATCTTTTAATTTTTTATAAGCACCATACGAAGGAAATTTTTTTATTTTTGCTTTAAATTTCTTGTTAAAGAAAAACCATGTTGGTGAATCTTGGTTGAGGGAATCAAATTTTTTATCATTTATAAAGAGCTTTTCTGAATAAAATATTTCAAGAGAAATACCTTTTGGAAAATCACTTTTAATTTTCCAGACTTTTGAATGATTCATGGCTCTTGTGGTTAAATAATCTGATTTAGATTTTTTAAAATAAGTTATAAATTTATCAATTAACTGAGGATCGATGAGAGGATTGTCTGCTGTTAATCTTAATAATGGAAAATTTTTTTGTTTTTTGAATACTGAATACCTACTGTACACATCTAATTCTGAGCCTTCAACTATTGAAATTTTATATTTTTTTTTTACGTAACTTATCAACTTAGAGTTTTCTTTTTTTTTAGAGGTTAGTAGAAAAATATTTTTATTGTTAAGATATTTTGATCCTAGCGCATTTAAAATGCTAAAATCTATTAATCTATGATTTAGCCCAAGAAACTTAAATGACTTCCCAGGAAGTCTTTTCGAGCCCATTCTGGCTTCAATAACACATTTAATATTTTTCAAAACTTTAAATTTTTATATGTCACTAGCTGGTGTTTTTTGACATTTTTTTTAATTTTAGAGCCAGTTAGTTGGGACTGACTTTCAATTTTAATACCGCTGCTATTGTAAGGTCTTAACAAACAAAAATCATTTTTTTTAATTATTGTTTCTTTTTTAAAATTCCTAGAGTAATAAACACTTCGTCTTAAGGTTTTTTTTGAGTATTTTTCACAAGCAAATTCTTTCTCACGTAATTTACCAATAATTTTAGAATTTTCTTTAATCAACATAATCATTTTTTTTAATTCATAACTATCAACTGATAACTTATAATCTCCAGCCAAGTGAGTTTTTTTTGGCATAAAATGTTTTTCTATCACTTGTGCTCCAAAGAAAATTGAATTGGCGGCAGTTTCTATGCCAGGCACGTGGTCTGAATAACCTGTTGGTACATTAAATTTTTTTCTTAGGTACGTAATATTTATTAAATTAGCATTTTTTTTTAGGGTTGGGTAACTTGACATGCAGTGCAATAAAATAACTTTATTTTTAGAAAAAAAACTAATTGCTTTTTTAATTTCAGTCAAATTTGACATTCCAGTTGAAATGACAACTCTTTTTTTTGTTTTAGCTATTTCTTTCAATAGTGGGAAATTATTAATATCACCCGAAGCAACTTTAAAAAAAGATACATATTTTTTTATTTTATTGACGTAAGTATGGTCAAATGGAGTAACACAAAAGTCAATTTTCGTTTTTTTTGCAAGATTTGATAATAGTTTAACTTGTGTGATGGAAATTTTAACTTTCTTAAACCTTTCATATTGAAATTTTAGTTTTTTGTCAGCTACATGCTTGTAAACTTTCATTTTATTGTTTACTAAATTATTTTCATCAAATAGTTGAAATTTAACACAGTCTGCACCGGCTTTTTTTGCTAAAATTATTGATTTTTTTGATAACGATTCTTTTCCTAAATGATTACTTCCAACTTCAGCAATAACATAAGGAAACTTTCTGTTTAACATTAAGTAGTTTTAATTTTTCCAATTAATATCTGGATTTAAGGTATCTAAATTTACTCTATCTTGATTTTTTTTAACTACTTTGTATATTTTATCTATTTGCTGATTATTCATAATGATTGGTTTTAAACCCAATGAAATCAATGAAGTATTTTTTGGATTATAGTAATGGTCTTCGTCCTCAATTCTCGGGTTTTTAACGTGAGAAATTTTTGATTTGATTTTATTTGTTGATGCGTATTTTTCAATTCTTTCTGCTATTTCATTTAATGAGCAAAACTCACTAAACTGATTAAATACTCTAAATTCGCCACTTTTAGGAGGATTATCACTTGCGATTTTAACACAATTTATAGTATCGATAATATTCAAAAAAGCCCTTTTCTGATTTCCTTTTCCATAAACGGTCATATCCCTTTCACAAGATAACTGAGTGATAAATCTATTTATTATAGTTCCAAAAATTGAGTCGTAGTGAAATGCTGTAGATAGATTATCATAATCTAAATCGATCTCTTTTGTAGATATTCCATATACAAATCCTTGATTCAGATCTGTACATCTTAAGCCCCATATTCTACAGGCAAATTCTATATTGGCACTATCGTGTACTTTTGATAGATGATAAAAACTCCCAGGTTTTTTTGGATACAAAACTTTATCTTTTCTTCCATTGTGCTCAATATTAAGCCAACCTTCTTCAATATCAATATTTGGTGTTCCGTATTCACCCATCGTACCTAATTTAACTAAATGAGAATCTGGACAGTATTTCTTCATGGCAAAAAGTAAATTTAAATTACCAATCACATTATTATGTTGAGTAAAAACTGCTTTCTCTCTTGAAGCCATTGAGTAAGGAGCTGAAGGCTGTTCGGCGTAATGAATAATTGTTTCAGGTTTAAATTCTTTTAATATCTCACATAGAACCTTGTAGTTTAAAAGGTCTGAAATCATATGTTTTATTTTATTCTTTTGATTTTTATTCCAAAATTTTACTCTCTCGTTAAAAGGTTTAATAATATTTAATGGTTCCACACCATGTTCAGAAGCAATTTTTCTTTTTGATAAATTGTCAATTGAGTACACTTCATGGCCCTCGTTAGCAAGATGCATTGAGGTTGGCCATCCAAGATATCCGTCACCACCAAGAATTAGTATTTTCATTTTTTTTTGGCTCTATTCTTATACCAATTAAAAGTTATTTCCAATTTTTTTATAATATTTTTTCTAATTTTCATTATTGGTTTTTTATATACTTTATCGTCATATCCTTGAGGGGTTTTTACATAGGTGTATTTATTATTCTTTTTTGAGATTTTGTTCAATATATGAACTATATCTATAATTCTTAAATACTTATTCGTATTGATATTAATTTCTTTTGCAGTTGTTTTGTTGAATATATTCAATATTAACTTTTTGCATACATCTTCCACAAAAATAAAATCCCTCTCTTGTGTGCCGCTTTTGTGAATTCTAATTTTCTGATTAGATAGTATTTTTTTCATAAAGGCATGCACAGCACTTGTTTTATGTGAGGAGTATGGACCAAAGACATTTGAAAATTTACAAATTTTTATATTCATTTTAAAGTTTACATTAAAAGTTCTACTAAATTTTTCACAAACAAATTTGGTAAGTCCATAAATACTTGGGTTTGTTAAAAAATTATCTACACCCATTGATGAGGCTAATAAAATATTTTGAACATTATTTTTCTTACATGCCATTAGTAAATTGAAAGTTGCCTCTATATTATTTTTAAAAGCATCACTGGGTGAGTTATGGCAATTAACAAAACCAGGTATCGCCGCTAGATGTATAACATGTTTAATTTTTTTTTTTAAAATTATTTCTTCAAGTTTTTTTTGATTTAATAAATCTATTTTATAAAAGTTTTTAATTTTAAAATACGGATTTTTAATTTTATCTATTCCAATAAAATTAATTTTTTTTTTATCTAGAGTTTTAATTAAATTTGATCCTATAAAACCTGATGAACCTGTAACTAGTATTGTCATATTAAATATTTAAGAAGTAAATATATTTTTGTTAAATTTTTTTTTAAATAATTTTTTGACATATTTTTTTTATGTTTTTTATAAAAGTAATTTGCTTTATTTATATAACCTTTAGAAAATTTTATTTCTTTCTTTATTTTTAACCAAAAGTCAAAATCGTCTTGATAAAATAATTTTTCATTGAAACCACCCACAGAACTCCACAGTTTTTTGCTAAAAATAGTCCCGCTACCCATTGGGTATTTAAATATATTTTTTTTATTATAGTTTTGTTTAATTATTTTTTCTTTTTTTTCTAATTCATTTATTTGAATTATATCTCCGTAAATAAAATCTAATTTTTTTTTTTTTAATTCATCGAAATAATCTTTAAGAAAATTTTTTGAGACAAAATCATCTGCATCAATTTTAGTTAACCACGCTGATTTAGATTTTCTAACTCCAAAATTAGTAGATTTACTCAAAGAACTGAAGTTACATTTAAAATATTTTACTAATTTATTATTTTTTTTTAATTTTTTTGAAACTTCTTCTGTGTTATCGATACTTGAATCATTTATAATTAATATTTCTCTAATGTATTTTTTTTTATTCAAGAGAATACTTTGCACACACTTAGATAAAAATCTTCCATAATTGTGGCATATTACAACAACTGAGATCACGATATTTTGTAAAATAATTTTTGATGTAAAATCATTTAAGTTTTATAGGTTAATATTCTTTTAAAAAAATTTTTTTTCATTTTGGTATACGATCTAATATTTTGATCAAGTTTTAATTACTTTTTATACCTATTAATACAAATATTGTTCATAATTTGAACATATTGTTTATATTTGCTATAACTTACTCATGGAAATGATGCAAATTATTAAAGACCTGTTTTTTATGCCTCGGAGTATAATGGGTGAATCAACTAGGAAAACTTTAGGATATATTAAAAAAAAAATCCCAAAAATTTTAATTATAAAGTTTAAAACTGATTCTAAAGTATTTGATTGGAAGGTTCCAGAAGAATGGGATATTCGGGACGCATTTATAAAAGAACCATCTGGAAAAAAAATTCTAGATTTTAAGAAAAATTTACTAAGTGTTGTATATCACTCTGTGCCTATAAAAAGATGGGTAACAAAAAAAGAACTTATCAAACATATATATTTTGACGAAAAATTAAAAAATGCCGTTCCTTACGTAACGTCCTATTATAAGAAAATTTGGGGTTTTTGCATGTCAAAAGTTCAAATTAGCAAACTTAATAAAAAAAAATATTTTATTAATATTGATTCAAGTTTTAAAAAAGGTTTTTTGGAAGTGGGTGAATTTTATAAAAAAGGAAAGAAAACAAATGAAATTTTTTTTTCTACTTACATATGTCATCCGTCAATGGCTAACGATAATTTATCGAGCGTTGCACTTCAGACATGTTTAATAAAATATCTTGAACAAAAATATAAAAATAGTAATTACTCTTATAGATTTGTTTTTTTACCAGAAACTATTGGTTCAATAAGTTATTTATCAAAAAAATTTTCAGTTTTAAAAAAAAATGTAATTATGGGGTTTGCCTTAAGTTGTGTTGGTGATAACAATCAATACAGTATAATAGAATCAAGAGAAGGTAATAAACTTTCAGATATCGCTTTAAACTCAGCATTAATAAATAAAAAAAATGTAATAAAATACAGCTATCTTGATAGAGGATCGGATGAAAGGCAGTACTGTTATCCTGGCATTGACTTACCTGTCAGTGGATTTTGCAGATCTAGATTTCATACTTTCAAAGAATATCATACCGATAAAGATAATTTAAAATATATATCTGAAATTGGCCTTAACAATTCTTTTAAAGTTTTTAAAAATATAATAGATGCATTGGAAAGTAATAAATTCTATCCTAAAAATAAATTTTTATGTGAGCCTAATTTAGGAAAAAGAGGCCTAATGTCTACTATTGGTAAAAAATTTTTTAAAAAAGGTAAATCTATTAAAAATTTTTTGGTTTACGCTGATGGGAAAAAAAATCTTTTTGAGATATCAAATACCATAAATCTAGACTTAGAGAGCACAATCGAAATATCGAAAAAACTAGAGGAGAATAAGTTAATTTGAAAAAGTAGAATTTTATATCTTGTGAATATGTTGAATCAACATTATAAATTTATTCTCATTATACTCTTAAATATAAAGCATTAAAAAATATGAATAACCCAACGCTAAAAATTATAGAATCAATGTCTCCAAAAGCAAATTTTGAACATCTAAATTGGAGGCACAAATTAGATGATGAAGGATATATTATAATTAAGAGCTCGTATTATATGAAAGAAAATTTAACTTGTCTTCAAAATGTGTCGGCACAACTGATTAAAAAAGAAGGTGACAACGGTGGATGGGAAGGTAAGGAAGAGCATTTTAAGCCAGGGAAAAAATTTGAGAGCGGGGCCCAAAGATTAGGAGGTTTAATTAATAAACATGAAGTTTTTTTAGGCCTAATATCTGTTCCAGAAATATTAATGTCTGCTCAACATGTAATCAAAGATGAGTTAAAAATATGTGGAATGAATTTAAGAAATCCTGTTAAAGACTTAGGAGGTCAAAGCATACATTTTGATGGTTTTCCAAGAAAAGAAATGAATGAGGAATTTACTGGTATAGTAGCATTTATTTATTTGGATAATTCAAAAATTAAAAATGGAGCTATGAGAATTGTTCCTGAAACGCACAAGTTGCTAGGATGGCCTGATGAGCATATTGATATAAATGATACACATAATAAGGAGGTTAGAGCAGAAGTTGAGGCAGGAACAATTATTGTAGCAAATTTAAATCTTTGGCATGCGGGAGCAAAAAATATAACTGGTGAGTCCAGAAGGGTAATTATGTTAAATATTAAGAATAGAAAGTACGATCAGCTTTTAAATTACAAAAAGTATTTAGACAAAGATTTTAAAGATAACTTATCCGAAGAAGAAAGATATTTACTTGCTGTTAGAGAAAGTGATCCGAACCAAACAACTGATTCAGGCGGTAGTGCAAACCAATTGAGGAGAGAATTTTTTAAGAATAAAAGCAAAAAATTTACAAGTGTTGCTAACAATTAATTAATATATGTTAAAATTAACTAAATAAACCTATGTGGAACTTTAAAAAAATTAGCGAAAGTATACGTGAAAATGGATATTATGAATTTGAAAAATATCTAACATCCAAAGACTTAAAAAATATTAAAAAGAGTTTAGTCGATTCTCTTAACTACATTAAAAACTCAAAAGAAAAAAATCTACAAAAAAAATATTATGAAATTAAAAAATATAATAATAAATTAAAAGGGAATTGGTACGATATTTCAAAATATAATGTTGATCTATTAAAAATTTTACATAAAAAAGAAATGATCGATTTTGTTAAGAAGTTTTTTAATTCTAAAGTTGTTTTTTCTGGAAGACCTGCAATCCACGTGCATGATAAAACAAACGATAGAAATTTGCTTCCACATCAGGAAACTAACCAATTTGCTGCATACACTTTAGGCTTGTGGGTGCCAATTTTTGATACGAATCAAAAAACTGGCGGCTTAACAGTTTATGAAAAGTCCCATTTAAATGGTTTTTATCAACATACTTTAAAACCACCGATATCATTCAGAAAAAAAAAATTATGGACAAATAAATTTACAAATATAGACCAAAAAATTTATAAAAAATTTAAAAAGAAAAATCTTAACGTAAAACAGGGAAATGCGGTTATTTTCTTATCAAGTCTTATTCACTGTAGTTTTAAAAATAAAGATGGCAAATCTGTTAGAATTGTAATCACAGAAAGATTTAATCCCTTAAAAAAATTACCCTATCTAAAAAATATAAAAGCCCCAATAAAGATACCCTACGTTGGCGTTGATTTAAATAGTATTAAAGACTAATTGGAATAAATTGTTAATTTAAAAAAATGGGACATTATATAAAACATAAAGAAAACTACTGGAAGAGGAAAGTGTTTAATGAAAAAAATAACTTTGATTTAGATCTTTTAAAATACTCTGACTTAGATGAAGAAAAATCTAAACAACTTTTTAAAAAATATGTTGAGTTAGTTTGTCTTGAAATGTCATATTACTGTAATAGAGCTTGTAATTACTGTCCGGTTGCTACGCTTGAAAGAGATGATAAAAAATTAGAAATTCCAGATTCGGTTCTAGATTCAGTTATTAACTCGTTAAAAGAAATTAATTACGATGGGCGTATATCTTTAAATTTATTTAACGAACCCTTGGCTAGTAGAAATATCTACAACAATATTTCTAAAATTTCAGAGAAATTACCTAAAGCGATCTTAAGTTTGAATAGCAACGGAGACTATATAAGAAATATTGAATGGCTGGAAAAACTGAATAAGAGCGGACTTAAAGAAATTTTAATTACTATGCACCCACCAAGAAATAAAGATTGGGAGAGAGAATACTGTGAAAATCAATTTAAAAGGTTTGCAAAAAAAATTGATCATAATTTAAATAAAAGTGAGCTAGAAAATTTAAAATTTAGTTTTTTTGTTGATAAATTATTTGTTGAGGTGGTTGGCACAGACTGGGGAGTTAAAGGAAATCCAAGGGGAGGAGAAATTAAAAATTTAATACCAAAAAATAATCGGATAAACCCTTGTGAAAAACCTATGAGAGAGTTTGTTATCTCATACGATGGAACAGTACAATTGTGCTGTCACGTTTATCACAATAAAGATTATAGCAAACAAGTGATCTCAAAAATTAGTGAAGAGAAAAAACAATCAATTTTTAAAATCTATACTAATAAAGCACTTTCTTTGTCACGAAAAAATTTATTTGATTACAAGGAGAAAAAAGGAATTTGTCAAAAATGTAATCATTACGAAACAAATTTCAGAAAAGGGGAAGAGTTTTTTGTTGATGAAAAGGATAAAACTATGCGGCAAGAAATATTAAATAAAATATAATGAATTATGAATTTTTTTAACAATACATTAAAAGGTAAAAAATATTTAAACATTATTAATAAAGATAAAAAATTATTTTCCAAAAACTTTATTTTAAATAATCCTGGGATGCTAATGGGAGATAAGTCTTTTTTTAGAGTTCTTAAATTATTTGAACTTTTCCAAAGTCAGAAAAAAGTAAAAGGAGATATAGTTGAATTTGGCATTTGGAATGGAAATAATCTTTTTACAATTAAAAAAATTATAGATTTTTTAGGACAAAAAAAAAATATAATAGGCTATGATAACTTTAGTGGATTTCCTAACCCGCAAAGCCAAAAAAAAAACAAAAAAGGTAAATATATTGGAAGACCAGCATTAATTTCGTATATAAAAAAATTTTTTAATTTTAAAAATATTTTAATTATAAATGACGATATTTTAAATCTAGAAAAATATCACAAAAACTTTAAAAAAATTTCATTTATTTACATTGATTGTAATATTTATGAGCCCGTTAAAAAGATACTGGAAACGTTAGACAAAAAAATTTCAAAGGGTGGAATTATTGCGTTTGATGAAGGCTTAGATAGTAACAATAAAGGGGAAGGTAAAGCTTTATTGGAGTTTTATAAGAAGAATAAAAATAGGTATAAAATTGTGAAAATTAAAAAAAACTATCAGCCTGACGTTCTTCTAATAAGAAAATAAAATGCTTTACTTAGAAAAATTACTTAGAAAAAATTCTTAATGAAGCTAATAAAAATATTTAAAAAAGTAATAAATTGTAAGATATTATTTAAATTACCTAAAAATATTGATTTAGTTATTTTTGATAATGTAGCCGTGAAAAGTCTTAAAAAAAACTTACTTAAAGATTTAAATTATTTTGTTCTTAAATCAAGACATTACGAAGTAGACGAAGTTTATTTATCTTTAAAACTTTTCAAAAAAATTACAAAAAATTTTAAATATTTTTTTTCAAAAAATTTTTCAATTCAAGATATATATTTTTTATCTTTAATTGAGGCATTAGAGCCCAAAGTAGTCTTTACATTTATTGATAATAGTTATCAATTCTCATCCATTGCACAAAATATTGATGATAAAAAAATTAAATTTATAGCCTTACAGAATGGCATGAGACATAGCTGGCAATTACAAAATTACATGTTTGAAAAAAAATTGACTAAATACAATTTAAATAAAAAACTTTATATTCCTTTTTATCTATGCTTCAGCGAATTTGATAAAAGTCAATGTAAGACCTTAGGATTAAATATAGGTAAATTTAAATTAGTTGGAAGTTTAAGATTGGCTAATTTTTTATTAGAAATTAAAAATTCTAAAATTAAAAAAATTTATGATATATGTCTAGTCTCTGATTATGGAGCTTGGATGGACTATTTTGATAAAAAACAATTAGATATATTTGAGCAGGTGCAAAATGGATATGTAAAACTAATTAAGTGGACAATAAACTATAGCATAAAAAATAATTTAAAATTTGTATTTGCGTTTAAAAAGACAGAAAATACTCTATCATTTTTTCAAGAAAAAAATTTTTATAAAAAAAAACTTAATGACGAAGAGTATAATTTCTTAATATCTAATGCATCATTCAATACTGAGAAAAATTATTTTAATTCATACTTTTTATCTTTTCAAAGTGAATTAACAATTGCTAAAACATCAACTATATTGAGGGAAGTTTTCGTTTGTAATAATAAAATTTTAGCTTGTAATTTAACTGGCAGTAATTTATTTGATTATCCAGTAGATGGGTTTTTTGCTTTAAATAATTCATCTTTTGAAAAATTTGAGAATAGAATAAGTGAAATTCTAAGTTTAAGTAATGATTCATATTTCTCAAAAATATACAAACCAAAAAATTACCTTGTTCATCATAATAATCCTGAAGTTATAATTGAATCTATCAAAAAAGAATTAACAGTGGATTCTGGACAAAATTTATGAAAAAAAAGCCTGCAAGAAATTGCAGGCTCTTATTTTTCTTTGTAAAATAATATCAATTTATAAAAAAGTGTTTTTCTTGATACTGAAAATTTTTTTCAGTGCATAAATCAA
>Ga0307986_10003115_pt1 | contig 11642 bp, 10 predicted proteins | sample EllFjometageno82_FD_203170 | JGI IMG/M metagenome (GOLD analysis project Ga0307986, IMG submission 203170) | Marine microbial communities from Ellis Fjord, Antarctic Ocean - #82 | ecosystem: Environmental > Aquatic > Marine > Unclassified | place: Southern Ocean | collected 2014-10-09
AGAAAATAAATCTATTATTTTAGTTGATGATTCATTGGTTAGAGGAACTACCTGTCACAAGATAGTCAAAATGCTTTATGATGCGGGTGTTAAAGAAGTACATGTAAGAATAGCCTGTCCGGAAATTAGATATCCTGATTTTTATGGTGTCGACATGCCTACTAAAAAAGAATTATTAGCTCATGGCAGGAGCAACGAAGAAATGTGTAAATATATTAATGCTAAAACATTAAAATTTTTAAGTTTATCAGGTTTGTACAAAGCAATTGGTTTTGAAGAAAGAAATAAGACATATCCTCAATTAAGTGACCACTATTTTACGGGGGAATACCCGGTTAAGCCTACGGACTTATTAGGTGAAGGTAAAATTACGCAACTTTCGTTGTTAAGTTCTAAATCAAATAATTAAGTTAATTATAACTTATTAATCTTTTTTTATTATCTATCAAAAACATTTGATTATCTATAAAAAATATTTCAGAACTTATTCCATTTTTGCTTATTCGATTGAAAGAGCCAAGATTGCCCGTTTTAGAATTAAAAGATAATAAATATCCATTTTGCGAATAAAGGTTAATTTTTTTATTAACTATTTTAAGATCATTAAATTTTTCTATTTTTTTTTTTATTTTTATTTTACTCAATTCATTATAAATATTTTTAGACCAAGATATTTTTCCAGTGATATTATCTATGCAAATTAAAAGATTATTTTCCGTAATAGCATACGTATGATTTTTAGTTACAACAGGTTTTAAAATTGGTTTAATGACAAAACTCCATATTTTATTGGCACTTATAGAATCATAGCTTAAAATTGAACGTTCCGTAGAAATAATTAAATTATTTTTTTTGATTATAATTGGAAAGCTTAAAAATAAATCCATATCTCCAGTCATAGATCGCTCTTTAAAATTAACTACCCAATTAATATTTTGATTTAAATAGTTGATAGAATACAACTCTCCACTTGTGTTTAAAAAAAAGAGATTATGATTAATTTTATCTACAGCAAAATTATTTTTAAAATCAGATTTCAAAAAAGTAGTAGTTGTTGCAAATTGCCAATTTTTTTCTCCATTTTTTTTATCAATTGAATAAATAACATTATCTTGATTTGCTACAAAAATTTGATCTTTATAAAATTTTAAGTTTGATCTAAAAGGTATTCCGTAATTTTTTGCCCACTCAAGTGTCTTGTATTCAAGATTAATTGCATACAAATACCCAAGATTATCCGCAACGTATAAAATATTATCATTTATAATAAGAAATATTTTTTTTTTGAATTTTTTAAATTTTTTTTTATAAAAATTATATTCAAATATTTTTTTTTTTTTATTTAATGAGTAAATAAAAATGGTTCCTTTACGATCATACGAAATTAAATTATTTTTATAAAAAAGAGTATTAGATGATAAATTTTTATTTAATTTAAAGCTTTTTGATATAGCTATTATATTGCCATTATGAGAAAAATTAGAAATATTATTTGTTGCAACTCCGTATTGTTGTGTCCAATTTTGAAGCTTAGTAGATGAAACAATATTTAAACTATTAGTATTTGAAGATTCTACTTCTCTATTAAATATTTTTTCTTTTATAAAAATATCTTTATATTTTTTTTTTATTTTATTGTTCTTTAAATCTTTTACTTCCTTTTTCTCTAAGCTAATATCAGAAGCATCTTTCCAGATACCTGTCTTGTTATCAAATGAACAAGAAATAAGTAGTAGACTAATGGAGATTAAAAATAATCTTTTCATTAAAATTATTTATTTTTCTTCTCACTTAATAACTTAATATATTCATCCGCTTTTATTTTTTGGTTTTTAGACAAAAAATATTCAGATATTAATTTAATAGACATATTCCTCCAGATTGAATCTGAATTTATTACAGTATTAAGTGATTTAATAATAAGTTCTTCATTATCTGTATTAAATAAATAAATTGCTTTCTTTATTTTAATTAAGTTTAAATCCTCTTTTTCTATATTTTTAATTTTTAAAATTTTATCAAATAAAGCAATTATTTTTACAGAATCTTTTATAAGACTTTGGTCTATCAAAAGGTACAATGCTAATGGTGAATAGAATTTATGTTTTTCATTAATAATACTCTCCAATAACGATCTACTTTTATCTATTTTTTTTTGATTTAACAGAATTGTAGCTTGAGTGTATTTTTCTGAAATTTTTATATTATTTTTTTCCTGCAAATTTTTACTAAAAAGAAAACCAAATAAAATAATAAATATAATAGATATTAAAAAAATAAAAGTTTTTAATTTTTTTTTAAAAAAAATTAGTATTTTGTTTTGAAAATTTATAATTACTTCTGTTTTGGGCATAAATTAAAATGTATTTTTTCTACTTGGAAATTTTTTATTTAATACAGCTTTTTTATATTTTTGAATTCCATTTTCAATAATATTATCTAGTTTAGCAAATTTTTTAACAAACCTTGGGTAAAAACCACTTAAACCTAGCATGTCATCAGTTACTAAAATTTGGCCATCACAATGATTTGAGGCACCAATACCTATTGTGGGAATTCTAATTGATTTAGTTATTTCTTTAGATAAAGACCCTTTTATACATTCTAGCACTATACTAAAGGCACCAGCCTTCTCAATTTTTTTTGCCTGGTCTAATAACCTTATATGATCCTTTTTATTAAGTCCTTGCACCTTAAATTTTTTATAATATTGAGGTGTAAAACCTATATGTCCCATTACTGGGATGCCCATTTCTACAAAACATTTTATTATATCAAAATTTTTTCCATTGCATTCTATCTTTACAGCATCACATTTAGTTTTTTTAAAAATTAAATTTGCATTTTTTTTTGCTTGTTTAATATTATTATAAGAGTTAGCTGGCATATCGACAACGCAAACAGCATTCTTTAGATTAGACGTAACGCTAATTGCATGTTGTATCATCATCTCCATACTTACTAGATGTGTGTTATTCATGCCATACATAGCTGTTGCTAAAGAATCTCCAACTAAAACAAGATCACAGTATTTGTCAAGAATCTTTGCAAATGGCTTTGAATAAGCTGTGAGACAAACTAGTGGCCTTTTGTTTTTAATCTTCTGAATTTCTAAAATTTTTTTTTTCATATTTATTCAAGTTCAATAGTACTTGGTGGTTTCGACGTTATATCATAAACAACTCTGTTTATACCTTTTACACCATTAATAATTTTATTGGCAATTTGATCTAAAAAAGTTTTGGGAAAATTAAAATAATCTGCACTCATACCATCTTCAGATACAACGGCCCGCAACAAACAAATATATTCATAGGTTCTTGAGTCTCCCATAACACCTACTGTTTTTATTGGAAGTAGAGCCGCGTAAGCTTGCCAAATTTGATTATATAAATTATTTTTAATAAGTTCATTTATAAAAATTTGATCTGCATTTTGTAAGATATTAACTTTTTCTTTTGTAATATTGCCTACTATTCTTATGGCTAAGCCAGGACCTGGAAAGGGATGTTTCATAGATATACTTTTTACCAAACCAATAGAGTCACCAAGAAGTCTTACTTCGTCTTTAAAGAATTCCTTTAAAGGTTCTATTAGTTTTAAATTCATTTTTTTGGGTAACCCTCCAACGTTATGATGCGATTTAATTGTAGATGTTGTGCTGCCTGTGGCTGATCTACTTTCAATAATGTCAGGATACAGAGTACCTTGAGCCAAAAATTTGACATTTTTTTTATATCTAGCTTCTTTTTCAAAAATCTTGATAAAGGTATTTCCTATAATCTTCCTTTTTTTTTCTGGGTCGGAAACATTTTTTAATTTTTTAAAGTAAATTTTTGAAGCTTTCACAATTTTTACATTTAATTTATATTTTTTTTTAAAAATTTTATATGTAAATTTAAACTCATCTTTTCTCATTAAACCTGTGTCAACCATAATACATCTTAATTTTTTTCCAATAGCCTTATGTATTAGTAAAGCTACGACACTACTATCAACTCCACCAGACAGGGCACAAATAACTTCATCATTTTTAACAATACTTTTAATATCATTTATAATTCTTTTTTTTTCAGACCCTAATTTCCATTGTTTTTTGGACTTACAGATTCCAAAAATAAAATTTTTGAAAATAATATTTCCATTTTCTGTATGTGTTATTTCTGGATGAAATTGAATTCCATATATATTTTTTTTTTTATTTTCAATTATTGTCATTGAAGAATCTTTGGTTGAAGCTGTTTTACTAAATCCATTTGGCATTTTGTAAATTGAATCTTGGTGGCTCATCCAAACTTCTCTTTTGTTTTTGTAAAAAAAATTTTTAGTTAACAAAGAATCTTTAAACTTAGATAATGAAACTCTTCCAAACTCTCTTTTTTTAATATTTGCTTTAACCTTCCCTTTAAAGTGCTTTGCTATTAATTGAAGACCATAACAAATTCCAAGAATAGGAATATTTAAACTGAAAATTTCTTTAGGAATACTTGGAAATCTACTCTTTGTAACAGTTGATGGTCCTCCTGACAAAATAATTCCTTTTACATTTTTAAATATATTTTTTTTTTTTAAATCTCTTGGCATTAAGATTTCTGAAAAAACTTTATATTCTCTAATCCTTCTTGCAATTAATTTAGTAACTTGAGAGCCAAAATCTATAATAATGATTTTGTCTTTTATTATCTTTTGGCTCATTTACTTTTTTGTGATATATTTAACTTTTCTTGTAGTTCTGTTTTTCTTGAACACATTTTTTTACATACGGAGGTCATTATTATAATTAATTCTTTTGCTTTTAAAAAATTAGATTTTTTTATATTTAATAAGATTAAAAAATAAATTGCTTCTTCATTTTTAGGATTAAGTAATAATACAGTATTTAAATTATTTTCTTCTAATATATCCTTTTTTTCTCTATGAAATATTTTAGCCAAATACAAATATGAATTTTCACTTTTGGGGTTAAAAACAATATCTTTTTCAAAATAGAATTTTGAATCTAGGTATTTTTTATTATCAAATAATTTTTTTCCCTTCTCAAAATAAGAATTGCTAGCTTGAACTGCTTCAAAAAAAATAAGTGATAAAAAAAATGTTATAGTAATTGTTGATATATTTTTTCTCATAATTTGTAATTAACTTCTTCTCTTATCATCTCAACACTATGTACCATACTCTCATAAAATCCAGCTTTAGTAATTTTTACAAATTTTCCTTTTTTTTGTATTTCAAATATTCTTTTTGCTCCTATATATCCCATGGAAGATCTCAATCCTCCTTGTAGTTGGTATAAAATTTTATTTACAGAACCTTTATAAATTACTCTTGCCTCCACACCTTCAGGTACAAATTTAGATTTATCTTTATGATTTTTCTGAAAATATCTATTCGAGGAACCCGCAGACATAGCTCCTATGGAGCCCATTCCTCTATATGATTTATAAAATTTATTTTTATATTTATATTTTTTTCCAGGACTTTCTTCTGTTCCGGCAAAAATTGATCCCATCATAATGGCATCTGCTCCAGCTGCTATTCCTTTAACAATATCCCCACTAAATTTAATTCCACCATCAGATATAATCTTAATATTTTTATTTTTCATACTTTTTTTTATTTCTAAAACTGCACTGATTTGGGGCACGCCAATTCCTGCTATCATTCTTGTGGTGCAGATCGATCCTGGTCCAATACCTACTTTTAATATGTCTGCTCCCTCATTGTATAGTTTTAAAGCCGCTTCTGCTGTGGCAATATTTCCCACACAAATAGGTGTTTTTAAATTTAATTTTTTTATTTTAGAAAGTATTTTAATAACTTTTTCGCTGTGCCCGTGAGCTGTATCTATTACAATTAAATCAACATTCTCATCTATTGCTGATTTAATTCGGATCAATTCATCACTTCCAGTTCCTACTGCTGCACCTACCAATAAATTTTTTTTTTTTACTTTTCTTATTTCTTTTGACTGATCTTTAATTGATAAATTACGGTGTATGATTCCAAGACCTCCCTTTTGAGCTATAGCAATAGCCATTGTTGATTCTGTAACCGTATCCATAGCTGAAGATATAAAAGGAATTTTTAATTTTAAATTATAACCTAAATCAGAATGTAAATTTGTTTCTGATGGTAGGATAGATGAATATCTTGGTACAAGTAGAACATCGTCAAATGTTAAAGCTTCTTTGATTACTTCCATATAAACTTATATACAATTATTAAAAATTATAAAGCTTTTAATAAAGAACAAATTATGTAAGTTTCTTTTGACTCACTTCTGCTTGATTCTGGTTTAAAAAAATCTACATTTCTGAAATTTTTTTTAGCTAAATTCTTAACTTCTAAGAAGTCATCACCCATAAATAATTTGCACACTAAAGTCCCCTTTTTTGTTAATGCTTTTAAAGAAAAATTAACAACATCAGCACAAAGACTATTAGTTCTAATAGAATCTACAGTTTTGTTGCCAGTTGTATTTTCTGCCATATCAGAAACTATGACATCAATTTTGTTATTAAAAAAATTTAAAATTTTATCTTGAATTTTTTCATCTGAAAAATCATTATTCAAAAATGTAACTTTATTCAATTTATCCATTGGTGTAATGTCTATAGCAAGAATTTTTCCATTAATTATTATTTTTGATGCAACTTGAGACCAACCACCAGGCGTTGATCCTATATCTAATAAATTTGAATTTTTTTTAATTAGATTAAATTTTTTATTTAGTTCAATTAATTTAAAAGCTGCTCTTGACTTATAACCAAGTACTTTAGCTTTTTTAAAAAATTGGTCTCGATGTTGCTTGATAACCCAGGTTCTGCTTTTTTTGGCTCTCTTTGTTTTTTTCATTAAAGGATATCTTCATGATCATCTTCTTTCGGAATTTTACTTAATCTTTTACTTGTTTTTTTGTATAAATAATAACTTACTGGGATCGATATTAAATATATTAAGCTCAGTAACAGTAGTGACTTAAATGTAAAGAATATCAATGAAACAAAAATTATCACAATTCCGAATAGCAGGAAAATTGTTAATTGACTTGATATTTTAATTTTTTTTAAAGAAAAGGTGGGGATGTTGCTAATTAAGAGAACGGCAACTATTATTACCATAAAAGGTGTAAATATTTTGATGTCTAAATTTAATTGTAGATCTGAAAGTTCATAAACTAATGGTAAAAGTATTAAAATTGCTCCTGCTGGTGAAGGCACACCTTCAAAGTAATTGCGTTTCCATTCTGCATCTTCAGAGATCTTCGTTAAATTAAATCTTGCAAGTCTCAATACACAACATACAGAAAAAATTAGAGTTATAGCCCATCCTATTTTTCCATAATTTTTTAATTCCCAAAAGTACAATATAAAAGCAGGTGCAATACCAAAGCTAACAAAATCAGTGAGTGAGTCTAATTCTTTTCCAAATTCAGAAGTTCCTTTAATTAGTCTAGCTATTCTTCCGTCTAATGTATCTAGAATAGCTGCCAAAATTATAAAAGTTACTGCTAAGTTATAATTTTGATCCAAAGCAAATTTTATTGAACTGATGCCAAGACAAACACCAATTAATGTTAAAAGGTTAGGTAAAATAAATCTAGATTTTTTTGACGCAACTAATTTAAAAGGATTTTTTTCTTCCATTTTTTATTTAACCGCAAGTAAACTTTCGCCGGCAACTACGTTTTGTCCTAATTTAGCTAATAATTTTCTATTACTAAAATAAACATCTACTCTACTTCCAAATCTTATCATGCCAATTCGTTCACCTTGTTCAATTGATTGATTAATTTTAACTTCGGTTACTATTCTTCTAGCTATTAGTCCTGCTATTTGAACAATTATAATTTCATCTCCATTCTTTAGTTTCAATCTATAATAATTTCTTTCATTTTCATCACTAGATTTATCAAGTGAAGCGTTTAAGAATTTTCCTGGCTTGTAAAGTATCTCTTCTACGTTTGCTGAAACAGGTGTTCGATTAACGTGGCAATTAAAAACATTCATAAATATACTTATTTTTGTAAATTTTTTATTTTCTAAAGAAAGTTCTACAGGTCCATCTACTTCTGAAATATTAGAAATCAAACCATCAGCTGGACTTACTAAAAAATTATCATCTTGAATAGAAATTCGATCAGGATCTCTAAAGAAATAGTAGACCCATACGGTTAATAAAATTGCAATTAGCCCTAAAGCTTTTGAAATTAGCAGACAAATAAAAGTGATTACTATGGCTATAGCTAGAAAACGGTAACCTTCTTTGTGTATTTTTGGTAAAATTGTATTAAACATTTTTTAAATTTGATAATGAGGACTAATATGTATAAAATTTGGTTTTAATCAATTTATATTTACAAAAATACTCATGTCTAAAATTAAGGTAAAAAACCCAGTCGTTGAGTTAGATGGAGACGAAATGACTAGAATTATTTGGTCATTTATCAAAGAAAAACTTATTTTACCCTATTTAGACTTAGATATAAAATATTACGACTTAGGTGTAGAGAGTAGAGATAAAACCTCAGACCAAATTACTATAGATTCAGCAAATGCAATAAGCAAATATGGTGTAGGGATTAAATGTGCGACGATTACTCCTGATGAAGAAAGAGTAAAAGAATTTAGTTTAAAAAAAATGTGGAGATCTCCTAATGGAACGATAAGAAATATATTAGGTGGTACAGTTTTTAGAGAACCTATCATATGTAATAATATTCCTAAATTAGTCCCTACATGGACAAAACCTATTGTGATTGGAAGACATGCTTTTGGGGATCAGTATAGAGCAACAGATTTCTTAGTACCTGGAAAGGGTAAAATGGAAATTAAATGGACCTCAGAAGATGGAAAGGAAAAAAAAGAATTTGAAGTTTTTAATTTTCCAGGTCCTGGTGTTGCAATGTCAATGTACAACTTGGATGATTCAATTAGGGATTTTGCAAGATCGTGCATGAACTATGGCTTAGAAAGAAATTGGCCAGTTTATTTATCAACTAAGAATACTATTTTAAAAGCTTACGATGGAAGATTTAAGGATTTGTTTGAAGAAGTATTTAAAAAAGAATTTATTGATAAATTTAAAGTTGCAAATATAACTTATGAACATAGGTTAATTGATGACATGGTTGCTTGTGCAATGAAATGGAATGGAGCATATATTTGGGCTTGTAAAAACTACGACGGAGATGTTCAGTCAGATACAGTTGCTCAAGGTTTTGGTTCCTTAGGTTTAATGACGAGTGTCCTGATGTCACCTGACGGAAAAATAGTTGAGGCCGAAGCTGCGCATGGAACAGTAACCAGACATTATAGAATGCACCAACAAGGGAAAGAAACTTCTACTAATCCAATTGCATCTATTTTTGCTTGGACTAGAGGTTTGGCCCATAGAGGAAAATTAGATAACAATAATGATTTAATAAAATTTTCTAAATCACTAGAAAGTGTATGTGTTGGAACAGTAGAGGGTGGATCTATGACAAAAGATCTTGCTATATTGATTGATAAATCAGCTAAATACTTAACTACTAATGAGTTTCTTGAACAAATAAATACTAACTTAAAAAAAAAACTTAACTAATTTTTTTACTTAAAGCTTCAAAAGCTTCATGAATTTTATTTTGATCTTCCCCTCCTGCTTGTGCAAAGTCTGCTCGTCCACCGCCTCCTTTACCTCCTAAAATTACTGCAGCTTGTTTGACAAGAGCTACGGCGTCGAATTTTTCTATTAATTTTTTGGTCACACCAACTGCTATTCCAACTTTTCCTTCAAAAATACTAAAAGCAAGTATTATACCTTCATTAATTTCTTTTTTTCCCTGATCTACTATGTTTCTTAATTCTTTTGAGGGTAAATCATTAATAACTTGGTATCTTAAAATAAAGTTACTTATCTTTTTATCTTTAACTACATTTTTAGTCTTATTATTAATTATATTTTTAATCTTAATCTGCTCAATTTGTTTTGTTAAATTTTTTAAATTTTCACCTAATTTTATATCTACATTGTAATTTGGCGTAATGTTTAATAACTCTAATTCTTTTTTAATAATATCAATTTCTTCTGTTATGTTTTTTTCTTGTTTTGATTTACCTTCCTTTATGCGTTTTTCATAATTTTCAAGCTGTTTTTCTCGGAGAGCTTCTATTCTTCTTACTCCTGATGCTATAGATGATTGACTAATAATTTTAAATTTACCGATATCTTTTATATTCCTAACATGTGTCCCCCCACATAATTCTGTAGAAAAGAATGAATCTCCCTCTTTGCCCATTGAAAGAACTCTAACTTCATCTCCATATTTTTCTCCAAATAAGGCTAAAGCGCCATTTTCTACAGCTTCTTTTGTTGTCATTATTCGTGTCTTCACCTCACTTGATGTTTCAACCATATCGTTTACAAATTTTTCAATTTTACTAATCTCAACACTTTCAACAGGTTTGTTGTGGCTAAAATCAAATCTTAATTTTTCTGAACTTACTAACGAACCTTTCTGTGTAACGTGTTTACCAAGTGTTCTTCTTAGCGCCTCATGTAGTAAATGGGTAGCTGAATGGTACGCTCTTGCGTTGTTTCTCTTTTCTGTATCAATTTCTAGATTAACTGTCTCGCCTACTTTAATAGATCCAAAATCTATTTTTCCTAAGTGAACATGTAGATCTCCCATTTTTTTTAAAGTATCATTAATAGTAATTGTAGATTTATTTGTTCTGATAACACCTTGATCACCGACTTGACCCCCTGACTCTCCGTAAAAAGGAGTTTGGTTAGTTATTATTTCAATCTCATCACCGGTTTTTGCTTCTTCAATAAATTTATTGTCCTTTGATATTTTTAAAATAACTCCTTCAGCTTTATCATGTGCGTATCCTAGAAATTCTGTTGCACTAAGCTCTTCTCTAGCTTTAAACCATTTTTCTTCAACTGATTTATCACCCGAACCTTTCCAGTTGGCTCTTGCTAATTGTTTGCTCTTCTCCATAGATTTTTCAAAACCATCATTATCAATAGCAATATCTTTTCCTCTTAAAATATCTGCTGTTAAATCTAATGGAAAACCATAGGTGTCATAAAGTTTAAATGCTATTTCACCAGGTAAAGTTTTATTTTTAACTTTTTCTAAATTTTCATCTAATATTTTAATTCCACGCTCTAATAATAACGAAAATTTTTCCTCTTCATTTTTAAGTGTTTCTTCAATTAAATCTTTTCCTCTTCTAAGTTCAGGATAACTCTCTGACATTTCGTTTAGAAGAGTTTCAAAAAGTTTAAAAAAGATTGGATTTTTGCTACCTAGGGTATAAGCGTGGCGCATTCCTCTTCTCATTATTCTTCTAAGTACATAGCCACGTCCTTCGTTAGATGGAAGTATGCCTTCTGCTATTAAAAAACTACTTGCTCTTAAGTGGTCAGCAATCACTCTATGGCTGGCAACTGTTTTGCTATTGATAGGAGTTTTGGTAATGTCTGCTGAGGCACTTATAATTTTTTTAAAGTGATCAATGTTATAATTATCATGTGTGCCTTGAAGTACTGCCGTCATTCTTTCTAGCCCCATACCTGTATCAACAGATGGTCTAGGGAGATCAATCCTTTTATCTTTTGAAATTTGTTCATATTGCATAAAGACTAGGTTC
>Ga0307986_10003117_pt1 | contig 11640 bp, 9 predicted proteins | sample EllFjometageno82_FD_203170 | JGI IMG/M metagenome (GOLD analysis project Ga0307986, IMG submission 203170) | Marine microbial communities from Ellis Fjord, Antarctic Ocean - #82 | ecosystem: Environmental > Aquatic > Marine > Unclassified | place: Southern Ocean | collected 2014-10-09
TTATTTTAAAAGCAACATATTTGCTTAACTTACTTATCTGACCCATACTGGAGGGTCTAATTAGCTTTAGTTTAGTGAATTCTTTTTTATTTGTTATAATATTTAGAATTCTGTAAATATCAAGGTAGGTAATTTTCTTGTTCAAAAATAATTCAACCAGAGAATCATTAGCACTTACCAAAACAGTTTCAAATAGACTTATATTATGAGGCACTTTCTTTAACAGATTTATAGAGGGAAATTTGGTATTACTCACTTTAATAAAGTTAAGATTATTTATTTTATTAAAATCAATGTCTTTAGACTTGAGTTTTTTATTTAAATCATCAAAGTATAATGAGTTAAAAATTGGAATCTCCATACTAGTATCGTGTATCAAAAATTTTGTAATCCCATTGGTGAATTTAACAATCGCATGAACATAAGAGCTTGGATGAATTAAAATTTTAAATTTAGAAAGTGGCAAATTAAAAATTCGTTGAGCTTCTATAACTTCAAATACTTTATTCATTAAGGTTGCAGAATCAACAGATATTTTTTTACCCATATTCCAATTTGGATGTTTAATTGCATCTTTAGGGGACACTTTTTTTAATTCATTTTTTGATAATTTCAAAAAAGGACCCCCAGAAGCGGTAATAAAAATTTTGTGAATTTGAGATGGCTTATAGTTCTTAATTAAAGACCAAATTGAAAAGTGTTCAGAATCAATTGGTATAAATTTTGTTTTGTATTTCGTGAGATCTCTTTCAATAAAATTCCATCCACAAACTATAGATTCTTTGTTTGCTATAGCTATATTTTTGCTAAATTTGATTGCATCCAAGGTTGGTTTTAGTCCAGCTAAACCTGTTATCGAGCACATTGTATAGTCAGCTCTTTTTTTTAAAGTCTTAGTAAAAGATTCAATTTTATTGAAAATCTTTAAGCTATTATTTTTATTTTTTTTTATAGATAAGAGATAACTTTTTTCATCATAAATCAAAATATTCTTGCAATTAATTTTTTTTGCTTGAAGAAAAAGTTTTTTATAATTTTTATTAGCAGCAAGTAAAATTACATCAAAAGCATTACTATCTCTATTTATAATTTTAATTGTTGTAGATCCAATCGACCCAGTAGACCCAAGAATGATTATTTTCTTTCTCATATACTAAAGATTAATAAACCAATAGGTATAGCAAAAATAATGCCGTCAATTCTATCTAGAACACCACCATGGCCTGGTAATAAATCACTGGTATCTTTTACTTTGGCTTTTCGTTTAAGTAGAGATATTAATAAATCTCCTAATTGAGATGTAAATGAGATAATCAATGTAAATAATATAATTATTAAAATATTATAATTATTAAAATTTTCTAAAAAAAAAGGTATCAAAGTTAAAGAAAATATAAATGATCCAAGGGAACCTGATATAGTTTTGTTTGGGCTTATCTTATTTAATTTTTTTCCCTTAAAAATTTTTCCTATCACTAAACCACCAATATCTGACATAATTGCGACTAACAAAGAATAAATAAGAACAAAATAAAGATGTAAGTTTATTAACTTTGATGAAATTATAAAAAAAACTAATCCTGAAAAATATAATAAAGAAAATGATTTATATAAAAATCTTAAAATTTGGCTTTTAAAGTCATTATTTTTAACTATTTTTGAAATAAGAGCATAAAACTCAATCCAGGAAATCAACCCAATTATTATAGATGATATAATTAGAATAAATGAATATGAAAACATTAAAAAAAGTAATGATAATAAAAAAATTGATGTAATTATTCTTTTTTTCAATTCCAGATTCATCAAATAGCACCAAAATTTCTTTTTACAGTTTTAAAATTGTTAATTATTTTTCTATAATCTTGTTTTTTAAAATCAGGCCAAAGTTTTTTTTCAAAAAAAATCTCTGTGTAAGCAATTTGCCATAATAAAAAGTTACTTAATCTTTTTGTGTTACCTGTTCTAATCAAAATATCTGGATCAGGTATTTCCTTAGTATATAGATTTTTGTTAATATTTTTAACATTAATCTTCTCTTTTTTTTTGTTAATATTTTTAATTGCATTTAATAACTCTTCTTTTGAGCCATAATTCAAGGCTAAATTAATTTGTAATTTATTATTCATTGAAGTTTTTTTCTCTGATTTTTCTAATAATTTTTTTAAATTCAAAGAAAATTTTTTTTTATCCCCAATAACTTTTAATTTTATCTTATTTTTTATTAATTTTTCAATTTTAGTTGATAGAAAATTTTCTAATAAATTAAATAAATAAGATATTTCTTTTTGGGGTCTTTTCCAATTTTCAGTTGAAAAAGTATACAGAGTTAAATATGAAATATTTAACTTTATTGTCTCTTCAATTATTAACTCTATGGTTTTTAGACCAGCTCTATGCCCTAAATTACGTGAACCTTTATTTTTAATACCCCATCGCCCATTACCATCCATGATGATAGCAACATGTTTAATTGGGTTCATATTGTCATTATTTCTTTTTCTTTAATTTCAACTTTTTGATCTATAGTTTTAATATGATCATCTGTAAAATTTTGTACAGTTTTTTCGAATTTTTTTTCATCATCTTCGCTAATTTCTTTATCTTTAAATAAATTTTTTAAATCATCGTTAGCTTCTCTTCTAATATTTCTAATAGAAACTTTGCACTTTTCTCCCATAGACTTTATTGTTTTTTTAATTTCAGTTCTTCTCTCTTCATTTAAATCTGGAACAGGTAATCTAATTAATTGACCATCTATTTGTGGATTTAAACCAAGTTCTGATTTTTTGATTGCAGAATCAACTAGTGGAACATTGCTCATGTCCCAAACTTGAATATTAATAGTTCGTGCATCAGGAGTTGTTATACTAGACACTTGGTTTAACGGCATTGTTTGTCCATAAACATCAACCCTAACTAGGTCAAGCATAGACGCATTTGCCCTACCTGTTCTTAATGATGTTAGCTCTTTTGTAAAAACCTCAATGGTTTTATCCATTTTCTGGCTGTACATTTTATCGTTAAACATTTATTCACCAATTTTTATTCTATAAAAATCTTTAATCTTTAAATCAGATATATTAAGATCTTTTACTATGTCTTGCACCTTTTTTTTAGGCTCCATCACCCAAGCTTGAGTTAACAATGAGTTATCTTCCTTAAATTTATTCATTTTACCTAGGCTAATTTTTTGTGCAATCTCCACTGGCTTACCAGAGTTTTTTAATTCTTCTGCAACAAGGTCTTGTTCTTTTTGAAGAATATCTTTGTCAATTAAATCTGAACTTAAGGCCAAAGGATTTGATGCAGCTATATGCATTGAAAGCTGTTTACCAAAAACTTTGACAACATCACTATTATCAGATGTCTCAAGAGAAGCTATAACTGATAATTTAGACAAATTATCTTTAACTACAGTGTGCAAATAATTAAAGTTTTTAACACCTAATTGATTAAATGTTTTTGTTTTACCAACTGTTATTTTTTCACCCATTTTTGCAATTAATGAAACAAGGTTGTCTTCAACTGTTTCGCCATTTGACATGTTGGATTTATTTAATTTTTCTACATCAGAGTCATTTTTGTTATTTAATTCACTTAACTCTTTAGCAAAGGAAACAAAGTCATCATTTTTAGCAACAAAATCTGTTTCACAGTTCACTTCAATGACAGAAATTTTATTTTCATCACCAGAAGTTGCTATAACACCTTCTTTGGCATCTCTAGACATTTTTTTAGAAGCTTTAGAAATTCCTTTAACTCTTAAGATTTCAACTGCTTTATCTAAATCTCCACCAGATTCTTTGACTGCTAAATTGCAGTCCTTAAAACCAGCACCAGTTGCTTCCCTAAGTTGTTTCACTTTTTCAATATTACTCATGTTAATTAAGTTTTTCTTTTTCTTTCTTTGAAAATTTAGCATCTAATTTTTCTCTATCTAATTCTTGAACAGTCTTAGTAGATATTTCTTTAGGTATAGATTTTATGTCTTCAAGGTCAGGCTTTTCTTCTGTTTTAGATGGTGCTGCTTTTTTTGCATTTTCAATAGTTTCTTTTACTAAATTACAATATAAATCTATTGCTCTTCTAGCATCGTCATTACCAGGGATAGGAAATTCTATTCCATCTGGGTTTGAATTACTATCTAAAATTGCTACAATCGGTATACCTAATTTAGATGACTCAGCAATAGCTAGTGATTCATAATTTGTATCAATAATAAATACTAAGTCTGGAACTTTTTTCATTTCAGCTATTCCACCTAGTGATCTTTCAAGTTTATCTTTTTTAACACTCATTTTAAGAAGTTCTTTTTTGGTGAAACCTCTATTTTCAGAAATTAGGTCAGCTTCATATTTTTTCATTTTCTTAATTGAACCAGAAATTGTTCCCCAATTAGTAAGCATTCCACCTAACCACCTATAATTTACAAAAAATTGACCTGTTTCTTTAGCAACTTCTGCAATAGCTTCTGATGCTTGTTTTTTTGTTGATACAAAAAGAATTTTTCCATTGTTAGCAATTGTGTTGTAAACTTTTTCTAAAGCTACATTTGTCAATTCTAATGTTTGAGTTAAATCTATAATGTGAATTGAATCTCTTTTACCAAAGATATATTTTTTCATCTTTGGGTTCCATCTTAGAGTCTTGTGTCCTAAGTGAACTCCTGCTTCTAATAATTGTTGGATAGTTAGACTTGGTATTTTCATATTTATTCCCGGTTAAGCCACCACAGTAACTTCCAATTATGGACCGGAGGTATAAAACCACAAACTGTGTGCGTGTTAATTTAATTTAAGAGTTATTTACAAATTATTTGTTAAATAAACAAGTCTTTTTTATTGAATAATGGTCGAAATATCATTGTTTCTTAAGATATTAATCGCCTTTCTATCAATAAGCCGTCTATTCTTAAGTTTGAAGCTAATATCATTATTTTCATCTTTAATATTTAATTTCACTTCTGTAATCCCCTTTTCATTTAATAAATCAGATATTTTATCCATATCTTTAATGGATTTAAGATTGAATACAATTTCATTTACAGGTTTATTAAAGAGATCTTTTAAAGAGGCTATTTTTTGAACATTTATTCTTTTGGATTGGTGTTCATCATTAGAAATTGTTTTAATCAACGTTAAGATTAAAGAGCTACCTTCAATAAGAAGGTCTCTATTAAATTCTAAAATGTCAGAAAAAACAAAAAGTTCAAAAACACTAGTTAAGTCTGTAAACTTAATAACACCGTATGAGTTTCCTCTTGCAGTTTTTCTTTCAGTAATTTTTAAAAGTGTTGCAGCAATATTTGCATTTTTTATATTGTCATCCGTGTTAAATTTTACATAATCAACTATTTTATAATCATCAAATATTTCTTTAAATTGGTTTAAAGGGTGATCAGACATAAAAAAACCTATAGCTTCAAATTCTCTTGCAAGACGCTCTTCGAATTTCCAATCTTCAATATTCAAAACTATCTTATTGTCTTGTTCTTCATCACTACCAAAAAGATCAATTTGATTTGCTACTTTATTATCATAAATATTTTTTGTCTTTAAAATAAAATTAGGGATTGAATTAAATAATGCCTGTCTATTGTTATCTATATTATCAAAAGCTCCTGCTTTAACTAAGCCCTCTAATTGTAATTTATTAATGTCTTTTGGGTTAACTCTATTCAAAAAATCATTTATTGATTTAAAATTTCCATTTTCATTTCTCTCACAAACAACGTTCAATATAGCATCATATCCAACACTCTTAATACCACCTAGTGCATAATAAAAATTATTATCATCAAACTGAAAGTCTGCAAAACATCTGTTAATATCTGGACGAACAACTTTAACGTCTATTCTTTTAAGCTCTTCATAAAATTCACTTAGTTTGTTTTGATTAGATAAATCCATAGTCATTGAGGCTGCAAAAAATTCTTTAGGATAATATGCCTTTAAAAATGCAGTTTGATAAGAAATGATTGCATAAGCTGCAGCATGACTTTTGTTAAAACCATATTCTGCAAATGGTTCTATTTTTAAAAAAATACTAGCAGCGATATCCTTACTAATTCCATTTTTAAGAGCACCTGTAATAAAACCTTGTTTTTGTTTTTCTAGTTCTGCTCTTTTTTTTTTACCCATTGCTCTTCTTAAAATATCAGCTTCTCCAGCAGTAAATCCAGATAACTTTTGAGCTATTTGCATTACTTGTTCTTGATAAATGATAACTCCATACGTAGGCTTAAGAATGTCCTCAAGCAATGGATGTAAATAATCTGGTGTTTGCCTTCCATGTTTACAGTCATTATAAACCGGTATATTACTCATAGGTCCTGGGCGATAAAGAGCAACTAAAGCAATAATATCCTCAATATGATTGGGTTTCATCTGTAATAATGCTTCACGCATTCCAGCACTTTCCACTTGGAATAATCCAACTGTATGGCCAGATGATAATAGTTCAAAAACTTTCTTATCTTCAAAGTCAATATTTTCAATTCTAAAATTTTTCACTCTTTTATTAATTAGTTTTTGAGTTCTATTGATTACAGTTAAAGTTTTTAAACCTAAAAAATCAAACTTGATTAAGCCTGCGTTTTCTGCTGAATACATGTCAAATTGTGTAGATGGTAATAATAAATCTGCTGCCGCATCTTTGTATAAAGGTACTATTTCTGTTAATTTTCTGTCTGCAATTACTACCCCTGCTGCATGAGTTGCTACATTTCTATTCAAGCCTTCTAATTTCAAAGAAAGATCAGTTAATTTTTTTACACGAGGATCTTCATTAACTAATTTTTGAAGCCTTGGTTCACTATTAATGCATTCAATTAAGCTTTGTGGTCTTGATGGATCAAATGGTATCATTTTTGAAATACTATCAACAAAACCGTAGGGTAAACCTAAAACTCTACCAACATCTCTAATAACCATTCTTGCTTTTAATTTTCCAAAAGTAATAATATGAGCAACACTGTCTTTATACTTTGTTGTTAAATATTTAAAAACAAGGTCTCTCTTTTCCTCACAAAAATCTATATCAAAGTCAGGCATTGACACACGATCAGGATTTAAAAATCTTTCAAATATCAAATTGAATTTTATTGGATCAACATCTGTAATTGATAGACACCAAGCAACAAGAGAGCCAGCTCCAGAACCTCTACCAGGTCCAACTGGAATATCATTGTTCTTAGCCCATTTAATATAATCAGAGACAATTAAAAAATAACTTGGATATTTCATTTCAATGATAATCTTGAGTTCGTGGTCTAATCTGTCTTTATATTTTAAAAATTGATCATTGCTGTCTAAATTTTTTACTTCAATCATAAAGACACTTTGAAATTTTGCTTTTAATCCATCTAGTGAGTCTTTTTTAAGTATTTGATCAGCACTACCTTCTTTTTCAGAGCTAATATTTGGCAATACTGGTTTTGAAAATTGTGGTCTAAAATTACATTTGAATGGTAGATTAAAATTATTCTCTAAAGCTTCAGGAATATCAGAAAATAGTTCTGACATTTCTTCATTAGACTTAAGATAATGTTGATTACTATACTTAATTCTATTTTTTTCATTAACATAAGTTTTTGCTCCTATACAAGTTAAGGCATCATGAGCCTCATGCATATCAGGTGTTAGGTAGTAAACTTCATTTGTTGCAATAATTGGTATTTTCACCTTAAGTGATTGTTCTAAATTAAATTTTTCAAAAGCAATTTCGTTTTGATCTCCATGTCTTTGGATTTCTAAATAAAAATTATCCAGAAACTTTGATGATAAGCCATTATATATCTTAATTACCTCCTCTAAACGGCCTTTCTCAAATAATTTTCCAAACAGGCCTTGGATTGTTCCTGAGAGCAGCAACATCCCTTCTGTATCTATTAAAAGTTCATTAATATCTAAATGAGGATCAGAAAGAGCGTCATTTTCAAGATAAGATCTAGAAGAGAGTTCAATTATCCTTTTGTATCCTTTTTCATTAAGAGCAATTAAGGGAAGTAATCCAGTTGTATCTTCAAATCTAAAATAGATTTGTGTACCGATAATTGGTTGCGTTCCAACCTTGGAAATATTTTCAGCAAACTCTAATGCACCACATAAATTAGATGTATCAGAAAGACCTAAACAAGGTATTTTATTTTCTTTACAAAAATCTTTTAAACTATCAATCTTAATTGCACCTTCACAAATAGAATATTGTGTATGAATTTTTAAGTGATTAAATCTTTGATTGTTTAATTCTAGCATGAATGGTTTTTATATTACCATTAATCATTTCTAATTTGCAATCAGCCATATTTGCAAAAAATCTATTATGGGTTGCATAGATAATTAGTCTATTTTTATTCTTTAAATTATATAAAATTTTAAAAACTTCTTTTGCTGTTTTTTGATCAAGACTACCTGTTGGCTCATCTGCTAGTATAATTTCAGGTTCGTTTACAAGTGCTCTAGCCATTGCAATTCTTTGCATTTCACCCCCCGATAATTCTGAAGGGTAATGATACTCTCGAGATGAAAGGCCCATTTCTTTGATCATTTTCTTAGCTTTATGAATTGAATTTTTTTTATCATTACTAAGAGCAAGACCTGCAAGATAAACATTTTCCAATGCTGTGAAGTCAGGAAGTAAATTGTTTTGTTGATAGATAATCCCAATTTTTTTTGACCTAATTTTGTCATTATTAGTATTATCATTAAAGTTTATTGTGTCATTTCCAATTATCAATGAGCCAGTTGTAGGCTTATCAATCATTGATAAAATATTTAGTAAAGTAGATTTTCCTGATCCTGATGGACCCATAAGAGAGTAAATTTTACCTTTGTTAAATGAATAATCAATTTTTTTTAAAACGGTTATATTTTTATTATTAGAAAAAATTTTAGAAACCTTTTTAATAGATATTAAATTATTCATATTTTAAGCCTTTAACAGGATCTAATTTTGACGCTTTTAACGCTGGAAAAATTGAAACAATAATGGTTATAAAAATCGAACATACTGAAATAATAAAAATTGATTTTGGGCTGATTTCAGAAGGCATTGTACTTAAAAAATAAATCTCCTCAGGAAAGAGACTAATATTAAAAGTATTACTTAAGAATTCTCTAAGATTCTCAATATATAAAGAAAACATTACACCTAAAAAAATCCCAAAAAAAGTTGCTGTAGTTCCAATAATAACTCCAACTAAAAAAAATATTTTAATAATAGATTTATTTAAGACACCAATAGATTTAAGTATCGCTATATCTCTTGTTTTATTTTTAACCAAAATTGTAAGTCCAGAAATAATATTAAAAGCTGCAACTATAATAATTAAAGATAAGATTATAAACATTACATTCCTTTCAACTTTTAAAGCTGAAAACAATGAACTATTCATATCGGCCCAGGTATACACAAATTCATTATCAAATATTTTTTGAATCTGGTTTTTGATTTCGTCAATATTAGATGGATTATTCAAATAAATTTCTAAATTTCTTTTTCCTTTATCTAAATCAAAAAAGCTTTCTAGTGTATCAAGGTTTATAAAGGCTATATTGGCATCAAAATCTGCCAAACCACTATCAAAAATTGAACTTATAATAAAAGTTTCTTGCTTAGGTAAGCTTCCTATAATTGTTTCAATTCCTACAGGAGACATAATTGACACTCTATCACCTATGCTAAGTCCTAAATTAAAACTTAATTCTTTACCTATTGATATTGAGTTTTTTAATAACTGACTCGGTTCACCAATTAATTTACCTTTTTTAACAACATCAAGTTTTGAGAAATTTTTACTACTATAGCCTCTTAAAACTAATCCTTTAGTATAGTCTTTACTAATAACAATAGCCTCACCAGAATTACTAAAAATTAACTCTTTTGAAATTAGTTTTAAGTTGTCATTGAGTTTATCTAAACTAATTGAGTTTTCGTAAGGTTTAACAGTTACATGCGCGTTAAATCCAACAATTTTACTGATTAGCTCTGTTCTGAAACCATTCATAACTGACATAACAATAATCAGTACCGCAACACCTAAACTTATTCCAATAAATGAAAAGATGGAGATTACATTTAAAAAGCCATCTTTTTTTCTAGCTTTTAGATATCTAAATGTAATTTCTTTTTCTAATGTAGAAATCAATTTTTTTCTTTTAGTTTAGTTAAAATTTTAGTTATTTGATCTAACGTTAAGTTTTTAGGTTCTTTTCCAATTTCTTTAAACTCTAATGAGTTACCTTCTGATTTTTTTCCTATAATGATTTGATAAGGAACTCCAATTAAATTAAATTTCTTAATCTTAGATGAAAGATTTTCGTCCATATCATCAATAATAGTATCAATATTATTACTTGCAAAATGTTTAAATAGTTTGGTAGCCTTGTCTAATGCAGATGTATCATTTTTATTAATCATTGGAATTATAGCAAGTTCATATGGAGCTACAGAAAATGGCCATTTCATTATTTCTTCTTTATCATCATATTTTGCTTCAATAATGGCGCCAACAAGTCTTGATACGCCAATTCCGTAAGAACCCATCTTAACAAAATCTTTTTTACCACCTGGAAGATCTACAGCAGCATTTAGTGCTTTTGAATATTTATCTCCAAAATAAAAAATATGACCTACCTCAATACCCTTAGTAATTAGTCTGTTTTCTTCAGACACCTCTTTTTCGAATTCGTCTTTATTAAATTTCTCATCAGCAACTGAATAATATTGTTCATATTTTTTTCTTAGATCTTCTAAGGATTTTCTATCCATCACTGAACCTTCACTATCTAAATCAAAAATTCTTTTATCAGTAAAAATTTTACTTTCACCAGTGTCTGCTAAAATAATAAATTCATGAGAAAGGTTTCCACCAATAGGTCCTGTATCAGCAGCCATTGGAATTGCTGAAAGCTCCAATCTTTTAAACGTTTTTAAATATGAAAAAAAGAATTTATTATATGAGAAAGCAGCATCTTCATCATTTACATCAAACGAGTACGCATCCTTCATGTAAAATTCTCTACCTCTCATAATCCCAAATCTTGGTCTAACTTCATCTCTAAATTTCCATTGTATGTGGTACAATAATTGAGGTAATGATTTATAAGATTTAACACTTGATCTAAATATATCTGTAACTAACTCTTCGTTAGTTGGGCCATAAAGCATCTCTCTACCTTGTCTGTCTTTAATACGAAGCATTTCGTCTCCATAATCGTCATAACGACCACTTTCTTTCCAAATATCGCTAGGTTGGATAGTTGGCATAAGTATTTCTTGGGCACCAATTTTGTTTTGTTCTTCTCGAACTATTTGTTCAATTTTTTTCATCACTTTAAAACCTAAAGGTAGCCAAGAATAAATACCTGCTGAAGATTGCTTAATCATTCCTACTCTGAGCATTAATTGGTGTGATTTAATTTTTGCTTCTGATGGGTTATTTTTTAATATAGGTATGAATGATTTTGAAATGTACATTTTTAACTAATTATATATCTTAAATTTAAATATTCATATTTTATCAATAAATAAATTATCACGAAAATAACAGTTGTAATACCAGTACAATAGATAAATTTTTTTAACATTTTAGGATTTTCTGGAGAACCAGCGTCTTCACCTTCAATTTTTACAGAT
>Ga0307986_10003118_pt1 | contig 11636 bp, 8 predicted proteins | sample EllFjometageno82_FD_203170 | JGI IMG/M metagenome (GOLD analysis project Ga0307986, IMG submission 203170) | Marine microbial communities from Ellis Fjord, Antarctic Ocean - #82 | ecosystem: Environmental > Aquatic > Marine > Unclassified | place: Southern Ocean | collected 2014-10-09
CTGTTTCTTTTGTTCCTCTACTTGTAAAATTATCTATTTCAAAAATACCAATATTATTTTTTAATAATTGATTTTTAAAATCGTTACGCCAAGACTGAGTTATATCAGTAAATTCACTAGGTCCTCCGCTGCTATGAACGGTTACAACTACGGGTAAATTTTTACCTTCCTTTGGTAAAATTAATTTTCCAGATACTTCAACAGGAGAATTTACATAAGATCCATTGATTATTGTTAAGGGAATACCAGGATTGTAGCTGGTAAATTTTATTATTTCCTCTGTTGCTTCACTTAAATATTTTAAAGGGGTTAAGTGTGGAGGACGATCTACTTTAAAAAACTTTCCATTGCATCTCCAAGGAGGGGTCCACGATGTTTTGCCTTCTAAGATTGCTTCTTTATCATTAATAAATTCACCTGAATAATTAATGTTTCCTTGCCAACCATCTTTAAAGGTTTTTGACTCAGAAATTTTAATTTTATTTCCTTCAATTTTTCCCTTAAATTTAATATTTTTATCTTCCCATCTATTAAATGGCCCTAATGAAAATTCATTGTTTTCTACATTTACAACAAAAGCAGATTCATACCATTCCCATTTTCCTTGTTTACAATTAATATCCATTTTCCATGAATTGGAATATTCTTCAGCTAATAAATTATTGTTAAACAACAAACCTAGAACCACGATCGCTAAAAGTCTTTTCATATTTCACAATGCTAGCACAAAAATATACGACGTGGATAGGACCTAATCACGTTGATACTTCTGTGTTTTGTTAAAGCAACTCTGTTGCCACGTAAAGATTCTAGTAGCTAGGTTCAGGGCACCGGGTAACAGAACGCACCTTACAATCCTCCTGCTTCTCTTTATTTATAATGCTGATATGCTTTTAAATTTTACTAAAATGCATTTGAAATTTCTAAGTATGTAGCATATTCGGCTATTTCACTAAACAAACCGTAATTTGAACTAGCTTTGATATCAAAACCATTTATGTTTTAGAATTTTATTACTTTTAAATAGAATTTATGAATTTAGAATTCATTTATTATTTTTTTCAACTTAGATATATTCATTGCACTATTAAATGGTATTTGATTTTTTTTAGCTTTGGAACCTTTTACTTTTGGGTTGTCTTTTTTAACAAAATTGTAAACAGACTGAGTTTTACCGCCGATATTTAACACACCTTTTTCCTCAAGTATTTTTGGTAAAATTTTAATTACATCGTCATGATACATAAAATTGGTTATTACATTTTTAAAAGCTTCTTTATGTACAAATGGTTTTTCAGTCATGCTAACTCTCAGAATAAGTGAATTTTTATACATTTGCACAGCTGACTCCCCTCCTAGTTTTGACCAGGCATAATTATTTTTTGGGAAAACAGGATCATTTTCTGAAGAAGTACGATTCTTATTGTCATAAACATAGCTAGTTGAAAAATAAATTAACTTTATGTTTAGTTTAGAGCAACAGACGACCATATTTGCCGTCCCTATTATATTTAAGTTTATACTTTTTTCAATATTGGTGTCATGTTCTGACATAGGTCTGGATAAACCTGCAAGATGTAAAACATATTTTGGTTTTTTTTTATTTAAATAATTATAAATTGAATTTATATTTAAGATGTTAAGTTGTTTTTTTGTTGGAAAAAGTTTTTTAATTTTAATTTTAATTTTAATTTTACTATTTTGAAGTGCTTTACCAAATCTACCACTACTTCCTGTAACTACTATTAATTTTTTATTTAACATGAGAAATCCATCTTCCACCATTTTTTTTAAATTGTTTTTCTTTTTTAAATATTTCATCTTTATGATTCCATGAACAAAGCAGAGCAATATCTGGGTAGTTTCTTTTGAAATAATCGATTGATACGACTGGTATGTGTGTTCCTGGACTGTATTTTCCAATTTTTTCTTTTGTAGAATCCGCGATATAATCAATATATTTACTATCGATATTACAAAAATTTAGCATAGTCGTGCTTTTTGCGGAAGCCGCGTATCCACAAATAACTTTGCCCTTTTTTTTTAAGTCAATTATTTTTTTTCTAAAGAGACTTTTTGATTTAATGCAATTTTTTTTAAATCTTAGACACGACTGAATATTATTTATTTTTAATTTTTTCTCATCAAGAAGTAATTTTAAAATTCTTTTTGAAACTTTTCTTTTATTTTTTTTTGCCAACACATATCTCATAGAACCCCCATGACTTTTTTGAGGAATAGCATCTATTAATTCTAGTCCATAGGAGGTAAAAATTCTTTGTACAGAATGAACTGAAAAAATGAAAATATGAGCATCATAAATCTGATCATAAGAAGTTTTTTTTAGCATCGAGCCTAAATATGGCTCTTCAAATATAAAAACACCTTTGTCAGATAACAAAAATCTCACAGACTTAATTAAGTCATTAATCTTTGGAATGTGACAAATCACATTAGCAGCGCAGACAACATCAGTAGAGTTTCTATATTTTTTTAGTTTTTTAATTACGTTAAAACAAAAAAATTTATTCAGAATATTTAGACCTTTTTTTCTAGAATATCTTGCTACATTAGCTGATGGTTCTACACCCAAGTGACTAACTTTTGATTCTTTAAAAAATTTTAAAAAAGTTCCATCATTTGAACCAATCTCTATCACTTTAGAAGTTTTTTTTATAAATTTTTTTTTTATCCATTTAAAATATTTTTCAAAGTGGTTTACCATATAAGAAGATTTTTCTGTGTAAAAAGGATATTGATTATTGAATATATGCGGTGACCTAGGGTGATTATTAACTTGAAATAAATAATCTTTTTTGCAGAAACCAACTTCAAGCTTATAAAAAAATTCTTTTTTAAAATCTTTCTTTTTTAAAAAACCGTTTGCCATAGGCATTTTACCAAAGCTCATGAATGGTTTTAATTTATTATTACAAAATTTACATTTCATATGAATTTATTTAATTTTGAATTTAATTTTTTTTTTGAAATCAGAAAAAGTAAGATTGGACATATCTTTCTTTGATATTATTTTTTTTCCTCTTGGCCATTTAATTTTTAAATCTTTATCATTCCATAATATCCCTGTTTCACTATTTTTAGATCTATAATTTGAATTACCATAAAATATTATATTTTCTTTTTCTAATGCATAAAACCCATGAGCAAAGCCTGCTGGTATAAATAAAGATTTACAATTTTTTTCTGAAAGTTCTATTTTATAATGTTTGCCAAAAGTTAAAGATTTTGGCCTTAGATCTACAACTACATCTGTAATTCTACCCTTTATAACAGATATAAACTTATCTTGGGTAAATTTAAGCTGAAGGTGTAACCCACGTAAGACTCCTCTTTTTGATTTAGACATGCACCAAAATTTTAGATTTAATTGTTTTAATATTTTTTCTTTAAAAATTTCTCTAAAATATCCTCTATTATCGTTAAATCTGATCCCGTGTACTATTAACAGTCCTTTAATTTTTGTAGAAGTTTTTTTCATTATATTATTTTAGAATAAATTTAAAATATTCACAATTTTTTATGTTAATCAATCTTAAACCAATTTAGTTCGTAAATTTTATTTCCTAGATATTTTGCACCTTCGTCAGTAACATGAGTCCAGTCCCAGTATATCTTGTGATTTTCTGGAGTCACTAAATCACATGTCATGTCACTTTGATTGCATTGAAATTTTTCCATGTTCAAGAATTGTATATCGAACTTTTTAGCTATTGCAATAAGTCTATTAGTTGTGTTTTTATTTTTCTCTATAGAAACTTTAAAGACCTCTTCTTCTATTTTTTTTAATTTTTCTTCATCTGGAAATTCCTTATTCTTATAAATATAGTAATCAAATGGATTAAGTTTTTTTCCAGTGCGTAAATCCATAAAAATTGATTGGCTCGTTATAATTATTTTTTTATTTTTAGATTGTAATAGAGGTATTAAGTCATTTAATGCTGTAAAGTCTTCCTCAAACCAAAAAGTTGATAAAATTATAATTTCAGAATCTTTAAATTGCCTGGATATATTGTCTGTAAAATCAACATCTCCACACTTAGTGTCGTTCTTGGTAATCAATTTTTTTAAACATTTAATTTGATAAACACTATTACGCTGCCTTTTTTTAGAAGAGATTAATTCAAAATGATAATCTTTAAATAACTCTTTATTTAAATAAAAGTTTTTAAGAAGATCTTCTCCTATTGAGTTTCCAACTATTAAGATATTTCTTTTATTTTTTTTAAGAGGGTCAAAATTTTTAGGTGAATATATTTTTCTAAATTTATAATAATCAGCCATTAAAAAAATTTTTTTATTGTCGATATTCATTCTAATATTTTTGGTAACTTCAAAAGAATTTGAAAATTTATAAAATAGTAACAGACAAGAAAGAATAGTTATTATGGACATAAAAAATAAAAATAAAATTTTAAAAAAATTAGTTTTTTTATTTCTAAAAAATTTTTCTATAAAAAAATAACTTATTATTGAAATAATAACCGTTAAAACTATCCATTCAAATTTGTCATATTGTGAAGGTGGTAAGTCACTTTTAATTCTTGCAAAGGCAAATATTGGATAATGCCAAAGGTACAATGAGTAAGAAATCAATCCTATTCCTGATAATATTTTTGAAGATAAAATTTTAGTCATAATTTCATCTTTTTTTGAAAAGAAAATTACTAAAGAAACACCTATTATAGGTGAAAGTGTAAAAAAAGAAGGATGAAAAATTTTATCATTATAAAAAATTATAGAATGAAAAATTAAAATTATTCCAAAGATTGGAAGAATTGATACTAAGGTAGAATTATTTAATTTTTTTTTTTTTAAAATTTCAAAATAAGCTAACAAAGATCCAGCTATGAGTTCCCACATTCTTGTATGTAAAAAATAAAATGTAGCTGCTGGATAATTTCTTGAACCCCACTCTGCCATTAAAAGGCTTGCAAAAAAACCAAAGAATAAAATTAATAAAAGATATTTTCTAAAATACTTAAATGAAATAAATAAAATAATTGGAAATATAATATAGTACTGTTCTTCAACGGATAGTGACCAAGTATGAAGTAATGGCTTAAATAAACCCTCTTCTGTACCATACTGAAGACCTGAATAATGAAAGTAAAAATTAGAACTAAAACCTAAAGAATATAAAACTGATTTTGTAAACTCTATAAAATTTTCTGGCACTAACAAAAGCCATGCAACTGGCAATGACGCTACCATTACAACTATTAAAGCGGGCAGTATTCTTCTTGCTCTTCTCTCGTAGAAATATTTAAAAGAAAATTTACCTGTTATTTCTAATTCTTTTAAGATTAGAGAAGTTATTAAATATCCAGATATAACAAAAAAAATATCAACTCCAATAAATCCTCCTTCAAATATACTAAACCCAAAAAGAGTTAATTGAGCATGATAAAAAATTACTGAACTTACAGCTATTGCTCTCAACCCATCAATTTCTGGACGGTAATTAATTTTCACAAATTATTAATATCTTAAATTATTTATTAATTCTAGTTTTGTATTTTGAATAAAATTAACTAGAAGAAATGTTCCCAGTCCAACTCTAGTTTTTTATCATTAATAATGGCATTAATCATACCAAGCATTAATGGTAATTTTTTTTTATCAAAATCTTTATTTACTTTTTTTCCAATTTCAAATGCAAGATCAGCACCTTCTACAGTAACTTTTTTCATTTTAGACTCCTTGGCCTCAGAAAATATCATTCCTTCTCCAATATAGCGTCCCATTTTACTGTTTCTTCCTCCGCCTGAACTTACGTATAAATCTCCAAGTCCTGCTAGGCCTTTTACTGTTTCTTTTTTTCCATTTAAATATTCTACAAAAATTTCCATTTCTTGAATTGATTGTTTTATTAAGGCTGATGCAGTATTTAAATAATTTTTTTCCCTTACTTCTTCAGTAACATTTGAACTACAGAGGCCTTTGGCTGCTCCGACAGCCATTGAAAAAATATTTTTAATTGCAGCTGAAACCTCGACACCATTTATGTCATCTGAATATGTCGTATGATAATAATCTGTATTTAATAAAGCTGCTATTTTTTTTGAAGTAGTAATATCTTTGTTGGCGATCACTACGCTACTGTGAACTCTGTTTGCTAAACCAGTTGCTAAACAAGGGCCTCCTACTGCAGAAATATTTATTTCTTTAATACCTTTCGTGGAAAGTAGTCTTGCTAATTTATCGACTAATAATTCATAGTTATTTTCAAATATGCTGAGTCCTTTTGTTAGCATAAGTATATTAGGAAGTTGCTTATTTTGATATACAAGGAAAAGTTGCTCCGCTACCCATTCAATACCCTTAGAACTAATTCCTAAAACTATTAGATCTACGTTTGAGCTCATTACTTGATTGAATTTTTCAAACTTAGCAAGGTTAATACCAGAAGGTATGCTTATATTTAAACCAGGATGTAATCTATTATTTTTTTCTAACTGGTCTATAAAATCATTTTCTAAATGGGTTCCTAGAATATTAGTATCATGATTATTATCTAAACAAGGAAATGCAAAAGCCGTACCCATTGCGCCTGCACCTATTATAACAATTTTAGACATAAGACTAATTCCTGCTAATTAATTTTTTGATGATTAAAAAAAAAGATATTAGCTCAATTTTCCCAATAACCATAAATAAAATTAAAAAAATTTTTGATGATGTTAATAAATTGAAAAAATCTACACTTTCTAAACCAAATAAATTAGAATTAACTGTATTTGTAATAGTCAGGATAGAAAGTTTAAAAGATGTTTCAAAATTGAGGCCACCAGCAGTCAAAATGCTAGATAAAATAAAAATACTTATAAAAAAACAAATGAATATAAAAAAAGAAGAATTTAAGTTTTCATTATTAATCTTGTGTTCTGTTTTAAAAATTCTTTGATCAATAATAACATTTGGTGATGCGAGTCTAAAGATTTCGAAGACTGTAGATTTGAAAAGTATATATAGTCTTAAAAATTTTATACCAGAGGAGTTAGACATGACAGAGCCTCCTATTATTGCTAATAAAATAAAAAATAAATAAAAGTTTTCTGGAGGCTTATATAAAGTCAATCCTGAACTACTTAGACTACTGACGACACCAAAAAAAACATTTAAAAAAGAAGTATTTTGTATTGAAAAAAAAATTACTAGACTAAAAAAAAGAATTGCTAGTAAAATTAAAACATCTTCATAGTGTTTTTTAATAATATTTTTTTTTATAAAAAGACTGTAAAAAAAATAGATATTTAAAGTGGAAAATGTAACAAAAGTTGCTAATATTATTTTTTGCGAAGAATATTTAATAATTTCTGAAAGTTCATTGGTAGGTAAAAAAGCACCTGTGGATACAATAGTCATTGATAAATTAAAACTATTAAAGAGTCTAACACCTGAGAATGAAAAAAGAATAAAAATTATACTTGTTATAAAAGTATAAATAAAAAAAACTTTAACTACAATTTTTTGTGTGTCTTTAAAAAGATTTGTAGCTTTATCTGGATTATAAACCAGATTCGTTAATTTAAATTCATTTTTAAAATTTGAAAAAATTAGAATTAAAAAAACTAAAAAATATAATCCACCTATCCAGTGAGATGAAGATCTCCAAATCAACAGGGTTGGATCTAAAAATTTTACATTATAAAAAATGGTAAAACCTGTTGTTGTTATACCAGAGATCGCTTCAAAAAATGAGTCTACAAAACTTAATTGATAGTTACCAAAATAATAAGGTATTGAAATTAAAAATGAAATGAATAAATAAACTCCACAAATTAAAATTAATTTTTCGTGAAATTTAATATTTTTATCACCATTAACGCTAAATAAACAAAAGGCTGTGCCAGACAAAAAAGAGACAGCTAGTGTTAGAATGTAGGCATCTAGATTTAGGTAGTGGTTAAAATATGAGGAATAAAGAATATTAAAGAAAGATAAAAATGTTACAGGATAACAGGATAAACCTAGATAATAGGAAATGCCTTTAAAATTCATTTTTTATATTGAACTTAATCTAAATATACTTTCAACTTCTTGTAAAAGCTCCCTTTTAGCGAGAAAAACTACAAGGTCATCTTTTTCAAACACAAAGTCAGACCTTGGTATTACAACCTTGTTATCTCTTAAAACTGCTCCGATTCTTATGTGCTCAGGTAGATTGGAATCTTTTATAGATTTGTTGAGAAGTTCAGATTTTTCCAAAACTTCTGCTTCAATAAATTCATATTCACCATCAAGCAATGAGTGTACTGTCTCAATAGTTCCTTTGTGGACCTGTTCCATGATTCTAGACACTGTTGTCATACGTGGGTCTACAAGATCGTCTATATTTAGCGATTTTTGTAATAAGCTGTAATTTGATTTATTTACTATAGCTATAGTACGTTTATTTGGACTATATTTTTCTGCTAAAACGCAAACCATAATATTATCTTCATCGTCATTGGTCAGAGCTAAGATAGTTTCTGTTTCCTCAATATTGGCTTCTTTTAATATTTCTTCGTCTAATGCATCACCACAAATTACAATTGAAGAAGTAAGTTCACCTGCTATTAATTCTGCTCTTTCTTTGTTTTTTTCTATAATCTTTACTCTAGCACCTTCAAAATTTGTTTCTAATAATTTAGCTAAATTTAAACCGATATTACCACCTCCAACAATAAGTATTTTTGTTGCAGCTTTTTCTTCGTGTCCAAAGGATTTTAAAATTAAATTAAGTTGATTTGTGCTGGCTACAACATAAGCTTTATCTCCTTCTAATAACTGATCATTTTTTTTCAAAAAAATAAATTTATCTTTTCTAACCGCGCCAAGTATGTTGGCTTTAAATTCAGGAAATTTTAATGTTAAATTTTTTAGTGGGATTCCAACTACTGCACAGTTTTTATTAATTAGAATTTCTAAAACTTTAATTTTGTCATTTGCAAAAGGGACGTTATCGAGTGCACCGGGTGCCTCTAGTTTCCTAAAAAGTGACTTCGCAACTTCCATTTCGGGTGATATAATTACGTCTATAGGTAAGTTAGACTTGTTGTATAGCTCACTCCATTTAGCGTCTAAAAATTCACTAGCTCTAATTCTGGCAATTTTTTTATTAATATTAAATAAACTATGAGCTAGTTGACAAATAATCATATTAGTTTCGTCGTTTCTTGTTACCGCAATAATCATGTCAGTATTAGCTGCTCCAGCATTTTCTAAGACGGACGGAAAAGTTGCTCTACCAACAACACCTTTGACATCTTGTGTCTCGTTGATTTTTTTTATATCTTCTGATGATTGGTCAACAACAGTGATAGAGTGTCCTTGAGCTGATAGTTGTTTACTAATTGAAAAGCCAACTTTACCGGCACCGCATATAATTATATTCATAACTAATTTATACCCTTGATCCCTAAAGATTTTAGTTTTCTATGAAGTGCAGATCTTTCCATTCCAATAAAATCAGCCGTTTTAGAAATATTACCATTATTTTTTCTTAGCTGATTAATTAAATAATTAGTTTCAAATTGTAAACGAGCTTCTTTTAAAGGGTAGGACAAGGTATTAATTAGAGCATCGTCTTTTAAAGACTCTGGGTTTTCTTTTAAAATATCAGTTAAAATTTTGTTCACATCTTTTTTATCTTCGTGGATAGAGAGAATTGTAACTCGCTCAATCAAGTTTCTTAATTCTCTAACATTACCAGGCCAATTATATGTGTATAACAGGTCGTTACTGCCATCTATATCAACCTCGGGTATCCCATTAATTTCAGAAACTTTTTTTTTAAAGTATTCAATTAATAAAGGAATATCTTCGGTTCTGGATTGTAATGAAGGAAGATTTATTGGAATAACATTAAGCCTATGATAAAAATCTTCTCTAAATTTTTTTTCCATAATCATTTTTTTTAAGTTTTTAGATGTGGCAGAGATAATTCTTACGTCTACTAGAACATCTTTTGATCCATTAATTCTTTTAAATTTTTGATCTGTTAGTGTCCTCAATATATTAGATTGAATATCAAATGGTATTTCCGCGACTTCATCTAATAATAAAGTGCCACCATTTGCCTCTTCTAGTATGCCATAATCAATGTCTCCACTTTCATATTCCTCACCAAACAAATGTTTTTCGTAATTTTTTTCTTTTAATAAAGCTGCGTTAAAAACTACGAAAGAATTTTTAGATCTTGGAGAACTCTTGTGGATTTTTCTAGCAACAAGCTCTTTGCCTGTACCTGTTTGTCCTGTGATTAGAACTCTACTTTCTGCTGAAGCAAGTTTATCTATAGTTTTTATAATTCCTAAGACTTCAGGATTTTTTCCAATGAAATCAAAAGAATGAAATAGTTTGTTTTCTATGTTAACTTTTTCTTTTCTTAAAGAAGTTGTTTCCAATGCACGTTTTATATAATTTAATATTTTTTCAGATGAAAAAGGCTTTTCAACAAACTCATAAGCCCCGACTCTAATTGCTTCTACAGCGACTTGTACGTTTGCATGACCAGATATCATTACTACAGGTATATTTGTATCAATTTTCATAATTTTTTTTAAAAGATCGATACCATCTTTGTCGTCTCTGTCTAACTTAATGTCAATAATCGCTAAATTTGGTAATTTTTTTTCAATTTCTATAATAGCTTGTTCGTAGTTTGCTGCAGATCTTACAGTGTACCCATTTTCCTCTAAAATATTACAAATTAAAAAACGTATATCTACATTGTCATCGATTACTAAAATTTCTTTTTTCATTTATTTTATTTTTGGTAAAGTAATTATAATTTTAACACCAGGTACATTGTTCGAAACAACAATATCACCAAAATGTTCATTGATAATTTTACTAACAATAGGAAGTCCTAAGCCCGTTCCATATTTTTTGGTTGTGAAGTATGGTGTCATTATTTTATCGATATCCTTTATACCGATACCATTATCAATCTGTATTATACTTATATAGTCATTATTATCTTCAATTTCTACAGAGATTTTGCCTTTAAAATCAATATTTTTCTCTTTCATTTCAGCTATAGAATCTTCTGAGTTTTTTATTAAATTTATAAAAACACGGTATAATTGCTCTTCATCACAGTTAATAACTAGTTTTTTTTTGGTTGTTTGAAAAGAAATCTTATTTGAAGAGGACATTTTATAAAAATTGATAGCCCTAGCAATTACTAGACTTATTTCGACTTTCCTTAATACCGGATTTGGCAATCTTGCAAAACTTGAAAATTCATTAACTAACTTTTCAATGTCTTTAATCTGGCGATTGATTGTAGTTAAATAGTTTTTAAATTCATCTTGTCCATCTGAAATTTTTTTATAAAATTTTTCCTGTAGTCTATCAATAGATAACTGTATGGGTGTTAGTGGGTTTTTAATTTCATGGGCTAATTTTCTAGCAACAGTTTCCCAAGCTGAATACCTTTCAGCAGCTAATAGTTTATCTTGCTGCTTTTTCAATCTATCGATCATATTGTTAAAATTTTTATTTAATTTTAAAAACTCATCGTCTGTTTCTGATTCTGGAACTTTTGTGTCTAAGGCCCCACTACTTATATTTTCTGACGCTTTGATCAAATTAATTATTGGCTTAGTTAGCCTGTTTGCAAAAGTAAT
>Ga0307986_10003119_pt1 | contig 11635 bp, 16 predicted proteins | sample EllFjometageno82_FD_203170 | JGI IMG/M metagenome (GOLD analysis project Ga0307986, IMG submission 203170) | Marine microbial communities from Ellis Fjord, Antarctic Ocean - #82 | ecosystem: Environmental > Aquatic > Marine > Unclassified | place: Southern Ocean | collected 2014-10-09
CGACCCAAGCATAATTCCTAAAGTTAAAAAAATCCAAGAGACCAAAACCCATTTTTTAATATGTTGGCTCCATTCTTTTGAAACATAATTCTGTGTAACTGCAGCAAGTGATGATGAAAATATTATTGATGTACCAACATAACCTAAATACAAAATTGGGGGATGAATTGCTAAAGCTGGATCCTGTAAAATTGGATTAAGACCAAGACCTTCATTAGGAATTGGAAATAAATAATTAAATGGATTAGAGGTTAATAATACAAATAAAAAAAATCCAATAATTATTATTTGCTGAAATAGTAATGTTAAAATTCTATATTTTTTAGGCTGTTCTCTTGATTTAATTAAAAATAGAAAAATAAATAAAGTTAATACCAGTAGCCATAACAACAAGCTTCCTTCATGATTTCCCCATGTTCCTGAAATTTTATAAAATAATGGCTTAGTTGTGTGAGAGTTATTAAAGACTGTCTCATTACTAAAGTCTGAATTTATAAAGGATATAATCAAACTTAAAAAGCTCACTATTACAAAAACTAGCTGTAGAAATGATAGGGATAATATATTTTGGTTAATCTGCTTATTAGTATTATTAAAGTCTTTAGTTGAAACTCCGCAAAGCAACACCGAAAGCAACAACCCTAAAATTAAAGAATAATAACCTATCTGACTAGCTAACAATTTATTTATCTCCTATGGCTTCTTTAACTTCTGGGGGCATATAATTTTCATCATGTTTTGCCAAAATTTTAGTAGCTGTAAAATAATTCTTATCTTTTAAAAAACCTTCAGCAACCACCCCTTTTCCTTCGGCAAATAAATTGGGAACTGCCCCTGAATAAACAACATTAATCTCATTTTTAAAGTCGGTAATAATAAAATTAACTTCATCAGAAGTTATAAAAACTGACTGTTCTTTGACCATCCCACCTACTCTTATTTTCTTTTTATTTAATTCAATTAAAGACTTTATTTCAGACGGTGACTGAAAATATACAATGTTTTCTTTTAAGGATTGTAAAACTAAAAAAACTGTTAAAATTACTGAGGCTAAGATTAAAGCTAAGAATGCAAATCGTAATTTAACCTTTTTACCATACATGGTTTATTAGTTAAATATTTGATGTATTAGATAATATTTCTCTATTAATATTTTGTGATCTCGCAACTTTAGCTTTCTCAACATTTAGAGAACCAAATTTAGAAGTAAATCTTTTTTGTTCTTTTGAAAGCTGTAATTTAGTTACAAAGTACAAAGCTGTAAAACTGATCAATGTGAATGAAAAAGCCGACCATACGTAAGCTCCATATCCATTCATTGAAATTATTTCATTTATCATAATCTATCTAATCCTTTATTTTTAACTTTTATCAGTTCAGTATTATATTTCATCAAAAAAATGAGTAGTGAAAAAAGGGCAAATGCCGCAGTCATAATGCCTAATGGGACTAACATTGATGGGTGAATTGCTGTGTTAGTTGATAAAATATTAATTGAAGCTGGTTGATGTAACGTACTCCACCAATCTACAGAAAATTTAATAATAGGAATATTTACCACCCCTAAAATTGCAATCAAAGAAGTGACTTTTATTACTTGTTCTTTATCCTCATAAATTCTCCAAGCCAATAAATACATTCCATAAAACAAAGCTAAAATTAGCATAGAGGTTATTCTTGCATCCCAAGCCCACCAGGTACCCCAGGTTGGTTTGCCCCAAATTGAACCTGTAACTAATGCAATGATATTAAAAATAAATCCTGAAGGCGCTAAACTTTTGGCAATTAGAGTAAAATTTTTATTTTTAAAAACAAAACTTCCAACAGACAATAGAGCTAAACTTGTAAATATTCCAAGTGATATCCATGCAGCCGGTACATGAACATACATAATTCTTACAACATCACTTTGTTTATAATCTTCTGGTGAAAGTATAAGGGCTTCTGTTAAGCCAATTGTTAAGACAACAATAAATAAAAATAAAACATACTTTGGTGCTCTAGATGTAATTGCAAAAATTTTATTAGGTTCAAAATATTTAAACATACTTAAATTATATATATTAAAAAAAGACAATTTGACTTTTATTATAGAAGATCACCCTGATCAAGAGTGGAGGGAGATAAAATATTTGAGTTACTTTATTTAACACTCTTGATCAGAATATGATTCAAATTAATAAGAGTTTATGTTCAAGATTTGAACTAATTGTGTTAAAAAAAAGAACTAATTAGAGGGCTTGAAGTAACTAGCACCTTTTCTACCAGAGAAAATCTCTTCAATTAAAGGATGTTTAATAGGATCTTCTGAATCGTCCATCAGCAAGTTTTGTTCTGAAACGTAGGCCTCATAAGTAATCTCATCATTTTCAGCAAGTAAATGATAAAAAGGTTGGTCTTTTCTTGGGCGAACATTCTTAGGAATAGATTGGTACCATTCTTCAGAATTGTTAAATTCAAAATCCACATCGTAAATTACACCTCTAAACTCGAAGTGTTTATGTTTTACAATATCTCCTATTGAAAATTTAGCTTTCTGAATTGCCATATTTATTAATATGGAGGTTTAAAAATAAAAATCAATAAAAAAAATATAAATGTTTTTTTATTATGTTAATATGTCCCAGTGAATAAATCTTTTATCAAATTTGTAACAGACTTCGGTCCTTTGGCGATATTTTTTTATTTTTATTATAATAGTGATAAAAATTTATCAGTTGCAATTCCTCCACTTATAGTTGCAACTTTGATAGCACTAGTTGTCGTTTGGTTTTTTGAAAAAAAAATACCGATGATGCCTTTAATAAGTGGTATTTTAATCACATTTTTTGGCGGTCTTACAATCTATTTTGACGATCCGCGTTTTATCTATATGAAACCAACAATAATAAATATTTTATTTGCTCTTGCCCTTCTTTTTGGAAAATATTTTACCAAAGAACCTATTCTTAAAAAAATTATGGGTAAATCAATTATTCTAACTGATATTGGTTGGGAATTACTAAATAAAAGATGGATATATTTTTTCTTTGGTCTTGCTGTTTTAAATGAATATATCTGGAGAACTCAAACTGAAGAATTTTGGGTTAACTTTAAGGTGTGGGGTATGCTGCCAATAACACTTGCCTTTACATTGTTTCAGATATCACTCATTAATAAACATAAAATTGATGAATAGAAATTTAAAACTTGTTATTAACAATCCACATAAACAAATAGAAGAAAGACAATTTTTTGAAAAAAATGAGCTTAAGGTTATTTTAGATTTGTATGCAAAAATGGTCTCTGAAGGATCGTGGAAAGATTATGGTTTAAATATTTCTAGCAGACAAGTTAGTTTTAGCGTTTTTAAAAATGCTGCAGAAAATGCTTTGTATAAAATTTGTAAAAATTTCAAGCCGAGTAATAAAAATCTGAAGTATTTAATTACAGACTCAAATGGTAAAGTTTTAAAAAATTCTTTTGATTTAGAGGTTTTATTTAAAAATACTAATTGGAAAAACCTTAAGAAATAAAAAGACTAACGTCTTTGTCCAAATAATCTTAACAACATTATAAATAAATTTATAAAGTCTAAGTAAAGAGTTAACGCACCCATTACAGCTTTTTTACCCATCAATTCACCTGTATCACTTGCTGCATACATGTTTTTAATTTTTTGTGTGTCATAAGCGGTAAGACCTACAAAAATTAGAACACCCAGAATTGAGATAACAAAATCCATTATCGTGGATTTCATAAACATATTAACAACTGATGCTACTATGATTCCAATTAAGCCCATCATTAAGAAAGATCCCAATTTTGTAAGATCTCTTTTAGTTGTGTAGCCGTACAAACTCATTGCTCCAAAAGTAATTGAAGTAATAAAAAAAACTCTAGTAATACTGGCGCCGGTATACGTTAAAAATATTGAAGATAATGAAATTCCCATCAATGAAGCAAAAACCCAAAAAGTTGATTGAGCAGTAGCGGCTGACATCTTGTTAATTTTTGCACTCATATAAAAGACAACCCCAAGTGGAGCTAACATTACAATCCATTTAAAACCTGAAAGAAAAATTGTATTTCCTATATTTGTTAAGGAAACAATAGACCCGTTAGCATCTGTTACTACAGATAATTTAAAAAATATTAAAGATACAAGTCCAGTTAAAAGAATTCCAGAGGCCATGTAGTTATAAACTTTAAGCATGTAGGCTCTTAAACCTTCATCCATTACTACTGTTGATTGTTGAACTTCTTTTACTTTATTTAATAGGTCTTGTTTATTGAATATCATGATTAATATATAATAGTCTTTTACTATTATTTCAAGATGTCTTAATAAGGTTAAAATAATCATGAATTACAAAAAATTAGGAAATACCAATCTAGAAGTAAGCACCATTTGTCTTGGAACTATGACTTGGGGCGAGCAAAACACTCAAGAAGAAGGTTTTGAGCAAATGGACTATGCGTTGGATCAGGGTGTAAACTTTTGGGATACTGCAGAAGTTTATTCTGTACCACCCAGACAGGAGACCTATGGTCATACAGAGGTAATTATTGGAAATTGGTTTGAAAAAACAAAAAAGAGAGACAAAGTAATTTTAGGTTCTAAAGTTTGTGGCCCAATGAAAGAGTATGTGAGAGGTGGTGGAAATAGCTATGGAGAGAAAAAAATTACACAAGCTTTGGATGATAGTTTAAAGAGATTAAAAACTGACTATATAGATCTTTATCAATTACATTGGCCTGAAAGAAAAACAAATTTTTTTGGAAGCTTTGGCTATGATCATAAAGAAGATGACAACGAATGGACAGCTTTTGAAGATATTTTAGGTAGTTTAAAAAAATTTATTGATCAGGGTAAAATTAGATATATTGGTATATCAAATGAGACCGCATGGGGTTTGTCTAAATTCTTAGAGTTATCTAATCAAAAAAATTTACCTAGAGTTTTATCTGTCCAAAATCCTTATAGTTTACTGAATCGATCATATGAAGTTGGTTTAGCTGAAATCTCTGTTAGAGAGAAAAGTGGTCTACTTGCTTATTCACCTTTAGCCTTTGGATACTTAACTGGGAAATATAGAAATGGTCAATTGCCAGACCACTCAAGAATGAAGCTTTTTAAGGAAATGGTAAGATATCAAAATCAAAATGGTCAAATGGCTGTTGAAGAATATTATAAGATAGCAAAAAGAAATAATATTGATTTCACTCAAATGTGTCTAAAGTTTATTGAAATTCAGGCATTTGTAACAAGTGTAATAATTGGGGCTACTACAATGGAACAGTTGAAAACAAATATAGAAAGTGTAAATCTAAAACTATCTAATGAAATTATTAAAGAAATTAACGAAGTTCAAAAAAAATATCCAAATCCATGTCCATAATTAAAAAATTTATATTCATAATATTTTTATCTACTTTTACTAATCACGTTAATGCTGTAGAGGTTAAAAAAATGGGTACTCATAAGGACTGGGAAACATACATAATAAACAATGAAAAAGGTAAAGTTTGTTTTGCACAATCTAAACCTGTGTTGCAAGCTCCAAAAACAAGTTCTCGAGAAGCAAGATTGTTTATTAGTTTTAGACCAGGAGAAAATATAACTAATGAAATTAGTATTACTAGTGGTTATGATTTTAATAATAAAAATTCTATAAAAGCAATATCAGGAAAAAATAGATATACTTTTGATATTGTACGAGAAAATTTTGCCTGGATTACAGATAATAAATTCGAAAAAAAAATGATTAAAACTATGCAAAAAGGATCTCGAATAATGGTTAAAGCACATAACCAACAAGGATCTCAAACTATAGACCACTACTCGCTATTAGGCTTTACTAAAGCATATAAGGCCGCCAAAGCAAACTGCAGCTAAATAAATGAAACAAAAAAAAAAAATTGTACTCGCTTACTCGGGTGGGTTAGACACATCTATTATTTTAAAATGGCTTCAAGAAAATTATGATGCTGAAGTTGTTTGTTATACAGCTGATGTTGGTCAAGAAATTGATAGAAAAAAAATTTTAAAAAATGCTAAAAAATTAGGTGTTAAGAATATTGTAATTGAAGATTTAAAGGATGTTTTTGTAAAAGATTATGTCTTTCCAATGCTTAGAGGTCACGCAGTTTATGAAGGTGTCTATTTGTTGGGAACTTCAATTGCAAGACCATTAATTGCAAAACGTCAAATTGCAGTTGCAAAAAAATATGGTGCATATGCTGTTTCACATGGGTCAACTGGAAAAGGAAATGACCAAGTTAGATTTGAATTAGGTTATCACTATTTTGGCCCAAAAGTAAAAGTTATTGCTCCCTGGAGAATATGGAAATTAAACTCTAGAACAGATTTAATTAAATATGCAAAAAAAAATAATATAGCTATTCCTACAGATAAAAAAGGTGCTCCCCCTTTTTCTATTGATGACAATTTATATCATACATCGACTGAGGGTAAGGTTTTAGAAAATCCAAAGAACGCAGCACCAGAATTTCTTTTTCAAAGAACAGTGTCTCCTGAAAAAGCACCCAACAAAGCTTCATTTATAACTATAGGGTTTAAGAATGGAGACCCTATAACTATTGATGGTAAAAAATTATCTCCAGGAAACTTATTGAAAAAACTTAATATTGTTGCTGGTAAAAATGGAATAGGCAGAGTTGATCTGGTTGAGAACAGATTTATTGGAATTAAATCTAGGGGTGTTTATGAAACGCCAGGTGGAACACTACTAATGTCAGCACATAGAGCAATTGAATCTGTTACTTTAGATAAAGAAACTATGCATAAAAAAGATGGGATTATGCCTAAGTATGCTGAACTTATTTACAACGGTTATTGGTATTCAAAAGCAAGGTTTAAACTTCAGAAAATTGTTGATCTTAAAAAGAATAAGGTGAATGGCTCTGTTAAGCTTAAATTATACAAGGGGAATATCACCATAATGTCTAGACAAACAAAAAGTGGTGCATACTCAATGGAAAAAGTTTCTTTTGAAGAAAATAAAACTTTTAATAAATCAAACGTAGAAAGATTTATTAATTTCCATAAAAAACAATTAAGATAATTTAATATGAGTTTTAAAGGTTCAAGAGTTGAGGCCATTGAGGAGTTAAATCAATTTATTGAAAATAATCTTTTAGAATATTCTAAATTAAGAAATTTTGATTTTGGTCCTCAAAAAAGAGATAACACTTCTTGTTTATCCCCTTATTTAACCCATGGTTTAGTAAGTGAAATAGAAATTATTAATAAATCTTTAAAAAAATTTTCTTTTGTCAAAAATGAAAAATTTATTCAAGAGGTGCTATGGCGAGTTTATTGGAAGGGGTGGCTTGAGTTAAGACCAAATGTCTGGGCTGATTATTTACAAGAATTAAAGGATATTAAAGAGAAACACAAAAATAATAAAGATTATCTGGATGCTATAGAGGGTAAAACAAATATTGAATGTTTTAACGAATGGGTCAAGGAACTTAAAAAATTTAACTATCTTCACAATCACACACGAATGTGGTTTGCTAGTATTTGGATTTTTACATTAAATTTACCTTGGCAACTTGGTGCTGAATTTTTTATGAAGCATTTATTTGATGGGGATGCTGCATCTAATACCTTGGGTTGGAGGTGGGTTGCTGGAATTCAAACACAGGGGAAAAATTATTTAGCTACAGAGTGGAACATAAAAAAATTTACTAATAATAGATTTCAAAATATTAAAATAAACGAAGAAGCTGCCCCAAAAATTGGTAAAAAAATATACTCGATTACCGAAAAAGACTTTACTAACCCTCATTTATTAGAAGACAGGATGTTATTGGTGTTTGATAACAATCTATCAATGAAATCCAGTGATTTTAAAGATCACAACTTTAAAAAGATTTTAATAATTTCAAATACAAATGAAACACGACAGATTCAATTAAGTAAAAATACACTAAATTTTAAAACTCTTTTAATTAACGACCAGTTAAATAGACTTAAAGAAAAATCTATCACAGCAGAAGTGGTTAAGATTGACGAACTTAAGAGTATTAAAGAACCAGTCTATGCACTTTATCCAACTGTAGGAGAAAATTTAGATTACCTAAAACTTAATCAATTAAAAAATATTGAATTCATTTATCGAGAAATAGATCAGTTTTCATGGCAATTTTGTAATAAAGGTTTTTTTAATTTTAAAAGCTATATACCTAAAATAGTTACAAAGTTTAATTAAAAAAGATGATTATAAAAGTATTTGCAGACACAATTTGTGGTTGGTGTTTTATTGGTCAATCAAAATTAAATAAAGCTTTAAAAAATTTTCCTAAAACTAAATTTGAAATAGAGCATGTTCCGTTTCAATTAAATCCAGATATGCCAGAAGAGGGGATCAAAAGAGATCAATATTTAAAAATAAAATTTGGTGGAAAGGAATTTGCCCAACCAATGTATGATCGTATGACAACAGAAGCTAACTTGGAAGGTCTTAATTTTAAGCTTAATAATATTAAGAAGACACCTAATACAGTACTTTCTCACTTATTAATAAAATTAGCAGAGCTGACAAATGTACAAAATGAAATTAAAGAAAAAATATATCAATCATATTTTTTTGAAGGTCTTGATATTGGAAATAAAGAAATTTTAATTAACATTGCAACAGAATTTAATATTAAAGAAAGTGAGATAAATAATTTTTTCAATCCAGAAAATGTAGAAAAAGTTAATTCCTACATTGGTATTGCAAAAGAAAAGGAAATTAATGGCGTCCCCTTCTTTGAAATTGGAAAAGATTTTGTTTCAGGAGCTCAAAGCACTACAAACTTAGAAAGTGTAATAAAAGCTAACTTAGAGCTATAAGTTGGACAAATAGACCTTTGTTTTACTCTTGAAAACAATTAAAATAACGACATGAATTCATTAAAAAATTGGATGATTGATAGTGCAAACATCTTATTTGATGATAGCAAAAATGATTTAAGAGCACTACCAAGATCAGTTAGATTACAAATTCTATTAGTTTTAAGTTTTGTTTGGACAACAGTTTTTAGTCTTTATATATTTTCTTATTCATCCTTTGCATTTGGTTGGGCTGGTCTCTACGTTGCACACGTTGGTTTAATATTTGCAGTGTATATGACTTTTAAACAATTTCATAAAGCCGAACAAAAATCTAATAGTGTATTTCAAACAAAAAACTTTGACCCTTTTAAAATAATGGTAATAGTTTTTGTAATTGTGTTTATTTTTATATTTTCTAAAGGAATAGAGGTTCTAACAAGTCCCAATCCCAATTCTTATGCAATTCCTTACGATGGGCCCTCTAAATCAGTGTTGGAAAAATGGCTACCTTTTAGTAAGATAAAATAATGGAAAAAATTGCAAAAATTTTACAGCTAATATTATTAACTATTATTTTAATTAGCACAGTAATAGCTGTTGTTATGGAAATTAAGAATATGTTTCTAAATCAATCTGTATCATTAGCTGACCTTCTACTAATGTTTCTATATTTAGAGGTATTGGCAATGGTTAGAGTTTTTTGGTCTCAACAATCAATCAGTATTACTTTACCTCTGTTGATTGCTATCACTGCATTAGCAAGATTTATCATACTACAAGGAAAAGAAATGGATCCTACTGCATTAGTTTATGAGGCAATTGCAATTGTCTTAATAGCATCTGCTATAGTTATTCTAAGGCTAAGACATAGTGACAAACTGGGTCTTAAAAAAAGAAAAAAATAAATATTATTTAGAAATAATTTTATCCCTGAAATTTGAGTATAAAATTCTAGAGTAGTCATTCATACTTTGCATATTATCTTTTGCAGCTTGATCAAATTTATCTAGAGCACCCTCACCTAATTGATCTTCTAGAGCCTGCTTATATTCAGGAACACAACCCCATTCATTAACAGTTGTATCCTTAATTTCTATATGAAATTGAATTCCATAAGCATGATTTTGATATTTGAAAATCTGGTATTTAGTAACTGGAGATGAAGCTAAAATTGTTACATCTTTATTGTTATCGAGACCATCGACCTCAAAGGAATGCCATTGTAGGCTTTGAATTTTTTCTGGGAAAGCAGAAAATAAAATATCATTATCTTTTTCTTGAGAAAAATTTATATCCATTATTCCAATTTCTGGGGTCTTAGATTGAACAACCTTGCCACCAACAATTTCACCTAACAATTGACAACCTAGACAAAAACCTAAATATGGTTTTTTAAGATCAACAACAAATTCTTTAATCTTTTTTTTTTCTTCAACTAACCAGGGATATTCTTTTTCCATATAAGTATCCATAGGACCCCCCATACAAAACATACCATCAAACCTTTTTAAATCACTTGGTATCTTCTCACCCTCATCTAGTTCTATGGTGGTCAAATTAACATTATCAGCCAACATTAAATCTTTGATATAACCTGGATCTTCAATTTTGATATGCTGTAAGACAATTATATTCATCATTTCAATTATGTTATTTAAAAACGTTAAAAAAACTAAATTAATCTCTGAGCTCAAAAAATTCATTGAGACCAATTTTTTTTATTGATTCATAGTTATATCTATTTAAATAGTCTCTAAGTTTTTTCTCTTTTGTATTATTTTGATTATTTGCAATTTCTACACATATAATCTTAGCTTTAAATAATGATAGATCTATACCTTCTAAAACCTCTAAATCATGAGCTTCTGCATCAATATTAATAAAGTCAATTTGCTTTATTTCAATATTATATTTCTGAACAATTTGGTCGAATCTATATGTGTGTATTTTTTTTTCTATGGGTTGTTTAAATGAAAATTTTTCAGAAACAGTATTAGAAAAATTTTTATCTAGAGTATTAATGGGGCTAAATAAATGATCAAAATATTGTACAGTTTCTCTGTTATTATTTGAAATAGCAGCACATATGTTTTTATCTTTTTTTCTCAATATATTAAATAAATCTATAGATGTTTGATTCATATCAATATTAATTCCTTGCCAACCTCGATTGTAAAGTAATGCAGTATTACTATACTTGATTGGATGGTAGCACCCTATATCAATATAAAATCCATTATTTTTTTCTTTAAAATAGTTATCAATAAATAGATCTTCTTGATTTTGTGAGTATGTGTTTCTTTTTCTTAAAGCTTTATATCGAATATATAAATTATAATATAAATAGGGTTTATAGAAAATACTGCTTTCAGAAATTTTACCCATAAGTATCTACGCTAAAAAAGTTTTCAATCCATCTAAAATGTATTGAACACTTAATCCCGCTAGTATGATTGCTATTACTCTTGAAATTACACTAATTATTTTTTTGTTAATTATTTTTGAAGATTTTGAAGCTATAAAAAAAATCGTAAAAGTTAAAAGTAAAACTAAAACTAAAGCTAATATTCCTACGGCTTGATTTGTGAAGTTATTACCTATGTCTGAAACAGAAACAATAACAGAGGTAATCCCAGCTGGTCCAGCTATTAGTGGTGTTGCTAAAGGAAATACACTTACTCTTTCTGAATTATATTCAAGATCATCTTCTTTTCTTTGTTGTCTTTTATCAAACAGCATTTCCATAGAAATTAAAAATAAAATAATCCCCCCTGCAATTGTAAAGGCTGGAAACGATATATTTAGATA
>Ga0307986_10003121_pt1 | contig 11633 bp, 11 predicted proteins | sample EllFjometageno82_FD_203170 | JGI IMG/M metagenome (GOLD analysis project Ga0307986, IMG submission 203170) | Marine microbial communities from Ellis Fjord, Antarctic Ocean - #82 | ecosystem: Environmental > Aquatic > Marine > Unclassified | place: Southern Ocean | collected 2014-10-09
AATCCAAAGGAACTTTCTATATTTGTTTGCTTGTAAAGTTGCCTTCTTATTGTTTCTCCTTCAATACCTCTTCTAAGCTCAACAACAACTCTAATTCCTTCTCTGTTAGATTCATCTCTTATATCGCTAATACCTTCAATTTTTTTCTCTCTGGCAAGTTGTGCAATTCTTTCTACTAATACAGATTTATTAACCTGGTAGGGTATTGATTTGATTATCAACATTGATCTATCATTTTTAAGAATTTCTTCATCAATTTCACCTCTAATTTTAAAGGAACCACGCCCTTTGTTGTATCCTTGTTTAATAATATCAGTTCCAATAATAACTCCACCAGTTGGAAAATCTGGACCAGGGATATGTTTCATCAGCTGAGCTATTGTGACATCTTTGTTTGCTATATATGCGTTTGTCGCGTCTATAACTTCACCTAAATTATGCGGAGGAATACTAGTTGCCATTCCAACTGCTATGCCGCCCGCTCCGTTAACTAAAAGATTTGGATATTGCGACGGTAAAACTACAGGCTCTCTTTCTGTTTCGTCATAATTATTTCTGTAAGCTACTGTGTTTTTTTCTAAATCTTCAGTTAAAAATTGTGAAATTTTTCCTAATTTTGTTTCCGTGTATCTCATTGCCGCTGGTGGATCCCCATCTATGGATCCAAAATTTCCTTGCCCCTCAATTAAAGGAAGGCTCATAGAAAAATCTTGAACCAACCTTACAAGTGCATCGTAAACAGATTGATCGCCATGAGGGTGATATTTACCAATTACATCTCCTACTATTCTTGCAGATTTACGGAATGGTTTAGACCAATCATATCCTCCTTTATACATCGCAAATATTATTCTTCTATGTACGGGTTTAAGACCGTCTCGCACATCGGGTAATGCTCTACTTACTATTACACTCATAGCGTAAGAGAGATAAGATGAGCTCATCTCATCAGAAACTAAAATAGGTTTAAAAGAATTATTTTTTTGGCTAGCTGTATTTTCCATGTGATCTAGAAAGGAATTTCGTCATCTAAATCATTGTTTGCAGATTGAATATCGTCATTAGGTAAAGAACTTTTATTTTCTGACACTAAATTTGAATTGTCGCCTTTGCCTTTTCCATCCAGCATAGTTAAACTTGAATTATAACCTTGTAAAACTACTTCTGTAGAATATTTATCTTGTCCAGAAGACTCATCTTTCCACTTTCTAGTAGTTAAGGCTCCTTCAACATAAATGTTAGCACCTTTTTTTAAATATTGTTGAACTATGCTAACTAGTCCTTCGTTAAAAATTACTACCCTATGCCATTCTGTTTTTTCTTTTCTTTCACCGCTCGATTTGTCTTTCCACGATTGACTTGTAGCAAGACTAAGTCTTGCGACACTTTTACCGTTAACCATTTGCTTAATCTCAGGATCAGCCCCTAGTCTTCCGATTAACAGTACTTTATTTAAACTTCCAGACATAATTCTAATTGTTAATATGTGATTTACTATTTAATAACAATTAAATTTATATCATATAAACAACTTAATTATAAGATGAATGTTAATAACGTAGAAAAAATATGCTGAAAAAAATCATTATAAAAGGAGCAAAAGAACACAATTTAAAAAATGTTTCTGTAGAGGTTCCAAAAGATAAGCTTGTTGTAATTACAGGGCTTTCTGGATCGGGAAAATCGTCTTTAGCTTTTGATACTATTTATGCTGAAGGCCAGAGAAGATACGTAGAAAGTTTATCAGCCTACGCACGTCAATTTCTAGATAAAATGAAAAAACCAAAAGTTGACCTTATTGAAGGACTAAGTCCCGCTATATCGATAGAACAAAAAAATACATCTAAAAACCCAAGGTCTACTGTAGCAACTGTTACTGAAATCTATGACTATATGAGAGTCTTGTATGCAAGGGTTGGTGTTCCCTACTCACCCTTCACCGGGAAACCTATTGTATCTCAATCTGTTAGTGAAATGGTTGACAGAGTTAAAGCGTTGCCAAAAAGCAATACGATTTATCTGCTTGCACCTATAGTTAGAGGAAGAAAGGGAGAATATAGAAAAGACATTTTAAATTATAAAAAAAGAGGTTTTCAAAAAATAAAAGTAGATGGAAATTACTGTGAAATAAATGATTTTCCAGAATTAAACAAAAAAGTTAAGCACGATATTTCAATCGTAGTAGACAGAATAGTAATAAATTCTAGCATTGGAAACCGTCTGGCAGATAGTGTGGAAACTGCATTAAGTATTTCCAATGGTCTTTTAGTCGTTGAATATGAAGACGAGACATTGCCTAAGAAATTTAGAAAAGTTGAAACAATTACTTTCTCATCAAAATTTTCATGTCCTGAAAGTGGCTTTACTTTGGAAGAAATAGAACCGAGATTATTTTCATTTAACAGTCCGTATGGAGCTTGTGAAGAATGTGAAGGCATTGGTCATAATTTAAACGTAGACCCTAATTTAGTTGTTCCTGATATAAAAAAAAGTTTACAAGATGGTGCTATAGAACCTTGGGCAAAATCTACTTCATTGTATTATGCACAAACTTTATCTTCTATTGCTAAACATTATAAATTCTCACTGTCAGATCCTTGGAAAAAACTATCTAAAAAAATTCAAGATGTAGTATTATACGGATCAGATGAAGATGAAATTAAATTTTCTTACGATGATAACTATCAAGCTTATACAACTAAAAAAGCTTTTGAAGGAGTAGTAAACAATCTTGAGAGAAGATACTTAGAAACCGATAGTGAGTGGAAAAGAGAAGAAATAGCACAGTATCAAAGTGAATCTAATTGTGAAAAATGTAAGGGGCAAAGGTTAAAAGAAGAATCTCTATGTGTAAAAATAAATGAGCTTAATATCAGCGATGTAACAAAAAAATCTATTGATGATGCAAAAAAATGGTTTGATAATTTAAATTCTGTTTTAAACGAAAGGGATAAAAAAATAGCAACGCATATATTAAAAGAAATAAATGAAAGGCTTAATTTTCTTTTAAATGTCGGACTTAATTACTTAACGCTATCAAGAGAGTCTGGAACTTTGTCTGGTGGCGAAGCACAAAGAATCCGTTTAGCCTCACAAATTGGCTCTGGATTAACTGGTGTTTTATATGTTCTTGACGAACCGTCTATTGGCTTACATCAAAGAGATAATAAAAAATTAATAACTGCATTAAAAAAACTTAGAGATCTTGGGAACACGGTTATTGTTGTCGAGCACGACACTGAGACAATGGAAAATGCAGATCATATTATAGATATAGGACCTGAAGCAGGTGTACACGGTGGTGAGATAGTTGCTGAAGGAAGTTATGATGACATTGTTAAAAATACAAAAAGTATAACTGGAAACTACTTATCTGGAAAAAAATATATAGCTCTGCCAAGAAAAAGAAGGACAGCAAAAAATGGTAGATTTCTTGAAATTCTTGGTGCGACAGGAAATAATTTAAAAAAAGTTGATCTTAAAATTCCAATTGGTGCATTTACATGTGTTACCGGAGTTTCAGGAAGTGGGAAATCAACCTTAGTTCTTCACACTCTTTTTAATGCTTTAAATTTAATTTTAAATACAACAAAAGCAAAAAAAACACCTAAGGCCTTTAGAAATTACAAGGGCACAGAATTAATAGATAAAATTATTGATATTGATCAATCTCCGATAGGAAGAACACCAAGATCAAATCCTGCGACATATACAGGCGCGTTTGGACCAATAAGAGACTGGTTTGCTTCTCTGCCAGAAGCAAAAGCAAGAGGCTATAAAATAGGAAGATTTTCTTTTAATGTTAAAGGTGGCAGGTGTGAAACATGTGAAGGTGACGGCGTTATCACTTATGAAATGCACTTTTTACCAGATGTATTTATACCTTGTGACACTTGTAAGGGTACAAGATATAATAGAGAAACTTTAGAAATTAGATTCAAAGATAAAAATATCGCTCATGTTCTTGACATGACGGTAGAGGAAGGTTGTGATTTTTTTGAAAATATTCAAACAATTAGATCAAAACTAATTACATTAAAGCATGTAGGTTTGGGATACATAAAAATTGGCCAACAAGCTACGACACTTTCTGGCGGTGAAGCTCAAAGAATAAAGTTAGCTAAAGAATTATCCAAAAGATCTACAGGAAGGACTCTCTACATATTGGACGAACCTACTACTGGGCTTCATGCTCATGACATTAAAAAGCTTTTAGAAATATTACAGGCATTTGTAAATACAGGTAACACAGTCGTTGTAATTGAACATAATTTAGATGTAATTAAAACTGCTGACTGGGTTGTTGATATGGGACCTGAAGGTGGTGTAGAGGGAGGCGAAATAATAGCAGAAGGAACTCCAGAAAAGGTTTCAGAAACAAAAGGAAGTTATACAGGTCAATTTTTAAAGGATATTTTGTTTAAAGATACAATGAAAAAAACTGCATAGTTAATTAATTTATGCTATAAGAGAATCATGGGAAATTTACTACAATCTTTATCTAAAACTATTCACGCTTCAATTATTCTTACAATACTACTCTTCTTTAGCCTACATTTTTTTGGTGATGGTTTCGCAATTGATAGAATATTCTGGAGCTGGTTGTTCAGGTACCTGCATGTTATTGCTGGTATTATGTGGGTAGGATTGCTTTGGTATTTAAATTTTGTCCAAATTCCTTCTATGTCGAAAATTCCAGATGAACAAAAACCTGCTATATCTAAAGTTATAGCACCAGCAGTTTTGTTTTGGTTTAGATGGGCTGCTTTAGCAACTATAATAACAGGATTAATTGTAGCTACATTAAATGGTTATGTTCACCAAGCAATGACACTTGGAATTGGAAGCGGTTTTGGAAAAAATACTGCAATTGGAATTGGAATGTGGCTTGGAATAATAATGGCCTATAATGTTTGGTTTGTTATTTGGCCCAATCAGAAAAAAGCTCTTGGAATGCTAGAATGTACGCCAGAAGAAAAAGCTAAATCAGCAAGAACAGCAATGTTGTTTTCAAGAACCAATACTTTGCTTTCATTACCGATGTTACTTTCAATGGTAGCAGCTCAAAATCTTTATTAAAAATTATATATCGTCGTCTTTTAGCAACGTTTGTTGTGTGACCTTAAAATAATTAAGAACTGGGCTTGCAACAAAGATTGATGAGTAAGTTCCAATTAGAACGCCTAATATCATTGCAAAAGAAAAACCTTTTAAAATTTCACCACCTAAAATAAATATTGAAAATAAGGCTAGGAGAGTTGTTAGTGAAGTAATTATAGTCCTAGATAAAGTTTCATTCACAGATATATCAGTAATTTCATTGGTTTTAATTTTTGAAAATTTTAATAAATTTTCTCTGATACGGTCAAATATTACAACTGTATCGTTCATAGAGTAACCCACTATTGTCAAAACTGCAGCGACTATAGAAAGATTTACTTCAAAGGATAGAATGGAAAAAATACCAAGGGTAATAACTACATCGTGCATAAGTGCAATAATAGCTCCAAGGCTAAATTGCCATTCAAATCTGATCCAAATATAGAACAACATGGCGCCTAATGCTAAAATAATAGCTGTAATACCTTGCTTAAGTAGTTCGCTACTAACTTTTGGACCAACAGTTTCTACTCTTCGAAAATTTACCGCTGAATTAATTTTTTTTGTAATAATATTTTTTAAATCAGTTATAAATTTTTCATTTTCATTTGCATTTTTTTCAAATTTAATTAAAAAATCTCCTACCTCACCAAATTGCTTTACATTTACATCACCGAGATCAGGTATATCCAATGAACTTCTTAGGTCTTGAATTTGAATATTTTTATTTTCAATTCTCACTTCTAATAAAGTACCACCTTTAAAATCTACTCCATAGTTTAGACCTTTAAAAAATAAAAATAGGATGCTGAGCAGTACAGCTAATAGTGAAAAAATATTAGCAGCTTTAAAGTATTTAGAAAAATTTATTCTATTATTCATTATAATTTGAAATATTTTCCATTTTTATCGTTTAAAACGATAACTGAAGTTAGGTGCCTAGCAATAAAATATGCTGAAAAAAGCGTTGTTACTATACCTATACCAAGAGTTACTGCGAAACCTTTTACTGGACCTGAGCCGAAAACAAATAAAATCACAGCAGCTATTAAAGTTGTAACATTAGCGTCAATAACTGTAATTTTTGCTTTATTATAACCAGTATCAAACGCATGTATAATTGATTTTTCTGTTTTTAATTCTTCTTTGATTCTTTCATATATTAAAACATTTGAATCAACGGCCATACCAACTGTTAGAATAATTCCCGCAATACCAGGTAAAGTCAAGGTTGCTTCAAGCAACGTCAAAATTCCAACCATCATAAATAAATTTGCAATAAGTGAAATATTTGAAACTAAACCAAAGATTTTATACTTAATAAACATAAATAAAATAACAAGGATAAAACCAATAATAAGAGAGAAAACGCCCGCATCAATGGAATCTTTTCCTAAGTCTGGACCAACAGTTCTTTCTTCAACAATATTGATTGGCGCAGGCAAGGCACCTGATCGAAGTAGTAACGCAAGATCTGTAGATTCTTGAAATGAGAATCCCCCAGAAATAGTTCCAGTTCCTCCTGTGATCGCTTCACGTATTTGTGGTGCACTTATTACAGAATTATCAAGTACAATTGCGAGTCTGCGGCCAACGTTCTCAGTTGTAATCCTTCCAAATTTTTGTGCACCCAACCTATCTAGTGTAAAGAGGACAATTGGTTGATTGGATTGACTGTCAAATTGTGGCTGCGCATCAACTAGATTGTCACCACTTACAACAACTCGTTTGTTTACTGTAAGCTCTTCATTATTTTCAGATAAAATTAATTTTTCAGAACCAAAACCATCATCTTTAGAAACAAGTCTGAAAGTTAATTGGGCCGTTTTACCAAGAAGTTCTTTTATTCTTTCAGGATTATCTATTCCCGGTAGTTCAACTAAAATTCTTTTGTCCCCTCTTTGAAGAATAGTTGGTTCTTTTGTTCCAACATCATCGATACGTCTTCTAATAATTTCTATAGACTGCTTTAAAGCTGAATTATTTAAACTTATAAGGCCAAAATTAGAAAATTTTATAGAAGCTTTATTTTGGCTAAATTCTAAGTCTAATTCAAATTTATTATACTCAGGTATAAAATTATTAACTATATTTTCTTGTTGTTTAAAAAAAAGATTATTGAATTTTTTTTGTTTTGCTTTGATAATTGTAAAAGAAATATTATCTGATGATATTATAAAATTCTTAAAGCTTATTTCATTATCCGCTAACAATTTTTTAATTGGAATTACTTTAGACTGTATTTTTTGTTTAACTAAAGGTTTTGTGTCTATCTCGAGTAATATATACGAGCCACCTTGCAAGTCTAAACCTAAGTTAACTTTTTTATCTATCAGGTTATTATTTTTAAGATTTAAAGAAGCAAAAAAAATAGTTAATATTAATATTAGATAAATGGATAAAACTTTAATTTTTGTAAAGCTAAGCACAAAAAAAATTATTATTTAACTTCTGTTTTTTTAAGTAAGCTTGTGATTGTTGATCTTATAATTTGCACTTTTACGTTTTCACCTAATACAACTTCTATCCTGTCATCTTCCATTACTCTATCAACGGTACCAATTATACCACCAGATGTTATAACTTCATCGCCACGTTTAAGACCAGCAACCATAGCAAGATGGTCTTTGGCTCTTTTTTGTTGAGGTCTAATTAAAAAAAAGTAAAAAATTACAAAAATTAATATTAGAGGTATAAATTGCGCTATTCCTTGTCCGTTCATAATAAAATATTAATTATAATATCTAGAATATTTTAACAAGAACATAATTAAAAAAATTCTATATTTTTTCAATATTGTTCATGTATTTTCTCAATACAGGTGGTATGGATACGGAGCCATCTACGTTTTGATAGTTTTCAATCAAGGATATCATCAATCTTCCGACTGCCAAGGCTGATCCATTTAAAGTAGACACAAAATCTGTTCCATTAGCAGATTTATATTTAGCGCTCATTCTCTTTGCTTGAAAAGTTCCACAAGAAGAACAGCTTGATATCTCTCTGTAATTATTTTCAGAAGGAATCCATGCTTCAATATCAAATGTTTTTTCTGCACTAAATCCCATGTCACCTGAACTTAAAAGTATTACCTGGTAAGGAATCTTTAAAAGTTTTAAAATTTCTTCGGCACAATTGAGCATTCTATCTAATTCTAACAAAGAATTTGAAGGTTCGACTATACTAACTAACTCTACTTTGTAAAATTGATGCTGTCTCATCATTCCTTTAGTATCCCTACCATAACTTCCAGCTTCTTTTCTGAAACATGGTGTTGAGGCAACATATCTTAAAGGTAAGTTTTTAAAATCAATAACGGATTCTCTGACCAAGTTTGTTAAAACAACTTCTGCCGTTGGTATAAGAAATTTTCTCTCCTCTTCTTTGTTTAGTTTAATTTCAAACTGGTCATCTTCAAATTTAGGCAATTGACCGGTTCCAAACATAACATTTTCATTAACAAGTAATGGAGGTGAAATTTCCTTATAAGAAAATTTATCAATGTGTACATCAAGCATAAAGTTTATTAATGCTCTCTCCAGTAATGCAAAATGTGAATTTAAAACTACAAAACGTGAGCCAGAAAGTTTAGATGAAATTTTAAAGTCTATTTGGCTATTTTTTTCTCCAATCTCAACGTGTGATTTAATTGGAAAGTCAAATTTTTTTATAGTTCCATTTTGTTTTATTTTTTTGTTTGATTTTTCATCCACGCCAACAGGAACGTCATCTCTCGCCACATTAGGTATATTGGAGAGAATACTGAAAATTTTATGCTGTGTAATAATTTGTTTTTTTGAAACACCGTCAATCTCTTTTGATAGATTTTTTGATTTTTCAAAAGTTGTGGGATCTTTTAATTTAGATAATAATTTTTTTTCTTGTTCTTTTTTTTCTTTTTGTTGAATTAATTCTCTGTTATCTTTATCAAGTGTAATTAATTCATCTAAATTTATTAAACTATTCCTTTCTGAAATTTTTTTTTTGAAAAAATCTAAATTTTTTTTTATTTCTTTAATACTATGCATCTTCTTTTTTTTCTATAATTTTAACTGTCAGTATAGATAATTCATACAATAATAACAAAGGAAGTGCTAAACCAATTTGAGTAATAGGATCTGGCGGAGTTAAAATTGCTGCGATTGCAAATATTATCACTACGAAATATTTCCTTCTTTCACGTAAGTATTTTGAGTCAATGAGACCTACGCGAGCTAAAAGACTTAAGATTACTGGTAGTTGAAAGCTAATGCCAAAAGCGAAAATTAATCTCATTATTAAAGACAGATATTCATTAACTTTAGCCTCTAACTGGATTGCTATCACTCCTGGTTCTGCAATTGTTTCAAATCCTAAAAAAAACTTTATGGCTAGAGGCATTATTAAATAATAAACTATACATCCTCCCAAAATAAAAAGTGTAGGTGTAGCTGCTAGATAGGGAAGCAACGCTTGTTTCTCATTCTTGTATAAGCCTGGTGCTATAAATTTCCAGAGTTGAGTTAGAAAAAAAGGACTAGATATAAAAAAAGCTGCAAAAAAGGCAACCTTTAAATAAGTTAAAAATGCTTCATGTAAAGCTGTAAAGATTAGCCTCCTATCTAAATTTTTATCTAGTACTGCATCAGCATATGGCTGTACAAGAAAACGATAAATATCTGTTGAAAAAAAATAACATATAATAAATAAAAAAATTAAAAAAATAAAAGATTTAACTAATCTCGACCTAAGTTCTGTTAAGTGCTCGATAAAACTTCCAGAATTGTCGTTCTGATTATTTTTTTTTGTCATCTAAGTTATCTTTTTTTTCGGGTGAAGAATTTTTATCAATTTTAAAGGAAGGATTTTTTTTTTTCTTTTCTTCTAGACTGGTGATCTCATTAATATTAGATTGAACATCAGAAAAATATTTCTTAGCCGTACTAGTCCAAGTACCTAATTTTCTTAAAACTACAGGAAAATCTTTTGGTCCAATTACTAAAATAGCAATAATTACTATAATTAATAGTTCTAACCATCCAATTTGTGGCATTAAAATTAATTCTTGTTAGAATTTTCTTGGTCGTCTGTCTTGTCAACGTTATCATTAGAGTTTTCATCAGACAGACCTTTTTTAAAACTTTTTATTCCTTTGGCTACATCTCCCATTAAAGAAGATATTTTTCCTCTTCCAAATAAGAGAACAACCAAAACTACTACAATAGCTATTTGCCAGAATCCAGGAACCATTAAGATACTATACACATAAATTCATGAAAAATAAATATATTAAATTAATCTGAATTTGGCGTTTCATCTATTGCTTTTTCTATATTTGAGTAGATATCTTCCTTTTTACTTTGAGACTGTTCTTTGTAAAATTTACCAGTTCCAAAAATTGATGCATCAATAGTCGCTGTATCAATTAAGCCAGCCGAACTAAGTTCATCAACGGTCGGTAAATCTGTTAACTTCTGTATATTAAAATGATGTAAAAAATTTTCTGTAGTGGCATACTGAACCGGCTTTCCAATAACATCTTTTCTACCAGCAGGGTGCACCCAATCTAGTTCTAATAAAATTTCTATTGTATTGGTTCCAAAAGCTACACCACGTATCTCTTCAATTTCAGATCTTGTAACTGGCTGATGGTAAACGATTATCGCCAATGTTTCCAATGTAGCTTTTGAGAGTTTTTTTTCTGTAGATTTTTGCAATGACATTAAATTTACTAAGTCATTTGATGTTCTGAATGACCATTTTTCTTTAATGCAAACTAAGTTTATACCTCTTGTACTGTAATCTAATTGTAGTTTGTCTAGAAGTTTTTTTATATTACTTGTGCTTTGAACTCTTTTTTCGATCGTCTCAATATCAAGGGGTTCTGAGGCAGCAAACAAAATAGCCTCAACTTGTCTTTCTAACTTATTTAATTTTTTAGGAAATGTTACAATATTATCAATTTTTTTTATTATTTTTTTCATTTAATTTGCTTTTTTAATTAGAATTTTTTCAAAAAATTTTTTTTGCATTAAATTTGTTAAACCTTGTTTTGTTAATTCTAAACTTGCAGAAAATATTCCAGCCACTCCACTTTTCTTGAGCTTCTTATTGATAAAAAAATCTTTAGGTATCAGTTCCTCAATATCTTTCCATTCAGTAATTTTAGAAAAATTATTTTTAATCAATTTTATTCCTTCCTCTGTAGTAAAAACTGGTAATTTTGGTATGTTAATAGTTTGAAAACCTTTTTGCATTTGAATAGACGAATAAGTTTTTAAAAGTTCATACAGGCTAACTTTGTAGATAGGTGTATTAATAGACTTAATTCCACCCTTGATACCTCTGTAAAAAATATTTATTCCTATCCTGTCTTTTTTAATCAGTTGATCAGATAGCAATCTTATAAGTTCTAATTTTTTTAATTGAAGTTTTAGTTTTTCTGCAACCTCAAGAGCTTTAAAATCATCATCTTCATCTTCAGGTAAAAGCAATTTAGATTTTAAGTACGCCAACCATGTTGCCATAAGTAAATATTCAGAGGCAACTTCTAA